>SPKZ01004168.1_pt1 | contig 17804 bp, 18 predicted proteins | sample 2456571 | NCBI WGS metagenome assembly SPKZ01 (sample SAMN11192286, study PRJNA482655) | marine metagenome | biome: ENVO:00000447; feature: ENVO:00000244|ENVO:00000211|ENVO:00000569|ENVO:00002023; material: ENVO:00002151; isolation source: ocean water from marine abyssalpelagic zone ...
ACAGAATACAAAGAATTTGGTTGTAGATTTTTAGTTGATGTTGAAAATGCTTTTTTTTCACCTAGGTTATCTACTGAAAGGGAACGAATCGCAAATTTGGTTCAAGATGGAGAAATAATGACTAACATGTTTGCAGGTATTGGAATGTTTTCTATTATGGCTGCAAAAAAGAAAAAATGTACAGTGTATAGTATTGACATTAACCCCATTGCATCAAAATTATGTGAAAAAAATATTGAGATGAATAAGCTTGCAGGAAAAGTGATTTCAATTAATGATGATGCATCAAAAATTATTGAAGAAGAATTAACGGATAAATCAGATAGAACATTGATGTTGTTGCCTGAAAGATCAGATGAATTTTTAGATGCTGCAATTAATACAACTAAAGATGGAGGTATAATTCATTATTATTCACACATTCATGCTGACAAAAAATCAGAAGCAGGAAAACTTTCAGAAGAGCATTATCTTCAAGTTACACCAGTAAAATCAGAAATTTTATTTTCAAAAATTGTCAGAGCAGTAGGTCCCAGATATTATCAAACAGTAGTAGATGTAAAAATTTCAAAATAGATTAATCGTCAGAAGTAATTGTTGCAGATGATGGTTTTGTTGTTGCCATAACATAACCAATCCATGCAATTGCTGCAAGTATTCCCCCTGCAATCATCAATATGGATAACTGTAATACTATAGGACTCCATTCAGATAGCATCAACAAATATGCATAAAGGAAAAAACCAGCAATACAAAAAATGAAAATTGTAATGCCGGTTCCTTTACGTTTATCCATGTCGAGAAATTTTTTGTGAGTTATTTATTGGTTTGAACTAATCTAATTCAATTGCCATTAGATATGCATCTTCACCATCTCGATAATACGCGTTTAGCTGTTGTCTAATTACAAATCCATATTTTTCATATAATCTAACTGCTTCATTATTACTACATCTAACCTCCAAATAGAATTCATCACACTTTTGTAATTTTACACCCTTAACGGATTCTTCAACAAGTATTCGTCCAATTCCTTTCTTTCGATGTTCATCAAGCACTGCAATAGAAACTACATGGCCTTTTTTGACAAATCCTAACTTTTTAAAATTTGAAAAACCAAATTCAGTTTTACACATAATATAACCAACATGTTTTCCACCAATTTCTGCAATGATAAATGCCTCAGGAATTTCTACAAGCAAACTTTCGTAAAAATAATCAGAATAATGTTCAGGAAGAGTTTTCAAATTAATTTCCATAACAGAAATCAGATCGCTGGGTTCTGCTCTTCTAATATTACAATCCCCTAATTGTCTAAGAATTACTTGCATGTAAATAGAGAACTTGTATCAATATTTAATTTTAAACCAAAAGACCATTTAATGGAGAGAATGGTCTTAATCACATGGATGAGGCCTCGCAAGAAGACATTATCTCTATGGTCAATACAATATTTGAGGTAAATGATTTCACAAAAACTGAATTTTCATTAGAGTTTCAAATTAAAGATTTTAAGTTAAAAACAAAATTTGAGGAATTAGCAAGAAAATTAGAGAATATGAGATATGTGTGTAAATTAGAACAGATGGATGATGGCAAATACATAATTATTCAAAAATTCACTCCAAAAAAACAGAGAAAGTGGCTCAATACAGCATGGACTCCTAGAATTTTGTTTGCAATTGTAATTTCATTTGTAATGATTGATGGTTACTACAGAACATCAGGAACAAATTCAATTGTGGATATTGGAGACCCACTAGAGATGGCAGCAATATACACACTGTCATTGTTAGGAATTTTAGGAATACATGAACTTGGACACATTGCTGCTGCAAAAGCACACAAACTAAAAACAAGCTGGCCATATTTTATTCCAGGATTACCTGTAATTGGAATTCCAACATTTGGGGCATTTATTCAATCGAAGGGATTGACAATTAATAGAGAAATTTTATTTGATGTTGCCATTGCAGGGCCCATCGCAGGATTAGTGATAGCAATAATAGTTTCAATTTATGGGGCATATACTGCGCCAATTTTAGATCAAGAGATTGCTGCAGGGTTGTTTGCTGAATCTAAATTGATAGAATGGAGTATGGGAGAACCATTGCTAATGCATGCTAGTTTAGCAATGTTTGGCAAAGGTGGAGAAGGACATGAAGTTCTCATGACGCCAATTTTATTTGCAGCGTGGATTGGATTTTTAATTACATTTTTGAATTTGCTTCCAGCATGGCAATTAGATGGTGGACATATGGCAAGAACACTATTTGGTGCAAAGTTACATAGATATGCAACTTTTGGAAGTATGGCAATTCTTGTTTTGTTAAATTATTGGTTAATGGCATTGTTAATTCTTGTTATGAGTTCAAAAAATACTGGAGCTACTCCATTGGATGACATAACACCACTTTCAAGAAATAGGAAACTTGCATACATAGGAATTATAGGATTAGCAGTTTTGTGTGCACCGTTACCATCAGGTTTTTGGTCTAATCTTTTATCTTAATAAAAGTCGAGCGCCATCTGCAACTACTGCAACTTTTTGCTTTACGCCTTGTGTTTTTAAAATATAATCCATAGAATATTTCATACCAGGTAGAGAAATCATGTTAAGTTTTTTTGCATAAAATTCTGGAAGAATTGAAACCAAAGCAATTTGAAAATTCTTTTGTATTTCTGATAGAAATAATAAATCTTCCATTCCGTTAATGTATTTTGTAGGATTTCGTAATTGTTCCAAAGTTAATCTATCTTCAATGAATTGTTGAAGTGCATCTGAGCCTAAACCACCCTTACATTCAGCTACTAAAATTGCCAGGCCATCTTTTTTAATTGCATTTGAGCAATTCCAAAGTGAAGAAAAAGAATTTCCAAGGTTATCATTACTTGCATCCTTACCAGTACTGATTATCATTGTTTTATGTTGACCCATATCTTTGATTGAATTGGACTCTAAAATTTTTGTTGTAGAGAGAGTTTTTGAGGGGTGACCTATAGAAAAATCAAGTATGCCTTGCGAATTTGCAATAATTTCAATTCCTTGAATTTCAAAATTGTCAGAGAATTTTTTTGCTTCTGTAAAACTTTCAGTATACTGTCCAGGTGTTGGAAGATTTCCCTGTCTTTTTGCATATGCTGTAAGCATAGATTCTAAACCAAATTTTTTGATGAGACGTGTTGAAATTGTTTCATATCCAAATAATCCATCAAATTCCATTTCGCCCATAAATACAAGATTTGAATTTGAGATTTCAACATCATCAAATTCATTAATTGAGATTCCCTCAGGTAATCCTGCTTTGACTAAATTTAGGATTTTTTTCTCAGCTAAAATTTTTGGGAATGGTTTTGATTTTTGCTCACATAAAGTAAATAATGATGAAATAATTTTTTGAATTGATTTTGAATTGTGTAAAACTACAAGTTCCATTGGTTTGGATAAATCAATATTCTCAAGTTTTTCATTGATTTCTGAATCTTCCAAAATTTTTCCATCAGAATCAATTTTTTGCTCTAAATTTTCTGCCTTTATATCTAAAACAACGTCTGTGATCCCATAATTTAACCAAATTTCAGGCATAATTCATACTCAATACAAACCAAAATAAATCCAGTGTAGTTAATTTTGGTATGGAGTTTGTAAAAGAATTTGCAACATTTTTGCATCAAAATGAAATTATAAAATTTGGAGAATTTACACTTGCTAGTGGAAAAAAGAGTTCATACTATGTAGATTTAAGACTAGTTCCAAGTTATCCTCAAGAATTTCGAAAAATGGTAAAATATCTTGAAAATGATATTGCACAAAACATAGGATTCGATAAATTTGACTCAATTGTGTCAGTACCAACAGGAGGCTTAATTATTGCATCAGCACTAGCTATTGAAACAGTAAAACCGCTAATCTACGTAAGAAGCAAACCAAAAGATTATGGTACTTCAAAATCAGTTGAAGGAAAAATTCATGATGGAATGAAAGTAGTTATGATTGATGACGTAGCAACTACTGGAGGTTCTGTTGTAAATGCAATAAAATCTCTAAAAGAAGTTAATGTGATAGTTAAAGATGCATATGTAATTGTCAACAGGATGGAAGGGGCAGATAAAGCATTATCTGAATTAGGTGTAAAGATGCATTCAATTCTAAATATTTTACAAATTACAGAATCATTGTACGATCAAAATCTTTTAGATGAAAGTGTTTTAGAAAAAGTGAAAAACCAAATTAGTAAATGAGTTCTGGCAGCTCAGACAAATGCCTTCCAATCATCATTCAGATATAACTCTGATTCTTCATTGCAGCCAACAGGTTTTGAGTTTGCTCATTTTAAAACTAATGGAAAGAAAATGGGCCCGAAGGGCTTCTAATGATTTTTATGACAATTCAAGTCCCAGAATGAGTTGATTTTGTAAAAATCCTACATCATACACATATCCATATTAATTAAAAATTTATCCACAAAACCACAAAGTATTTCCACCATGTCCACTATCTCCACCACACCATAAATCTTCATTGCATCATTACTGCCATCAACCTCTGACGATATTTTTCCTAATATTTCATATTACGTAGTTTTATTCTTAATTGGTATGGACCCATCTGAAAATTCATCTGTAGAATTATTTGGTATAGTAAACAGATCTCTTTTCCAAAATATAATCAAAGCCAGAAATATAACTGGAATTAAAAATTCAATCATATACAAATCAAATTAGTTTGTATATTTTCATATATTACCATCTGTATGTTATTTTAAAGAGCATTTGAAAAAATGGTCCACGGAATTTGAACATTTTTAGTGATTATTTTGGATTCGAACAGGTTTGATTAATTCTTTCCAAGATTATCAATCAATTCATTTATAGAACCAAGGGCAGATTCTAGATTCTCTTTCCTAAATTATTTACAAAGTTGGGTTTTGTTGTAGATTGTTTAATCAAATCAAAATACTTGTTACTACCAAGATTCAATTCAATATTTGCAGCTTGAGCTGATGTTTGTCCATCTAATCCTTGATGTGGTTTCACAAAGTTATGATTAATCTTTAACAGTTCGGAAAATGTTTGTGCAGATTTATCATTACCTAATCCACGTCTAGCTTTGAGTCTTTCTCTAATTTCATTGTGATACCTCTCGATAGGTCTGTTTACGAATCCTTCCTTTAGAGACTTAGTTTTTACATGTGCGGTTCTGTTTTCAAATTCCTCTCTTATTGCTTCTTGATATGAGTTAAGACAGTCAGTTAATACATAGTTTGGATTTTTAGATACTAATTTTTTACCACTTGCTATGATTTTTCTTGAGCTATGGTGTGACCCATCATCTCCTCCTTGTCGGCAAAATCAACTTTTGCACGTCGCATATTAGTACTCCATGATTTTCTAAATCCATGAGTAATCATTACATCATGTCTATTTTTCTCTCTAGTTAATGGTGGTCTCATACCAATTGTCTCTGCAATTGTTATCATTCTCCGTCTAACACCATTCATTCCAAGTCTAGTTATTCTTGAATTTCGTACATTGACAAGTATTGGATCATCAGGTTCAGGATATCTCAAAAATCGTTTTTTCCATTCTTCTCTATACAATTGCAAATAATTACAAGCCTCAGGAGTAATACATGTGACATATTCTTCAATATCCCCACGATAAATCAACAATGCAGCTCCTTTGTATGTGCCATCATTGTTTTTGAAAAATATCAAGTCTTTCCAACAAAAATAATTCCATGATTCTACTCTAAATCCTCCAGAGGCAGACATTGTGATTATCACTTTGTCGACAAGCTTTACTGAAGAATTAACCATGTTTTGAAGTTCATCTCTTGTATATGCCCTATCTTTACTCTTTCCAGGCAAAGGCAATGATTGGTCTACAAGATGCCACGATATCTCAACATCATTTGCTTTACATAATTTCTTGATGGGTTTAATTCTATTTTTGAGGGTAGCTGGTTTCAATTCATTTTTCTCATAGAGTGTTTTTAGTTCTCTAACATATGCACGTACAATCCCTTTAGCGTTTTTTACATTTTTCAATGCAATTCCAACAAAAGCATTTGCAAGATCCTCTACATCTCTGGATTTTGGTTCGTATCCAAGATATTCTTTATACATTGGATTTGGAATTAGTTCAAGAAAATATTTCAGATAGCCATTGTATTTTCTTAATATTTCAGAATCTCGTACAGAGTCTACAAAGTTTTGATATGCCTCTCCTTCTTCTGAAATTATGTTTAATTCCATGTTATGATAATAGTTTTGGGACTAAATAAAGATGAAAAAGGGTATGGGCCCGAAGGGCTTCGATCCCTTGGCTCACCGGTTATGAGCCGGTTACTCTACCAAGCTGAGTTACGGGCCCTAAGCAAATGGATTTTTGCTCAGATATAAAATGTTATGAGATTAGCAATATTCTTCATAACAACTATCAAGTAACAAGTTTTGTGCAGAAATTGATTTGTTTGCAATTTCAATTAAATCACTTTGATCAGTTGAAGAAGTTTCAAGAATATGTCTCCATGATGCAGTATGTCTAATATCAGCTTCAGTATGAAGTTTAAAATATTCTGTTGCTTCATCATTTGTTAATCCATAGAATTCTTTTAATCCATCAAGTTTTGTTTGGCTAATTTTTGGAATCTCTTTTTCAAAAGCATACATTGCACATGCTCCACCTTCATAGGTATTCATTAACTCATTCAAATCAGAAACAGCTTCACGGGTTTTAGATGTTCCAGAATATGAAATTAGTTCATCTTCAGATATACCAAGTTCGCCTGCAAAATTAATCCAAGGTTTAATATGATCAGATTCTTCTTGCTGATTTGAAATTAATTCACTAACCACTGTATCTTGTGCTTTTTCAATAATTGGAGTTATGAACAATGGAACTGCTTTAACAAGTTGAAAATATTCTTTAGAATAACCTGCTAAGGATTCTTGTGTGAGTTTACCATCAGACCACATCTGATAAAATGGATGTTTTAGTAAGCTTCTTTCCTCAATCATGTCATCTATTTTTTTAATTATATTCATAATTCATCTCAAAATTTCCCAATAAAAAATCTTTGTGGTTTACAAAAGATTTTATGGTCAAAATACTGAAATTTCTTGGGTTCCAGTGGTGTAGACCGGTCAAGCATTCTGCCCTTTCAAGGCAGAGATCCCGGGTTCAAAATCAAACGATGAAAATCCCGGCTGGAGCACCATGATTTATTTACTTATGAGGAAATTTTTTGATTAGGTATCTTGGACAGAAAAAATATTGAAATAAATCCGCTACTTGAAACATATGGAAAATATATTGAAAGAATAGATCAAGCCTTAGAAGATGAGCTTTCCATATATTCTGAATCTGAATTTATTGAACCATTAAAATATTCTCTAGAGGGGGGCAAACGAATTAGACCAATAATCTTGAATTTGGCCGCTGAGAGTGTAGGTAAAATTGATGAGAATGTACTATCGGCATCATGTGCTGTTGAATTTCTACACATGGAATCAATTATTCACGATGATATTATTGATAATGAAACTATGAGAAGGCAAAAGGATCCATTCCATATTAAATTTGGATACAATACCAGTGTTTTAACAGGAGATTTTGTTTTAGGATTAATTCTTGCAATATCTTCCAGATTGGATAATGTCAGAATTACAAAAGATTTGGCCACCACTGCTATGTTAATGAGTGAAGGCGAAATGATTGAAGCAAGATTAGAAACTAGTGAAGATGTTACATTTGATGATTATCTCAAAGTAATCGAATTCAAAACTGCTACAGCATTTCAAGTTGCAGCAAGAACTGGTGCAATTATTGCAAACGGAACAGAAGAACAAATTGAGGCATTATCTGAATATGGAATAAATCTTGGAATTGCATATCAAATTCGAGATGATTTGTTAGATTGGAAAAATGAAGATAAATTATTTAATTTACTAATAAAGAAAAGTTCAGATCCAAGAGATATTTTTAACAAAATGGAAGATATGTTAAAAGAATATTCAGAAAAAGCAAGATATAGTTTGAGAAAAATTCCAGATAGTGATGCAAAAATAAATCTAGAAAATTTAATTAAATTTACTTCGTTTAAGGCATAAGACTTGAACTAATTGTGGGTGTCGCAAATTCTACAAATTGAATTAGTGGTTCTGGATATACACCAAATCCAATTAAGAAGACTATAGAGAATATCATTACAGCAATAATTGATTTTGGTTCTTTGACTCTCTTTTCTGTTTCACCTTCAAAGTACATCTTTTTAGTAATCCAACCATAGTAAGCAAGGGATAACGCACTGTTAAGAACACCAGCAATTGCAAGCCATGGTGCCCACCATACAACAGAACCTGCATCTAATGCACTACCAAATAACATTATTTTACTCCAGAAACCTGAAAGTGGAGGAATGCCGGCTAATGCGAATAATGCGATAACTAAACCTAAAGCAGTAATTGGCATTCGTCGTCCAAGTCCTTGTAGTTTATCCAAATTAGTTACTGCAAGAGTTGTAACAATTCCTGCAATTGCAATAAAGGCTGCACCTTTCATTACAGCATGATTCATTATATGATACAAAGAACCTTGTAAACCAAGAGGAGTATGTGGTGCAACTGCAAGTCCAATCAAAATGTATCCAGCATGTGCTATACTAGAATATGCTAACATTCTAGTGAGATTCTTTTGCATGATTGCAGCAACGTTACCAATAGTCATAGTCATTACAGCAAGAATACCAAGAGCTAAGGTCCAATCAAGATTAAGTACAACCATTCCAAGAACAATAACCCTTATTGTTGCGGCAAATCCTGCCTTTTTTGTTGCTGCTGCAAGAAGAGCAGTGATTGGTGTAGGTGCACCTTCATAAGTATCTGGAAGCCATTGATGGAAAGGTACAAGTCCCATCTTGAATCCAAATCCTGCAATAAACATTCCAACTGAAAGTAAAGCAAGTGGTATCATAGAAGGATCAAGCGTAACATAACCTTGAATGACTTCTCCAATATTTGTAGAACCAGTTAATCCGTATGCAATTGAAATTCCATAAACTATGATTGCAGAAGATAATGCACCAAACAAGAAATACTTTAAAGCTGCCTCATTTGAGCTTGGATTCTTTTTCATAAATCCAACCAAAACATATGTTGGAATACTCATTAATTCCCATGCAACAAATAGCATTACCAAATCAGTAGAATATGCCACTAACACCATACCAATGGTAGCAAGTAAAATTAGAGAATAGTAAACAGCTGGAGAATTATGTTTTCTCATATAATTAAAAGAGCCAACAGTGGTGAACAAAGCAACAATTAACATTGCTATTGCAAAGAATCCACCAAATGCATCATTGACTATTACATCTTCAGAGAAAAGTGCAGATGCAGCCACGTTATCATTAATGAATTGATATCCAACATAACCCACAGATACAATTAATGCCGCAAATGCAATTACAGCATAAAATGAATTAGAACCTTTTTCTTTTCTTATAATACTAATTATTGGAAGAAGGATACCAACAGTTCCCAAAATTGCCATTATTACCAATGGAGTGGAAGTAATTTCTAACATTTCATATCACCTATATCAACAATATCAAAACTACGAATAATAGTCCTGCTCCAAATACGAATAGATATGATTGTGAAACACCAGTTTGAGTTCCTTGTATGACTTTGGCACTCCATCCAACTGCTTTCTGCATTCCATCGTTCATTCCATAATCGATAGCTGTCTTTTCAAAGTATCGGTATACACCTCTTGCCAACCATAATGGTGCTACAACAAAGCACCAATACACCATAGCATTAAGGTACCATCTGTTTAAGAGAAGTTTATGAATTGAGTAAAAGAGAATGTTAGAGTTTACAACTTTTGCAGGATCAACCCATCTGCCAATATAGAAGATGTATCCTAATCCCGCACCTATAGCAAATGCTGCTAAGGATGATCCAAGTGCAACAGGATTAAGCCCTTGTAAGAATTCAGGTAAAATTGAAGGTTCTGCTACAAGATGTACAGTGTGAATTCCATAAGAATTTTCAAGAAAATCTACAAACGTATGATGAAGTCCTTCTTCTGCAGATAACCCAACTAGTCCAATTCCAATAGTAAGAACTGCAAGAATACCATATGGGATCCACATGGATAAAGGTGCTTCATGAATATGATGTCCTTCTTCTTCCATTTTTTCAATGTGTTTACTCTTATTTCCAAAGAAGACTAATCCCATCATTCTCATAGTGTAAAAAGCAGTGATTACTGCAGTTATGACAGCAATTAAAAATAGTGGCAATGCCCATTCATTTCCAGATTCATAGATAGTAGCAAAGATAGCATCCTTACTCCAGAAACCTGTCGTGATAAATGGAGCACCCATTAGACCAAGACCTGCAGCCCACATGAATGCATAAGTTTTCTTCATCTTCTTTCTCAGACCACCCATATCAGTCATAAATCGAGAGCCAACAGTATGCAGTATAGCACCCGCTGCCATGAATAATGAAGCTTTGAACATTGCATGAGAAATCAAATGGAAGAATCCTGCAGTATAACCATCAACATATTGATAAGATAATCCTGCAACTCCTAATGCCATCATCATATAACCTATTTGAGAACCAGTAGAATACGCAAGAACTTTCTTGATTTCAGGATTAACCATTGCTTGTGTTGCTAATAGTAATGCAGTGATTGCACCAACCCAAGCAATTACTTCAAAGAATTGGTCTGCAAGAATTCCTGCTGCTCCTAATGCAAATACAAGAGGGCCTAATCTTGCAACTAAAAATACACCAGCCTTTACCATAGTTGCTGCATGAATCAATGCAGATACAGCAGTTGGTCCAGTCATTGCTTCTAACAACCATTCATTTAATGGGAATTGTGCAGATTTACCCATTGCACCTCCAAAGAGTAAAACAAATGCAGGAACTAAAAGTCCTTGAGCAGACATTGCAGTTGCCCACGAAGTGTCTTCCAATAATTCTTTAAATCCAAAAGTACCTGCAAATATAAATATCAAAAGCATACCTGCAATCATCATTACATCACCAACTTTGGTCATGATGAATGCCTTCATACCAGCATGAGTTGGTGAATAGTAATCCAACATTCCAAGAACAGTTCGTCCTTCGACACCAACATGATCTTTCTTCTTATCACGATACCAAAAGCTGATCAACGCATACGATGCAAGACCTACACCTTCCCAACCAAAGAATACTTGAAGTAAATTATCAGACATTACAATTAATTGCATTGAACCAATGAAGAATAACATCCAGAACCAAAATCTGGTAATGTCTTTGTCACCTTTCATGTATCCTGTACTGTAAATCATAATGAGGAATGAAATCCAACCTACAACGTTTGACATTATAATGGAAAGTGGATCTGCCAAGACACCAGCTTTGAGACCAAGTGACTCTATCCATGGAATTTGATGATGTATTTCACCAGCCTCTAAAGCAATTGGAATCAGTGATGCTGCAGATAATGTACTCATCAAAGCAAATGCTACTGCAATGTAACCAGTTGCGTGTTTTGATAAGTGGCCAGTTCCATTTTTGGATAATTTAGCAATTCCAGGTATGATTAAAGCTGCTGCAAATGGAAGAATCCAAACCAACCAAGCACTAGTTGCTCCAATTTCAAATCCCATTAATTCAGTTGCCATATTCTAAACCCCCAAAACTCCATTCATGTACGGAAGAATTGATCTATAGAAGATGTCTGGATAGATTCCCAGTACAATAGAAAATCCTGCTAAAACCATCATAGGTACAGTCATGTACCAACTTCCTTCTTTCACATTTTCAAGATGTTTAGGAGTTTTGCCAAAGAATACACGTTTTAGCATCCAAAGAAGATAAGACATTGTAAGGACAGTTGCAATAAGACCTAAACCAAATCCTACGGCTCTAAGTGTAGAACCTTCTTCAATTGCAGTTTGCAATGCACCTGCAAAGAGAATCCATTCTCCCATGAAACCAGCAGTTGGTGGAATTCCCATGATTGTTAATGCGCCAATAACTGCACATACTGCTGTAATTGGCATCTTTCCAGCTAATCCTCCAAGTTTAGAGATACTTCTAGTTCCAACTTTAACGATAATAATTCCAGCCATCATGAAAAGAATTCCTTTTCCAATTGCATGTGTTATGTACATCATTTCTGCACCTGCAAGACCAAGTACAGAAATTGTACCAATACCAAACAAAAGATAACCCATCTGACTAATACTAGAATAAGCAAGAAGACGTTTCAAGTCATCTTGCATCAGTGCCATTGCACCACCATAAATCATTGTAACAAGTCCCCAAATGTAGAACCATATTGCAAGGTCTGCATACGCTGCAGGTAGTAATTCAACAATTAATCTGAAAATACCATAAGCTCCAATTCCAATCATAGCTGGTGACAATAATGCACTGATTGGTGTTGGTGCAGAACCGTGAACATATGGAAGCCAAATATGGAACATAAAGACTGCAAGTTTAACACCGAGACCTAACGCAATAGCAACTGCAGAAAACATTGCAATATCTGGAGGAATTTCAGATTCACGAATATTTGCAAAATCAAAACTGCCAATCGTAAGACCAATCATCAAAAATCCTAATAGTAAAACTACCGCACCAGCATGAGTCCAAAACAGGAACATTAAACCAATCTTTCTTCTTGGACCATCACCCCAAAGAGCAACTAAAAAGAAACCAGGAATCAACATTATTTCAAAGAAGACAAAGAACTCGATCAGATTAGTTGAAAGGACTGTTCCAAGCATTCCCATTGCAAATAGAAGATAAAGTGCAAAGTAAAGTCCAGATTTTGCATTTACATAATTTGAAAGAGCAGATGATTCAATGATTGAAGTTTGGCCACTTGTAGTTGTAATGATTTTTTGTTCTTCTTCAAACTGTTGATGGAATTTGTGAAGCATGTATGGTTTTGAATAAAGTGCCAAGATTGTAGATAATACATAGATCATTATTGCAAATGGTGATGATAAACCATCTAACAAGAAACCAAACTCTCCAAACATTGATGTCCATGGATAATGTTCTTCTACAGTTCCAGAAAGTGCTGCATTAATTATCAGAATTGTTGCATAAAGTAGAATTGCAAAGGTAAACCACATTGCTGGAGCAGGACCCATTTTTCTTCCAACAATGTATACTACGGGAGATAATAGCAAGGGCAGGAAAACTGCCTGTAATAAGGCGTATTCCATTATCCTTTCAAACTCCTAAAGTCTGCGATATCTACATTTTGGTACATACGATATGCCACGATAATTAATGATAATCCTACTGCTACCTCTGCAGCTGCAATTGCAATTGAAAATAATGCCAAAGTCTGACCACCACTATGTGGCAAGAATCTACCAAATGCAACAAGATTAAGATTTGCAGCATTGATGATTATTTCAATTGCAAATAACATTCGAATAAAATTACGTTTTACGGCAAGACCGTAAATTCCTATACCCAATAGAGCAACAGATACTAATGTAAAATCAATTAATTCGCTGGTCATTTTCCTCATCTACTCGTCTTGCTAATACCAATGCACCAGTTACAGAACCTGCTAAAATTAGACCCATCAAAATCAATGCAGGCCAATAATATGTTACAAAATCAGCACCAATATCTCTAAAATTAACTGAAGGTTCATCAGTAGTCATTGTTTTAATTCCAGAATCTACAAACACTGCACCCAATGCAACCATCAACACAAGCATTAATCCAATGCCTGCAAATTTTCTTCTCTTGTCTTCAATTTTTTTGAAGATAAGTTCTCTTTTTACCAACATTACAGTAAACAAAATCAAAACAGCAATAGAACCAACATAAACTGCTAATTGGAATAATGCAACAAAAGGTGCATCTAACAACAAGAAAAATCCAGCAATGCCACCAAGAGTTCCCATCAATGCAATGGAACCATAAATTAATGATCTCATTTCAAGTGCAGCAATTGCAGAACCAATTGTAATTACAGTTAATGCAAGAAAAGCAACATCAGCCATGTGTTGCGCCCCTAGATGTAATTATGATTTCACTATCTTGTGCAACATATGGTTTTACCTGAAGTTGAGCAGGAGTATAGATTAAACCTTCTTTGGAAAATGAAGAAAGTTCATAATCATTAGTCATGTATAGTGCATAAAATGGACATGCATCAACACAAAGTCCACAGAAAACACATTTGCCATAATCAATTTGTGGCATTATTGCTTTCTTGTTTTGTTTATGTTCTTCTGGAACTTTAACCATTGCAATTGCTTCAGCAACACCTTCACATGCAATAGAACATAATTGACAACCAGTACAATGATCATGAAATAACAAATGACGTCCTTTTAGTCCAGCAATTCCAACACCAGTTGAAGGATCAAATTGATATCCATCACCTACAAACTTTAGTTTTTCTTCTGGATAACGAAGTGTGAATCGCTTAATTGCGAGATGTTTGATTCCAGAATTTAATGCACGAATAATACCTGTAGCAGTTCCTATCATTGTAATCCTCCTGGCCCCAGCACTCCAGCGTAAATCAAACCTAGAGCAATAAAGATGTTAACGAAACATAATCCAATGAGTTTGGTCCAACCAAGATTCAATAACATATCAACTCTAACTCTTGGAAATACACCTCGTGGCAATATTATAAAGAAAATTACTGCCATTGTTTTAATAACAAACCAAAGGGTTCCATTAAGCATTTCTTGTGTAAACAATGGAAACCCATCAATAGTTAATGTAATTGGGCCCATTTCAAGTCCATTAGCAAGTAGTTCAGATGGGAATGGTGGTATTACCATTGGACCATGCCAACCAGCAAGGAATAATACTGTAAATAATCCTGCAAATGCGTAAAGTTTCAGGTAAGTTCCTAGTTGAACAAGGCCATACATCATTCCAGAAAGTTCTGTTAACCATCCAGCTACAATCTCACTTTCTGCCTCAGGTAAATCAAATGGAATTCGTTCTAATTCTGCAAGCATTGTAATAAAGAAAACAATCGCACCAATTGGTAAAAAGATAATCCATGGGAAGCTAGATTGACTTGCTGCAATTTCAGATAAGTTTAGAGTTCCAGTTACCATTACAACTCCCAACAAAGATAAGATTAATGGAATTTCAAATGAAACCATTTGGAATAAAGCTCTAATTCCTCCAATGAATGGATATTTACTATTTGCAGACCATGCAGAAAGAATAGTAATGATTGGAAAGAATCCAATTACTGCAAATACTGCAAGTAATCCTAAATCCACATCTGCAACTACCCAACCAGGAGCTACAGGAATTAATGCAACAAATGCTGCTGCAGTTGCAACAAAAAGTACTGGTGCCGCCCAGAAAAGTGGCTTATCAGCTTTAGCAGGAATAATAATTTCTTTAGAAATTAATTTCAGACCATCACCCATCAATTGTAAAATCCCTTCTACTTTTCCACAATAGAAAGGGCCAACTCTTAATTGTAATTTTGCCATCATCTTTCTTTCAATAAAAATTACAGAAGCTGCTAACAATACGGCAAAACCAAATCCAGGAAATGCCATTACTCTAAAGATATCAGTAGTCATGAATGCTTTAACTATAGGAATAGTAAGTGTAGGATTCACTAACCATGATAATGCAAGAAATGGTGTAAGTAAATCACCATTAATTACAGGCAGTGGAATATAGAATAAAATTATAAAAATTGCAGGAATACCAACTAATACAACTAGGAGTAAAATCCAAAATACATCACCAAGAATGGCTACGATGAATTTACTTAGTTTGAAATTTGGTGCAATAACTGACATTTATCGATCTGCCTCCACTGGCCAATAATTAAGACTCCAATAAACTGATGGCATGTTACCAAGTTTCTCACCTTTGAGGAGGTATGGTAATGCAATCAAATTTCTAAATGAAGGAACACTTAGTTTTACTCTGTATGGTTCAGGTTTACCATCAGAAACAATGTAACAACCTAAAGAACCTCTACCAGATTCTACACGTTTGTAAACAGTGTTAAGTCCTTTTCCTTTAGGATTTGGTTTTAGTTTAACTCTAACAGAACCAGACTTTGGCATTTTCTGTAATGCTTGTCTAATTATGTTACAGCTTTCCATCATATCAAGCCATGGAATTTTAGATCTAGCATAAGAATCGCCTTCTTTCATCACATTGGAGTGAATGTCTAATTCTTCATAGACATCGTATGGTTCTTTCTGTCTAAGATCATAATCAACACCACTTGCACGAAGTACAGAACCAGTTGTTCCAAGTCTAATTGCATCTTGACGAGATAATACTCCAGTATCTTGAGTTCTTGCAATTAGAATTGGGTTATCATAAAATACTGCAGCGTATTCTTTGATACGTTTTTCAAAATATGCAACCTGACGCAAACAAACCTCTTCAAAGTTTGGTGGTAAATCATTTCTAACTCCACCTGGAACAAAATGTGCGTGTGTAACTCTTGCACCAGTCATTTTTTCCATAAGATCAATTAAGAGTTCACGATCTCCTGCAGGCCACATGAACATTGTAGAGTGTCCTAAAAATATTCCATAAATTGCAAGCCAGTACATTATGTAGATACATCGGTTTAGCTCAGATGCAATAACTCGAACATATTTTGCACGTTCAGGAACTTCAATACCAAGAAGTTCTTCAACACCCAAAACATAAGGATAAAGTACATTGCATGAATCATGAATTACTGGTCTCTCTAAGTGAGGAATGTTTGTGATATAATTTCTATATTCTGCCATTTTTTCTTCTCCACGATGAACATATCCAGGATCAGGATCACATGCAACAATATAATCACCATCAATTTGTACAATCAATCTCATGTGACCAGAACCAGGATGTTGTGGTCCAACATTAAGTGTCATAATTCTCTCATCAACTTTTTGAAGTGCTAAACCTGGGGGTAACCATTTTGATGATGTTTGATCAGTCAATACATCTGAAGATTTAATATTTGAAGGTAATTCTGTTGCCATATCTATCGTCCCTTTATTGCAAAGTCCTTTCTAAGTGGAGGTAAATCTGCCCAATCTTCTGGCAAAAGTAATCGTCTATTATCAGGATGGCCATCAAAATAAACACCTAACATTTCAAAAATTTCTCTTTCATGAAACTCTACACTATAGAAGATGTCTCTAAGAGTTGGGAGTTTTGTTGCATCGTGTCCAGGTATTGGATTTTCTTCTCTTTGTGCTCTAGTAGCTAAAACAAGAACTTGTCTTGCCAATGATGAGTCTGTGTAAGAACCAATATGGTAAACAACTTCAATTTCTTTATCTTGTGGATAATCTACGCCTGAAACAGACTCAACGTGATCATAGTTTAATCCATCACGAATGAATTCTGCAACATCGTGAACATTTTCTTTACTAACATTAATTCGAACTCTATCTTCTTTTACAAATGCAACTTCTACTTTATCACCAAATTTTTCAACAATTTTTTCAGAAATATTTTTTTCAAATGCGGGTAATTCTACAGGTTTTTCTTCAGGCTTTTTGACTACAGGCTTTGTAGTAGGTTTAGTTTCAGGTTTAGTTTCAGGTTTAGTTTCAGGTTTAGTTTCAGGTTTAGTTTCAGGTTTAGTTTCAGGTTTAGTTTCAGTTGTAGATTTAACCTCTGTTACAGGTTTTTCAGAATCAGAACTCATTATACAAACTTCCTAGCCTTCATTCTCTTAATTTTCTCTTGAAGTAAAATACATCCTTGAATTAGAGTTTCAGGTCTTGGTGGACAACCTGGAACATA
>SPKZ01000125.1_pt1 | contig 17798 bp, 16 predicted proteins | sample 2456571 | NCBI WGS metagenome assembly SPKZ01 (sample SAMN11192286, study PRJNA482655) | marine metagenome | biome: ENVO:00000447; feature: ENVO:00000244|ENVO:00000211|ENVO:00000569|ENVO:00002023; material: ENVO:00002151; isolation source: ocean water from marine abyssalpelagic zone ...
AATATTTGATTTACCCAAATCGCTAAAAAATACCATTAAGCTGTCATTTGATTTTTTCTGCCTGTTGTTTTGTTTTTGGGCTGCATTTTTTACTCGTACTGACGCCAGTAGTGAGTTTGTTGATCCTGCATACTGGGGCTGGGCAATTGCGATTATATTTTGTTCCCTGTTCTATTTTATCAAGGTCGGCATGTATCGTGCGGTATTTCGCTATGTGAGTGCCAGTTTTACTAAAGTGGTGATACAAAGTATCGTTGTTGCATCATTATTTTTAGTATTGGGTTTCTATATTAATGGTTTAATGTTGCCACGTTCGTTACCTTTTATCTATTTTTCTTATTCGATGCTTATCATTGGCGGTTCACGGTTATTATTCCGTAACTTGGTCCACTATTTTACCACTCTACAATGTGGTGACACTGTTATTATTTATGGTGCTGGCAGTGCCGGCCGCCAGCTACATACTTCTCTTGCTTACAGTAAAGAATTTAGGCCTGTGGCATTTGTGGATGATAATCAACGCTTGCACAGTAAGTCTATCAGCGGGGTCGGGGTTTTTCCTGTTTCTGAATTGCGGGACTTAATTGAAATACATAATGTCGAGAAGATCCTGCTAGCAATCCCCAGTGCGACCCGTCATGAGCGCCAGCAAGTATTAGCTGAATTGGAGCATTTACAAGTTAACATTCTTACGGTACCTAGCATGCCGGAATTAGTTAATAGCGATTATCAAATTGATCAGATTAAACAAGTTGATATAGCTGATCTGCTAGGACGTGAAGCTGTACGTCCTATTCAAACATTATTACATGCCAATATCACCGATAAAGTGGTGATGGTCACGGGTGCTGGTGGCTCAATTGGTTCGGAGCTTTGTCGGCAGATACTGCAGCAAAAACCCAATAAATTAATTCTGTTTGATGTATCTGAGTTTAATTTGTATGCCATAGAAAAAGAATTACGTGAAATAATAATTCGCGACCAGCTCAACATTGACCTGTATCCGCTTATGGGTACGGTACAGTTAGAAGCTCGTATGTTGTCTATCATGACTGCATTTAAGGTTGAAACTATCTATCATGCGGCAGCTTACAAGCATGTGCCCTTAGTTGAGCATAATGTGTCAGAAGGGGTGTGCAACAATGTCTTTGGTACCCTGCGCACCGCTCGGGCCGCGATCGCTGCGGGAGTGAAAAACTTTGTGCTTATCTCAACTGATAAAGCAGTAAGACCGACTAATGTGATGGGGGCGACTAAGCGGTTGGCTGAATTAGTATTACAAGCATTAGCTCAAAAGCAGAAAACGACTCGTTTTTGCATGGTGCGGTTTGGTAATGTACTGGGATCTTCGGGTTCAGTTGTACCGTTGTTTAAACAGCAGATCCGTCACGGTGGCCCCGTTACAGTCACAGATAAAGACATTATCCGATACTTTATGACTATTCCGGAAGCCGCCCAGTTAGTTATTCAAGCGGGTTCTATGGGGCAGGGCGGCGACGTGTTTGTGCTTGATATGGGCGAACCTGTCAAAATTTATGATCTGGCAATCAATATGATCCATTTAAGCGGATGTTCGGTAAAAAATGAAAATAACCCTGATGGTGATATCGAGATTAAACTTACTGGCTTGAGGCCAGGAGAGAAACTTTATGAAGAGTTGTTGATTGGAGATGATGTCGAAAAAACGGAACATCAACGCATTATGACTGCCAATGAGACCTGCCTGCCCTGGCATGAGCTGGAGGCGTTATTAGCTAGGTTGGAGATCGCCTGTTTAGGTTTTGATAATCAGGTCATTCGGGAGATCTTACTTGCTGCCCCGACAGGATTCAAACCCAAAGATGGGATTTGTGATCTGGTGTGGGCTGAGGGTATGAAGTAAATGTTAGTATCTTGTTGTAGCCTTAGGGCAGTAGCAAATATATTAGATGTAAGCTTTATCTTTCAATACGAATAGAGCATTAGGGTCCATATTGGGTATTTATTTTATACTAGGTTATGAACAAAGGCGCTGATATTTAAATATTGGTGCCTTTTTTAGTCTCATAAGAAACGCTGATAGCCTGATTGTATAACGTTCACGGTGTTAATAAACTTTATTTAGGAAATGGATAATATGATTAATATTTTGGCTCATCGAGGATGGTGGAATACCACTGAACAGAAGAATAGCATTGAATCATTCAAGTTAGCACTTGAGAATGGTTTTGGCATAGAAACTGATTTGCGTGATTATGATGGAGAGATAGTAATTAGCCATGACATGCCTACATCTGAATCGGTATCATTTGAATTCTTTATGGATTTAGTTAAGCAATATGAACCTCAAACCTTGGCACTAAATATTAAATCAGATGGATTACAGTCATTAGTGAGTGAATACTTATCTGATTATACTGATTACTTTGTGTTTGATATGTCTGTACCAGATACTTTGGGTTATATGAATAAAAATATTAGGTATTATACCCGATACTCAGATATTGAGCCTATTCCATCCCTTATTGAGAATGCAGCTGGCGTTTGGATTGATTGTTTTTCATCAAGTGAATTAGATTTAGTCGCTTTAGACGAATTTATTGATAAAGGAAAGTCAGTTGTTCTGGTTTCCCCTGAGCTTCATGGTTTTGAATATAAAAAGTATTGGAATGATTTGTCACAGTATTTGAACAAAAAGCCTCAAGCATTAGATCGTATTGGCTTATGTACGGATTTCCCCCTAAAAGCAGAGGCGTTTTTTAGTAATGTTAAATAAAAAAATTAAAGCTATTATTTTCGATATGGATGGCGTGCTAATTGATGCTCAAGATTGGCATTATGAAGCATTAAATAAAGCGCTTTCAATTTTTGGTATGGGGATCAGTAGGCATGATCATCTAACTACATTTGATGGGTTATCGACTGGGCAGAAGCTGAAGATGTTATCAAAGACGCAAACATTACCAGAGTCATTACATAGTTTTATAAATGAAATGAAGCAACAATATACGATGGATATTACTTATCAGCTGTGTAAACCGATATTTCATCATCAATATGCTTTGTCAAAACTGAATGAGCAAGGATATAAATTGGCTGTGGCATCCAACTCAATTCGAAATACAGTAAAAGTAATGATGGAAAAATCTTGTCTTGATGGTTATTTAGAGTTCTATCTTTCCAACCAAGATGTAAAAAATGGCAAGCCAGACCCCGAAATTTATAATCTGGCTATTGAAAAATTAGGTCTAACTCCAGAAGAATGCGTCATTGTTGAAGATAATGAAAATGGTTTAAAAGCGGCTAAAACTTCAGGGGCTCATGTTTTAAAAGTTGAATCTATTTATGATGTGAACTACGACAATATCTGCGAATTTATTAAAGAGGTCGAGGAACATGTTTAATATTTTAATTCCTTTGGCAGGGAAAAATACATTTGATGTAAGTAATAACAATGCATTCCCTAAATTATTGACTGATGTAGATGGTAAATTATTAGTAGAACGTTCAGCACAACCTTTTATCTCTTTACCTTATGTTAAGAAGATCGTGGTAGCGGTCCCGAAAACACAAATAGCAGACTACAAATTAGATAAAGTACTGACATTGTTAGATGATTCCATTGAACTGTGTCCTATAAATGAGCAAACAAAAGGAGCTGTATGCTCAGCTTTACTTGCTATTGAACATTTAGACCTAGAGCAACCACTAATCGTTTCTAGCTTTGAACAGGTGTTAGATATTGACCTGTCGATGTTTGTCGATGAATTTATAAGAAGAGATGTAGATGCCGGGGTGCTGACTTTTGAAGCGATTCACCCCAAATGGTCTTATGTCAAAATAGATAAGGATGGATTTGTCTCTCAGGCCGCTGAAAAATTACCAATCAGTAAAAATGCTATCGCGGGTTTTTATTATTTTAAAAATGCTCAATTGTTTGTGGATGCAGCAAAAAATATGATCCGTAATGATGTTACACATGGAAACCTATTTTATATATCTCATACCCTCAATGAGATAATTTTAAATGAGGGGAAGGTTTTAGCTTTTCCTATCGAACAATCTAACTATTTTCATATTAACGATGAGCACACTCTCGAACACTATGAAGAACACGTTATTAAATCGAACAAAATGAAAAAAGAGAACGTTCGTCAGCTTACTCGTGATTATGTCAATGCTTTTGATTCATGTCTGATTGATGAAGTGGCTAAATTTTTTAGTGACGACTTTAGGCTGAATGATCCTTCCGTTAATTTGAACGGTAAAGTCTTAATTTTAGAATATATTTCCAATTTGTTTGAAGAATATCCAAATCTTAAGTTTTCAAGCCAAGCTATTATAGTTGATAACAACAAAAGCATCATCGAGTTTGAACTTATTTTAGGTGAAACTAGGCTTGTTGGTACTGATGTAATTCAGTGGAATGACGATAATAAAATGATCACTATGAACGCTTACCTATACGAGAAAAAATAGAATGGAAAAATCAAATCTGGATAATTTTGTCCGAGGCTGGATTGTGGGTGGTTTTGAACCTACGTTATTTAATACAACGGATGTTGAATTTGCGATACAAGAATTTAAAAAAGGTGATAAAGAAGCGTCCCATTGCCATAAGATAGCAACTGAAATTACTGTTATAGTTCAAGGTAAAGCAAAAATGAAAGGTCTGATTTTAGAAAAAGGTGATGTGGTTAAAATTTTACCTGGTGAATATACTGATTTTGAAGCACTAGAAGATACAACAACGGCTGTGATTAAATTACCCGGTGCATTGAACGATAAGTATCTAGAGGAAAATTAAAATGTTAAATATTGTAGTACCAATGGCTGGCCGTGGTAGTCGTTTTGCCGATGCTGGTTATTTAGATCCAAAGCCTTTAATCGATGTGAAAGGAAAACATATGATTGAGGTTGTAATTAACAACCTCAAACCAACATGCGAACATCGCTTTATTTTTGTATGCCAAGAAGATCATGTCAAAAAATATGATCTAGAAACTATATTTAGAAAATCTTGCGACAATTTTGAGATAGTCGCGATTAATGGCATCACAGAAGGTGCTGCTATTACTGTTTTAAAAGCACGAGAATATTTTGATAATGATGAGCCGCTAATGATTGCAAACTCAGACCAATGGGTAGATGTTGATATTAATGATTACCTAAGTGATATGAAAATGCGCAAACTTAGCGGTAGTATGCTGACAATGAAGGCTAATGATCCTAAATGGTCTTATGCAAAAGTTGATGAATTTGGAATAGTATCTCAGGTCGTTGAGAAAATAGTTGTTTCTGATGAGGCCACTGTAGGTATCTATAATTTCAATAGAGGATGTGATTTTTGTCGCTTTGCTGACTACATGGTAGAACAGGACATTAGGAGTAATGGTGAGTTTTACGTTGCACCAGTGTATAGCTATATGGCTAGGAAAGGACATGAAATAGGCGTTTATAATATTGGAAAAGAAGCGAATGGAATGTATGGATTGGGTATCCCTGAAGATCTAGAACTTTTTCTTCGTTTGGAGATAAGTAAAAAAGCTATCAACTTTTGAGTGGAACATGAGTCTTATAATTCATGAGATATAGCTGAAATTAAGAAAAGTTAGACAGATAGATACTTTAGGAAACGTTAGCTATTTTATTTTAAATATTTTTTGTTTAACCCTTCACAAAAAAATATGGTATAGGATGGTACAATATTATGTTCTGTTTCATAGGAATATCTGAGCTTTAAAAATCTGTTTCCATGTTATTAATTATCACCCATTTACGACACCAATTTGAGTTAATTTATGTCTGTTTCAATTGTAATCACGGGGCAAATAAAATCAGAAGATTTATTTGCTCGAAGCGTGAAAGATTTTATTTCATTGCAAGATAACGGTCTGATTGACCAAATTATTTTTTCTACTTGGAAAAGTGAGCTAATAACATATAAACGCATTATACCAGAGTGTCATCGAGAGAAGATTACAGTTGTTTGTCCTAGTCAACCAAAAGTTAACAGTGGCAGTGCATTTTTTCAAATGAAGGCATTTCATGAAGGTCTTGAGCTGGTTTTAGATCGAAAATGTTTTGTGTTTAAGACGCGACCTGATTTATTCATTTCAAAAGTGGCATTGAAAAAGATCATACATCTTGATTATGACATAACAGTAAATAATAGCCCCTTTTCTAATAAGGTCTGGTTACCTTGGTTTGAAATATCGAAACCTTTCTACCTTGCTGATGAATGTTTTTACTGCTCATATCAGGATGCCAGAAAATTATTCAATTATGACTGTATCTATGATAATTATTACGAAATTGATGCCGGTATCAGCCATATTAGGCGTTTTATTCATCCTTTTTTGAAAACACATCCAGAGTTTAAATACTTTCTTAAATACTTTGGTGTGACAGGGCATGGAACAAAAAAAAGATTCGAAATTTACTCTCTATTGAATGCAAGTGTTAATTTTAAAAGGCTCTTGAAACAGTATTACGGGATTCTCAATGAAAATTTTGTTATAGGGCTGAATGAAAAGGATTATATAGATTTCAGGGAGTGGAACGAAAGTCGAAAACAGTTTGAGCTTTCATCAATATTAACCGATGTACGTCCAGAGAACTCCTTTTCACCTGAACAGGGCCAAGTATATTCTTATAATATGAATATACTTAAACATGAACTCAATGGTTATGAAACTTCAAATTTTATTATCGATATGGATGAAACAGTCCATGATATGGAAATGAAAAATCGAATTCAGGACATCTTAGATAAAGACGTAGCACCGCTTAAAACTCGGATTAGGGCTAAGTTAGCTAATCTATATAGAAAAATAAAAGGCTAATTAGTGGACGTTAAAGTAATGAAATACAATCGTTTTATTTGGTCTTCCATTGTTCAGTTTACTCAGAGCCCAAGCTTTAAAATACTGTTCTTTCAAGGTGCAGCTCTGCTGTGTTCATTTATTAGTACATCACTACTTTTGAATACATTAGGACAAACTCAATTTGGTTTGTGGATGTTGGTATTCTCAATTACTAATTGGCTTACTTTTTTAGATGGGGGAATTACTAACGGGTTAAGAAATAAATTACTCACATGTTTAGTTAATAAGAAGATTTTTTCCGCGATTAGACTTGTAAGTAGTGTTTATACTTATTTTTTTATTTTTATTGCAGTAATTGGTAGCTTACTTATAACAATATCACTTTTTGTTCCATGGGATGTATTATTAAATATTCAGGATTACAGTAAACTCAATTATGTCATGGTTATAGCAATATTTTCAGTTTTGATTAACGTATTTTTTATGATGAATAGTGCTGTTGCATACTCCTTCCACTGTGCTGAATTTAACTCGTGTAAGAATTTCATCTATCAGGCTGTTTTTTTATCGCTTTGTTGTGCAACATTTCTAATAAATAAATCATATGATATTGATGCGTTATTATTCATATCTATATCTTTAGCTAGTTCGGCCATTATTTCAAACGTAATTGGATATCAATATTTATTTGAAAGAGTTAGTTTTCTTAAACCGAGGATAAATAAAGCAAATGCCACACACTTACAGTCCATTTTTGGCCTGAGCGGTAAGTTTTTTATATTGCAACTGTCTGCGATTATCCTGTATAGCACTGATGCAATACTTGTGTCACACTTATTTGATGTATCTAAGGTCGGCGCATATAATATTTCAAATAAAATTATGTATTTGGTGATCTTTGTTCAAGGTGCATTGTTAAGCCCTATGTGGTGCCGGTACGCTGAAGCGTACGAGAAAAAGGTTCGAAATGAAATTATATCATTGCTGAAAAAAAGTATGTGTATAGCACTTATGCTATGCGGCATGGTCTTTATGTTACTCTTTCTTTCGGAAAATATTGTATTATTATGGTTTGGGAATTTAGATTTATATAATTATAAAATATTTTTTGCGCTTGCCATGTTAACTTTGTTGCGTATTTGGTCATCAAACTTTTCTACATTATTGAATGGATTTGGTATTCTTAAGGCCCAAATAGTATTTTCATCCATAGCAATGTTATTAAATATTCCTGCATCGATAATTCTAGTCAAGTGGTTTGATTATGGCGTTGAAGGTGTCGCATATGGCTCTGTTATTGCGCTCTCAGTTTTTGCGATAATTGGACCGATATCAACTTACAAAAATGTTATGGCAATAAAATAAAAATATGAGTATGTGAATAATTAAATGTTACACACATCTTAAATTTAGAATTGATATTAAATATGCCAATGCTATATTTTACTGTTGATCTATAATATGGTGTTAACTACGCAATACAATTAACTAGGAATTATTTTGAAAAATAAAAGGTTTGACTGTTTCCTTATATGGGGTCATGGGATTAACGAATGTCATAAAATAATTGATTTGATTGATGATGACGATGGCGTGGAAATGAAAATAGTAAAAAATATAACAACTAATAATATATCTTCATTTGTTAAAAAAGTTTATTCTTTTGATTATGCACCGTGGCGACATTTAAAATCTAAAACTAGATACCTAAAAGATAAAGGTTGCGAAGTCATATTTATCTTTGTTGAAAATATTAAACCTGATGTCGACTATGCTGGTGAAGGTAAATTTAGACATTTAGAGTGTAACAATATAAAAAGGATAAAAAATGAAATAAGAGAGAAGTTTAATCCAAGAGAAAATGGATTGCTAACACACAACCATGTGATTCATGCCACTGATAATGAAATGCAAACTAGGCAATTGTTAATACTAGCCGGATATAATGAAAATATATTTTATACAAAGTATAAAACGATAGATTTACCATGGTTCATAAATAAAAGTTCGCAATTTGTTATTAAGAATGTGTCACTGGAATCACTTTATTGCCGTCAAATAATCATTACTGGAGAGACGTGTGTTGTACCTCTTTGTGACAGTGTTCAATATAAATTTCTATCTGATGACAAAAAACCATATGAACAGTATTTATATAAAAATTTAGGATATGGACTTGAATCTTTTTATTCGCTAAAAAAATTCACAAAACTAAAGCATAAATTTGAGTATCTCGGTGAGGGATATGAATCAAGTTATGTTTTAGTTAGAGTGGAAAATGATAAATTGATTGTTATTGACGGACTACATAGAGCTACATTATGTATGTTGAATAAAATGAATGAAATATTGGTGTGTGAACTATATGATTAAAGTTAATCTTTCTGAGTGTTTTAAATTATTATTAGATTCAAATTACGTATTGATAAAACCAGCTAATGATGTGTTGGATTATAACTTAGGCTCAGATTTAGATATTTTTTGTTATGATATAGAAGATATATCATTGAAAGTCCTCTCATTTTTAAATGACTTCGCCAAAAATAATTTATGCGAGATTAAAATTGTTGATAATGTTGGGCAACGATATATTGACTTAATTCAAGATGGAGAGATAAATATTCGCTTCGATCTTTATTCTTCTTTGCCTTATTATGAAAATTTGCGTATAAAAAATGCCCTATTTCCCTCTGTAATTGAAAATTGTGTAATAACTACAAAATTCTCTCCTGATGTGGAAATTAAAGTACCTTGTGATGTTGATGACTTAATATTACGATATATCGAATACCAAGAATGGTTTTCACAACGGCCTGATAAAATTAAACATATAGACTATATCTACTCGTTGTATTCTGAACAAGACATAAAATATGCATTAGATAAACTACATTATTATATAGTGTTACCTGCTCCCTATAATAAACCTAAAACTGTGGTTGATAATATTACGGAGTTTTTTCGGAATAGTTGTGAAGGCATGAAAAAAATTGTCCCTTGTATTAAAAAATATGGTTTTTTGTCGACTTTGAAAATAATTTTTAAAAAATTCTGAATAATTAAAGTAGGTAGTATCTAATAATGAAAATAGTTAATATCATCGGTGGGTTAGGTAATCAAATGTTTCAGTATGCATTTTATCTGATGTTAAAAGATAAATATGATGAATGTATAAAATTAGATATCCTCGAGTTTGATGATTATGAATTACATAATGGCTATGAATTAGAACGAATTTTCTCAGTAAATGAACAGTATTGCACGAGAAGTGAAAAAGTTGAGACTTATGATGATAGTGGTCATATTTTAAAAAAAATCCAAAGAAAACTGTTTTTGAATAAAAAACTCGGCATAGTCGAAAGAAGGATGGATGAATATAGTTATAAACCATTTTTATTCAGAGATGCTAATTGTAGTTTGTATTACAAAGGTTATTGGCAAAGCTATAAATACTTTAATAGCATAGAGAACATAATAAGAGAAAAATTGGTTTTTCCTAAAATGGAAGGCCGAGAAAATTTAAGCCTTATAAGTAAGATAAAGAGTCAAACCACAGTATCTATTCATGTGAGAAGAGGTGATTATATTAATCACCCTACACTTGGAGGGGTCTGTGATCTTACATATTATGAAAATGCAATTAAAGAGATAGAAAAAAAAGTGAACAGACCCTTATATATCGTTTTTTCAAATGATATATCATGGTGTAAAAGCCATTTGCATCTCAGCAATGCTGAGTATGTAGATTGGAATAATGGAGACAATTCGTTTCGAGATTTACAATTAATGAGTTTATGTGAGCACAATATAATTGCTAATAGCTCATTTAGTTGGTGGGGGGCGTGGTTAAATACCAATTCGAATAAGACGATCATATGTCCGGACAGATGGATAGTTAATAAGAATACTGACGATTTGATTCCTGACAGTTGGTTCCGACTCTCAGTTAGCAAGTAACAAGTGTTATTATTGTTTTTATATCTAGTAAGTTAAGCTTGAATGATTACTAATAATAAGTCACTTAAGTCACCACAAAAATTAATAGGTCATAAAATGCACATCCCTAAACTTTCAATCATATTACCCGTTTATAATGGTGAAAAATTTGTATCTAATGCTATTAACTCCATTATTAATCAGACATTTACTGACTTTGAATTAATTATTATTGATGATGGTTCTAAAGATGGAACATATAATTTACTTAAGGGCTTTCAAAAGAAAGACTGTAGAATTCAAGTTATTAGCAGAGAAAATAAAGGACTTATTGCAACCTTAAATGAAGGTTTTTCTATCGCAAGAGGCGAGTACATTGCACGCCAAGACGACGATGATATTTCTCATCGGACTCGTTTTGAAAAACAGGTCCGTTTTCTTGATGAAAGCCCAGAGTACGCTTTATGTGGAACGTTTTACAATGTTGTAGACGAAAAAAACAAATTCATTAGAAAGCATTTTTTACCTTCATCGAATGAAAATATACAACAACATTTATTCGACAGCTGCTTTGGACATGGAACGATTATGCTTCGAAAAAGTATGATCTCGGATATGCTGTGGTATAGAGCTGAAGCGTTATATGTTGAAGATTATGATTTTTTTATTCGAGTAGCAAAGAAGTTTAAGGTCTATAACATTCCTGAATATTTGTATGATTGGTGTTTTCGTGGTGAAAGTGTTTCGTTTGAGAACTACAAAGCCCAGCGTACCAATAAGATCGCGATTCAAATGTCTCATGAGCAAAATTTGGAATTTTTGGATGCTCAAGACAAAGCTTTTAAATCGTATACTGAAGCACAATACTTGGAGAATTTGGCTACAGTATATTTGTTAGAAAATAAACGAATAAAGTCAATTAGCTGCTATCTTAAAAGTCTATCAAAAGAATTTAGTATTAAGAAATTTTGTAAGCTTATATTAGCATTAATAAGTCGTAAATTATGGATAAAATCGATGGAACGCATGAGAACTAATCGTTATACGGAATATTAATTACCGACATTTAGTAATAAAATTGGAGGTAGATATTGTGAAGTTACTGTGCCTTTCTGTAAACAAGTCCATAATTTAAAGGTAAGTTATAATGAAAAAATATGTCATCTTTGGTGATGCCTCTTACCCGCATATATATAAGTGGTATCTGGCCCTGTCTGAACACTATGATGTTCACGTGATTAGTTTTGAGTTCGGTGATAATATAAAATTTTCTTATCGTAACTTGCATTCGATTAACGTTGTCACTAATCAAAATGGTGGTAATTTCAAATTACTTGCCTATATTCCGCAAATATTAAAAATATTGCGTAGTATTAATCCCGATATCGTAAATGCACATTATCTTACCAGTTATGGATTTATTACCGCATTGCTGAAGCCATTTTTACCAAAAACAAAGCTGGTTATGTCTGCCTGGGGGAGTGATATTCTGGTGACACCACAAAAAAATCTGGTTTATAAATATATCACTAAATTTACGCTTAAGTGTGCAGACTTAATTACCTCTGATTGTCATTATATGTCCGACGTGATCAATCAGTTAGTGAAAAAAGGCAATGTAAGTACCTTTCCTATGGGCATCGATGAATCTCAGGTGTTAATGAATACTGAGAAGCAGTCGGTCTTTACTTTTTTAAGTTTGAGAACCTTAGTTAAAAATTCCAATTTTGATCTTATTATTGAGGCCTTTAATAAGGTGCATCTGTTACATCCAAATACTCAATTACTTATTGCCCACAAAGGCAGTGAAGAAGCGTATTTAAAAACCAAAGTGAGAGACTTGGGAATAACGAATTCAGTAAAATTTTTGGGTTTTTTAACGGCAGAAGAACTTAAACATGCAATGTCGAGCTCACATGTTTATTTATCAATGTTAACCAGTGATGCGGTATCTGTTTCGTTATTGGAAACGATGGCGAGTGAGATGATTGTGATTGCGTCGGATCTACCTGCAAATAAAGAGTTTATAACGGATCTAGAAAATGGTTTTATTGCATCTATTTCATCTAAAAATATAAGCTCGGCTATGTTACAGAGCTTAGTTATGTCCGATGCTGCTCGAGAACTGATGTATTCAAAATGTCGTGATATTATTCTTAAAAAAGCCATATGGAAAAATAACTGCTCATATTATTTGTCATTTCTAAAAAAACTTTAATCTTTCAAGAAGGCGACGTTAATGTCACTCATCTCAATTATCACTCCTGTCTATAACGCTGAGGCATTCATTAGCGACACCATTGATAGCGTAATAACACAAACTTATCAAGATTGGGAATATATATTAGTCGACGATTGCTCAACAGATAACAGCGCTGAGCTTATTCGTACTCAATACGCCTATGATCCCCGTATTAAAGTAGTTTGCTCACCTTGTAACGGTGGTGCAGGTGTGGCCCGAAATTTGGGCCTAGATAATGCGTCTGGCGACTTAATTGCATTTTTGGATGCGGATGACTTATGGCAACCGGATAAATTAACTAAACAATTAGCCTTTATGAAAAAACATAATAGTGCCATTGTACACACGAGCTACGCGTTCATTAATGAGAGCGGGAAAAGTATGCCAGGTCGGGTTGATGTTAGTGCTCGAGTTAATTTACGTTCATATATGCGTAACACTGAAATAGGCATGTCTACGTCACTTATTAATAAAGATATTGTCGGTGACTTTAGGTTGCATACAATGCGAACAAGACAGGATACTCGATTATGGTTGACACTTCTGAGTGCAGGTCACGAAGCGCATGGTTTAAATGAAGATTTAGTGTTATATCGCGTTCGAAAAGGTCAAATAAGCGGGAATAAAATTGTCATTGCTTGGCGTACACTTAAGTTATACTTGTCAATAAAGAATGTATCACTATTAGAACGTTTAGTTAATTACAGTTTTTATGCTTTTAATGGTGTATTTAAACGTTTGAAAAGTTAATTTCTGAGATAGGATATTATTTATAAACTGGTGCATAACCTGATATATGAGTTATTCACCAGTGTTATAGCGTTATCTAAACCAAATTTTTTGGATAGTACGGAAAATAATATGCAGATCCAGCTTTATCGACATATTATCAACGTAATCACAGTAATACTTTCCTTTAATCGGCATAATCTCATCGATGTAGGTTTGCTTAGGATCGGCAGCGTCGGCTAGTAATTCCGACTCTTTAGAAAACTCAATTGAAGCCAGATCAGTAATACCGGGTCTTACCGATAGGATCTTAGTTCTAATGTCATCGTTATAATACTGCATAAACTCAGGCACTTCCGGTCGCGGACCGACAACACTCATCTCACCCAATAATACATTCAATAATTGTGGCAGCTCATCAACCTTAGTATCTCGTAAAACGTGACCAATTTTGGTTATGCGCTTATCTTCGCCCACTGTAATTTTTAAACCTCGTTGCTCAGCGTCGGTGATCATGGTTCTGAATTTATAAATACGAAACGTTTTACCATCTCTTGCACAACGAGTTTGGCGAAAAAATATCGGGCCAGTTGAGGTGCTTTTAATGACAAGTGCAACCCCAGTTAAAAGAGGGCTAAGTAAAATGAGTGCGCTTAACGAAGCACTAATATCGAATAAGCGTTTAAGCATTTTGTTTCTCAAAGATTAACTTGATGACTTCAACTACTCTTTCTACTTCTGCATCGGTCATTGACGGGTAGTTCGGTAAGGTGACAATGCGTTCATAGGCGGCAGATGAACGAGGAAATTGTTCATCTTCCAACGCATAGGTTTGCTGCCAGTAAGGCTGCTGATGCAGTGGAATATAATGTACAGATGTACCAACACCTTGCTCAGCCATCTGTTCGATAAAGGTATTTCTATTGATCGACATTTCTTCCAGTTTTAATTGAATGACATATATGTGCCATGAGTGCATATCATCAGGTGCAGAGACTAGTGGGGTATCAATAGGTAAATATTTTAGTGCTTCATTGTAATATTCTGCAATTTGTTGACGGCGTTGCTGAAATTCATCAGATTTTTTCAATTGATGAATACCAACTACAGCAGCAAGATCCATCATGTTGTATTTAAAGCCAGGAGCAACGACTTGATAATGCCAAGACGGTTTATCTGACGTAAAGCGATCAAAGGCGTCACGGCTGATACCGTGTAAGCGCATTATTTTCATGCGTTTAGCTAATGCATCATCATTAGTGGTGATCATGCCTCCTTCACCCGTAGTGATGGTTTTATTAGCATAAAAACTGAAAACTGAAATCTCACTGAGGCTGCCGATCTTTACACCGTGATGGGTTGTTGGCAGAGCGTGAGCTGCATCTTCCATCACGCGTATGTCATAATGTGCTGCGAGACTGTTCAGTCTTGTCATATCAACGGACTGACCAGCAAAATGAACAGGAATAATTGCTTTAATACCATTTGTTGTTTTTAAGATATGCTCTACGGCATCAAGATCAAGATTAAATGTGCCTTCTTCCATATCAACAAAAATAGGGTCAGCACCTAAATAACGGATCACTTCTGCAGTGGCTGTAAAAGTGTGTACAGTGGTGATAACCTTGTCACCCACACCAACTCCCAATGCTTCTAATCCAAGATGTAAACCCGCAGTCGCTGAGCTAACAGCAAGAGCATGCTTTACGCCTATGTAGGCGGCAAAATCTTCTTCAAATTGCTTTACTTTAGGTCCGGTAGTTAACCAGCCTGATCTGAGTGTATCGATAACTTCGTTGATTTCATCATCGCCGATCAAAGGGCGAGCAAAAGGAATTTTTTTCATGGGTGTGCTTATATTAAATGGTAGATGAATTTTCATAATATAATATCAGCAATGAATAACTAATGTTAGTTTGAAATGTGTTAATCACTAGTTTTGAGTTAACTGCTTTTATCTGCCTATTGATGGCTAATGTAATATTTTCTTTGTTACTTGCTATCGATCGTAGTACTATTCAGTTTTTTAATCTAGTTACGCGATTTATAGTACGTTTAATTCAGAAATTAGACCGTTACTATGTTGTGACGTGTCCGTCTAAATACGTAAATAGTGTCTTGCTTTGTTGTTGCTCTTTATGTGAAAAATGGCAATTAAATATCGAACTTAATGTTTAGTTCATTAGTTCATTAGTTCTGGGTATTACTGTATGAAAAACAAAATCATCAATAAAACGGTGTCTATATTGACGGTTTTATTTCCTATTATGTGCTTATCTTTCGGTAATGGTTACAATGTAATCGCACCACTATTACTTATTCTGTCCCTTTTGGTTATATCTTCGACCCCCAAACAGTTATTTACCCGTAATGTAAATTTACTTATATGCGCGTTTATTTTTTATTTTTTAGTTTTTGTTTTATCGATGATCGTGCACGATGAACGCTTTAGGATTGTTGACGGGGCAAGTCGATTTATTTTTTGTATTCCTATCTTTTTATTAATTCTTCGCTATCCCCTTAAATTTAGCTGGCTAACTAATGCTGTAGTTATAGCATCATATATCTCTGGGTTTACGGCGATGCTTTCAGTCTTTTATTTTGATCAAGGCAGAGCATTTGATGGCGATTCAAATTGGTTCTTAGACGGTTATATGCCAATTCAGTCTGGGGCTATGGCCATGACTTTTGGTATGATAAGTCTGTTTATAGCAACCCATTATTTGAAAAAAAGAGATAATGGTTTTGCTTTAGTCTGTAGTATCGGCGCCGCTTTTGGGGTGTCAGCAAGTATTCTTTCAGGATCTAGAGGCAATTGGATATTCATACCGATTGCAATTGGATATCTGATATATGCTAACCGAAAGCACTTTTCTTTTAACCAGTTTACTCTGAGTGCCTTCTTTATTTTATTATTGCCTACTGTCATTGTAACTACATCGGTTGAGAATATGGCCAATGGTGGCGGCTTTAACCGTATTTATGCAGTATCTGAAAATTTAGCGGACTATGAAAAAGGACATGAGTATTCATCTGTAGGGACTCGATTGGAACTCTGGAAAGATGCTTTTTATACTTTTAGAATGTACCCTTTATTAGGAGCCGGTACTAAGGAAAGACTAGTGCTAAGGCAGCGTTGGGGTGATAAACAATTAATTAATAAAACGGTATCATTAAAAACATACCACGCACATAATCAGTTTTTTGAAGCCCTCGCGGTTAGGGGCGTTATAGGGTTTATTGGTCTGATGGGTATATTCATAATACCTCTGGTGATATTTCGACGGTTAAATCAGAGCAAATCGGATACATTAGAAACCCTAAATCAATGTGGTATCGTGAGTATTGTGATGATGGTTGGTTATTGCTTAACTCAAGCTATATTTAAACATAATTCAGGAACAATTTTCTATCCGCTAATGACTGTTATTTTACTGGCTAGTAGTATGACTATTTATAATAAAAAGAATAGTCGCATACGTAGTTAGCACAGATTTATCTAAATTAGGGAGGAGGTCTCCTCTCTGTTTATTCCCCTTTCTTAGTTTGTGTTTATATCAGTGTCTTGTTCGTTAAAACAATCGGTCTCCATTTTCCTTATATATTATTTAGAATGATTAGAGTTGTAGCCATTGACGCTGTTCTGATACGAACAGATATTCTGTTTTAAGGCTTCTACATAAGGTGTGGTTATGTTTAGAATAATGCTAATATATGGTTAATCATCGGGTATGATAGCTAGTATATTTTACTTATCAACAACGCAGTAGAATGACTAAATTTTCAATGAAAGGTTTTTGACTATGACGAATAAGATATCGGTGTGCATCATTTGTAAGAATGAAGAAAGCAAAATAGCAGCATGCTTACAGTCAGTAACTTGGGCTGATGAAATTGTGATTGTTGATTCAGGCAGTACTGATGCAACCCTTGATATTGTCAGAAAATATACTGATAAGGTGTTTGTCCGCGAAGATTGGCCTGGCTTTGGTGAACAGAAACGTCGCGCCGAAGCCTTAGCAACGAATGACTGGATATTCTCGATTGATGCCGATGAAGTTGTGCCTGAAAAATTAGCGTTAGAA
>SPKZ01002567.1_pt1 | contig 17751 bp, 12 predicted proteins | sample 2456571 | NCBI WGS metagenome assembly SPKZ01 (sample SAMN11192286, study PRJNA482655) | marine metagenome | biome: ENVO:00000447; feature: ENVO:00000244|ENVO:00000211|ENVO:00000569|ENVO:00002023; material: ENVO:00002151; isolation source: ocean water from marine abyssalpelagic zone ...
CCCGCATCCTCGGAGATGCACCCCGGACCGGGATTCCGGATCCGCAAGACCATCCCGCGCACGAACCAGGATCTGCTCGGGCGCTATCGCGAGTTCGAAACGCCGGACATCTCCGACCTCTGCAACCGCATGTACGCCATGTCGAAGGACATCAAGAACCTCGTCAACGGCGACAAGATCGTGGGCACCGCCTGCACGGTGAAGACCTTCCCGGGCGACAACCTGATGATCCACAAGGCCCTCGACATCGCGAATCCGGGCGACATCATCGTGGTCGACACGAGCGGATCGACCACCAACGCGGTGATTGGCGACCTCGTCGCCGCCAAGGCGAAGCACCGGGGGATCCAGGGCTTCGTGATCGACGGTCTGATCCGCGACCTTCCCGAGATCAAGAACGTCGATCTCCCCATCTTCGCGAAGGGCGTCACTCCGGTGGGGCCGCTGCATCGCGGCCCCGGCGAGATCAACTTCCCCGTGAGCTGCGGTGGCATCGTCGTGAACTCGGGCGACATCATCGTCGCCGACGAGACGGGCATCGTGGTGGTCCGCCAGGACTTCGCCGAAGACATCCTGACGCGCCTCGACGAGCAGAAGGCTGGCCTCGCGGCATACGTGGAGTCGGTCAAACGCGGCGACTTCTCGAACGCCTGGGTCGACCAACTGCTCGCCGCCACGCTCTGCAACATCATCGATTAGCGGGCAGGCAGGTCCGACGTGCGATCGTTGGGGACCCTGTCATGGCACCGCCTGCGGCGACTCGGCGACTCGGCAAAGAACATCTTCGACTTCGAGGGTCGACGCGTCGACGCGGAGTTCCAGAAGCTCCGCGCGCAGTACTGGCGTGAATACTGGACGGACGCCGCCCGTGCCGTGGGGGCCGAGATCGAGGATCTCGGGGGCGAAACGTTCCGGCTGAGGCGCGGGGGCTTCTCCACGTTCACGTACCGCTACCAGGTGCAGCTCGACGATCACCTGACCCTCAAGATCGCCGGCAACAAGCCGCTCACCCACCGACTCCTCGAGGAGATGGGCTACCGGACGCCGCGCTTCCTCGAGTTCTCGCTCGATTCACTCGACGCCGCGGATCGCTTTCGTGTCGAGCTCGGGGCACCCGTCGTGGTGAAACCGGCGAGCGGTACGGGTGGCGGCAACGGGGTCACGACGGGAGTCGATTCGAGCGGCGCGATGCGCCGCGCCTCCCACCGGGCGGCCGCCGATCACCGCCGCATGCTCGTCGAGGAGCAGGTCAGCGGAGACTCGTACCGCGTGCTGTACCTCGACGGCCAATTCGTCGACATCGTCCGGCGTGATCCGCCGCGGGTGGTCGCGGACGGGGTGTCGACGATCGCAGGTCTGATGCGGGCGGAAACGCTGGCGCGCCTCCAGGCCAGCCCGCTGATGGCTCTCCATCCTCTATCCGTGGACCTCGAGTGCGACGTGGCGCTGCGCAACCAGGGGCTCATGCGCAGCTCGGTTCCGGAAGCGGGACGCTCCGTGATCGCCAAGGCGGTGGTCAACCAGAACGCGGCGCGCGAGAACCACTGTGTGCGCGACGAGGTCCACCCTTCGATCGTCCAGATGGGGCACGAAATCGTGTCGGCGTTCGGGATCGAGCTCGGCGGCCTCGACCTCCTCACACCCGACATCACGCGCCCCCTCGACGAGGTGGGCGGGGTGATCAATGAAGTCAATACCACGCCCGGACTCCACCACCACGCCCTGATGTCCGAGGAGAGCAAACGGTTGCCCGTGGGCGAGATGGTCCTCGAGCACGTCTTCGCACGAATCCAGGAGCGGCAGGCCGTGGCGCTTGCCCGGGAACAGGTGTCTCCAGCATGACGAATCCCGACGCCAACACCCGTCCCATCCCCGTCCTGCTCCTCGGAGGGCAGGAAAACTCGCTGTCCGTGATCCGCAGCCTTTCGAGCCACGGTGTCCCCGTGAGCCTGTCGGCGCCGAACAGCTGCTATGCCCTGCTGTCGCGCCACCTGGCCCGACGCTTCGTCGTCCCGGACGGTGCCGATCGTCACGCGTACTGGGAGGAGCTGCTGCTCGGCGCGGGACACCCGGAGCTGCACGGCTCCGTGGTGTTTCCCGCCAACGACGAGGCGATCGAGTTCATGGCGGCTCACCGGGCCGACCTCGGGCGCCGCTTCGCCCTCGACGACCACCAATCCAATCAGCAGAGGGCGCTCCTCGACAAGCAGGTCACGCTCGAGATGGCGCGCTCGCTCGGCGTCGGCGCGCCGCAGTACTGGAACATCGAGAAGGCCGAGGACGTCCTGGCCATCGAGGGCGACGTCGACTTCCCAGTCATCATCAAACCGATCCACTCGCACGTCTTTCAGAGGGTCTACAAGAAGAAACTCCTGGTCGTCAACGACTTCGCGGAGCTCGAACGCCGTGTGACCGAGTGCCTCGACCAGGGTCTCGAGATCATGGTGTGCGAGCTCGTGCCGGGCCCCGACACGCTGCTGAGCAGCTACTACACCTACATCGACAAAAACAACGAACACCTCTTCCACTTCACGAAGCGCATGCTGCGCCGCTCACCCGTGAACTTCGGCGGCGGCGTCTATCACGTCACGCAGTGGCTGCCGGAAACAGCGGAGATGGGAAAGAAGTTCTTCCGGGGGATCGGCTTCCGGGGACTCGGCAACATCGAGTTCAAACGCGATCTCCGTGACGGTCAGCTCAAGGTGATCGAGTGCAACGCCCGGTTCACAGCCGCGCAGGAGCTACTCGTGGCCGCGGGGATCGACATCTCGTGGATCATCTACAACCACGTCACCGGTGGCCGGGTTCCGCAGATCGAGCGTTTCAAGGAAAACCTCCACTTCTGGTACTTCGCGGACGATTTCGACGCCTATCGCGAGCTGCGTGCGATGGGGGAGCTGAGCCTGCCCGGCTACCTCAAGAGCATCGCGCACCGCCAGGTACTGCCCTTCTTCAAGCTCACCGATCCCAAGCCCGCGCTGTCGAAGGCGTGGAACACCTTCGGCAAGCGCGTTCTTCAGCGGGGACCCGGGGTGTGAGGGTCGACGCTCATCGACTCACCGAGATGGCCAGCGAGCTTCTCGTGCGCGCCGGAGCGGACGAGGGGGAAGCGCAGTCGCTCGCCGAGGTCCTCGTGTGGTGCGACGAGGTCGGGCGTTCCAGCCAGGGCGTTTCGCGTCTCCCGATTCTCACGGAACGCCTCGAGCGGGGACTGTTCTCGACGCCGTGCCATCCCGATCTGCGCCGCGTGGCGCCGGGTCTCAGCGTACTCGACGGCGACAACGGCCTCGGCCACGTCGTCGCGCGGGCGGGCATGGTCCACGCCATCGAGCTCGCGCGCGAGGCGGGGGTGGGTGCGGTCACGGTCCACAACGCGAATTTCTTCGGGGCAGGCGCCTACTACGTCGAGCAGGCCGCACAGCAGCGCATGCTCGGCCTGGCCGTCAGCAACTCGTTTCCGAAGGTCGCCGCGCACGGCGGTGTCAAGTCGATCCTCGGCACGAATCCCTTCGCGTTCGGCGCACCGCGTGCCAACGGCGAGAGCTTCCTGCTCGACATGGCCACAGCCGCGGGCGCCGGATCGATGATCCGGAAGTATGCAGAGCAGGGGAGGGAGCTCCCCGAGGGCATCGCGGTGGACGGGCAGGGCGCAGCCATTACCGATCCGAACCGCGTCGAGCAGGGGACGCTCCTGCCCTTTGGTGGCGCCAAGGGCTTCGGCCTCGCGCTGATGATCGAGATCCTCGCGGGCGTCATCTCCGGCGCCGGCATCGGCCCGGGCGTGAAATCCATGTACAAGAACTTCGACGAGGGCGGAAACAACGGCTTCCTCCTCGTCGCCATCGACATCGCGAAGCTGCTGCCCCTCGAGCTCTACCACGCGCGGATGGAAGAGCTGATCGCGCTGACCAAGACCTCCGCGAACGGCATACCGGGTCTCGAGGTCCTGTATCCCGGCCAGTCGCGCTGGCGTATCCGCCGCGAGACGGACGCGCTCGGCGTCGAGCTCGAAGAGCGCACGCACTCGTCGCTCCGTGAACTCTGTGTGAAATTCGGTGTCGCTGCCTGCTGGACTCCAAACTGATCCGAGGTAGCCAATTGCTCCCTCATTCCCCCTCCGCATCACGCGGCGTCCCGGACGGCGCCGCTTCGTCGACGGCCGACGCGAAGACGATGTTCGCGATCTGGGCGTTCCTGCTCGCCGCGGGCACCATCTTCCACCAGGCGCTGGCGACGGACTGGACCCTCGTGTCGCTCGACACGCTGCTCGCGCTGTCGGCGCTCTTCGTCATGGCGCGGCCGTCGTCCCTGAAGCGCCTGCTCGCCATGGTCAGCTGTCACCTCGTCGACCTGGCCTTCGATCTGCCGTTCGTAACGAACCACGTCGTCGTCCAGGCGATCGTCGAACTCGGCTTTCTCACCGCCCTCACCGTGGCCTCCCGACGGGCGGGCCCCGTGGACGGTGGCCGCATCTACGCCGCTGTGGCGCCAGCGCTGCGTGCGTCGACGCTCGTCATGTACGTCTTCGCGGGCCTCGCGAAAGTGAACGCGTCGTTCTTCGACCCCGCATTGAGCTCTGCGGTCACCCTGCTACGCAGCACCCAGCACGCAATCTCCTTCATCCCCGTCGACGAGTGGGCGTGGATGCCCGTCATCTGGGGAACGGTGATCCTCGAGCTCGGGCTTCCGGTCATCCTGTTCAGGCGCGCGACGCGAGGAGTCGGTCTGATCATCGCCCTCGGCTTCCACGCGGTGATGGCGCTCTCGGGTCACCCCAGCTACTCGGCCCTCGCGCCCGCGATCCTGTTCCCCTTCGTCCCCGATGATCTGCCGGCGCGTCTGCGACGCGTCGCGCGCGAGTTTCCGCGGTCGAACGCGGCTTTCCAGCGCCTCCGTGGATTGGCCGCTCACCCGGCGGCGTTCGCCGTCGTCGGGGGCGGGTGGCTCGCGCTGTCGCTCGTCCACACCCAGGGATGGATCTCCGACAAGCTCTTCAACGCGATCCTCTACCACCCCCTCGGTCTCAAGAACCTCCTCCTTCCCTACCTCGCATTCTTCATGGCGGTGATCGGAGCCGACGCGTGGAGACGCGGCAGCCTCCGCTATCCCGTCTCAACGCTCGGGATGACCCAGTTGCTCGCCCTCACCCCCCTGCTGATGCTCGGAAACGGCCTGTGCCCCTATCTCGGTCTGAAGACCCAGAGCTCGTTGACCATGTACAGCAACCTGCAGACCGAAGCCGACCAGTGGAACCACCTGCTGCTGCCGGTGTCGATGCGAATCTTCGACTTTCAGGACGAGCTCGTACGCATCGTGGAGTCGAACGACGCCGGCCTCGAGCGTGCCGCCAGGAAGCGCCACCGCTGGGTTTTCTTCGAGTTCCACCGCTACCTGAGCAGCCACCCCGACGTCTCGGTGACGTACGAGCACGCCGGCGAAACCTTCGTGGTAGCGAGAGCGGGGGACCACGAGGTGCTCTCGACGCCGCCGCCCCTCGCGATGCGCAAGGCCCTCTGGTTCCGCGGTGTCGCTCCGATCGAGATGAATCGACACCGCCATTGATGTGACTTGCGCATGAATGAACGCGCACTCGAGTGCGCGATGGAATTTCTTCGGCTATTTCGATGGATCTCGGACCGGCGGTGACATCCCGCCCGGTTCGACACCACGTAATGGACGAAAGAGATTCCATGCCTGACAAAGCTGATGCACCCAAAGCCACTGTTTTCGAGTTCGAACCGAGCGAGTACGCGGACTTCTACCGCGAGAACGGATACGCTCACATTCCGGGGGGAGCGAGCGCTGAATTCATGCGCTTTGCGCTTCACTTTGCCGAATCCAAGATCAAGACACGCGGGCGAGAAGAGCTCAGCGACTGGCAGTTCAAGGACAAGAAGCTCCAATTCCTGATGGAGTTTCCGGACAACTGCGACTATCCGAACGGTCTGTTTCGATCCGTCGCCTCCGTGGCGGATCTCGACGTCGAGAACATGATGATTGGCGAGCGCCACATCAAGATCTACGAGGGCAATGCCCCGGAGAATCCGCCGCCCCACAAGGACCGCCTCGCGTCGGAGATCACCGTCGGGATCGGGCTGAAGATCCCCAAGAACTCGAGGATCGTGCTCTACCCCGAGCATGAGCTGACCGTAAACCCGTACCAGAGCGCCGCACAGTGGCGCACGAGCCTCGACCCCGAGGACCTTCCCGAGCAAGTACTCGCGGGCGTTGACCCGGTGGAGATCGACATGCGCCCCGGAGACGTGGTGATGTTCGCTGGCAACTCGATCTACCACGAGCGCACGCATCCGGCGAATGCATGGGTGCTCTACATGAAGTTCAACGCCATGCGACTCGATCCCATCGCCGAGGACCCGAAGACGCTCCCCCAGCGCCAGCGCTCGCTCGCGCTTCTCGCCGAATCCTCCGATGTAGAGCTCCTCGGCATGCGCGTCGAAGTGTCTCCGCGACTCGAGAAGGTGAGCCGCCACTACACGCGCCAGCACTGGATGGAGGTCCTCCAGGGCAGCATCCTCGGGGAGAAGAAGTTCACACTCTCTGAGACGGAGTGGGCGGCACTCCGCACCCTCGACGATCGCAACATCGAGATGAGCGATCTCATCGCCCGGATGGGCTTTCCGAAGCAGCGTGCGGTGACCTACGTGCCCTTCCTGCGGCGCCTTGCAAAGGTCGGCGCGATCGACGTCCGAGACTGATCCCACAGCGAAACCGGGCACATGGGAGCGCGCCCTGCGCGCGCCCTGCTCACGACCTGCCCGTAAACCGAAGCTCCAAAAACACCGATGAATACGCTGCATCAACGTGCGAAACGCACGTTCCCCGCGTAGTCGCCCGTAGCCAGGCGGAGCGCGGACAGCGGGGAAGCGGATCGGGGTTCAGTTGGAACGGAGCGACGGGGACGGCAGCGTGCCGGGCATCGAACGGCTCACGCTCATCGGACTGGTCCTCGCTGCGGTCGGACTGCGGCTGATCGGCATCGGCCATCTCTCGTTCGCGGGAGACGAGGAGACCACGACGCTCGCGGCCAAAGCTCTCCTCGAGGGCTGGCCGCCGACGCTGCCCGGCGGTCTCGTCTACGTGCGCGGCCTGCCGTTCACGGCGCTCGAGGCGCTGTCGATCTCCCTGTTCGGTGTGAGCGAGGCGGCTCTTCGCGTGATTCCGGCGCTGTGTGCCGGCCCGCGCATCTTTGCAGCGTGGTGGCTCGCGCGGCCATTCACCGGTGCGCGACTCGCACTCGTCGTCGCCGGCCTCCTGGCATTAGCCCCGCTCGACTTCGAGCAGTCGCGAAACGCCCGCATGTACTCGATGTTCGCGACGTTCGACCTGCTGGCCGTGGCCGCGACCGTGCACATCGCACTCGGTCGGCGAAGAGCCGTCGTGGCGATCCTCTGCGGCGTCACCGCGGTGGCGACCCACATCGTCGCGATCACCCACGCCGTCGTGCCCTTCGTGGCAGCCCTGGGGCGCGGCATGAACGCGCGCCGGCGCACCGTGCTCGTCGGCGTCGGGGTCGCTTTGGTCGGGGCCTTCCTGATCTTCAAGCGACTCTCGAAGTGGGCGTACTCCCAGGGGCAGACCGTCGAGGGCGCCGCCGGCACCAAGACCGGACCCGTCGGCGAACACATCGAGGCCCTGGCGGCGCTGGTCGCGCCGCCGCTCGGCACGGCCGCTGTCGGCATCGGTCTCCTGGCCAGCGCCATCCTCGCGGTGTTCGCGCTCCGCTCCCTCGAGGGGCCCCTCACGAAACTCGCAGGAGCGACCTGCGTCGCGGCGGCCGCGATTGCGAGCCCCGTGCTCGCACTCGTTTCGCTCGCCGGAACCTTCGCACTCGCGCAGATCCCCCCCGAACACGCACATCGACGCGCACCCTGGCTGATCGGATCGGTCGTCCTCGCCACCACGGGCTACTGCGTCGCCGCACTCGGTCTTCACGGGATCTCGACCTCGGGCCTCACGGAGGTCGCGAAGTTCCTGCTCAGCTTCCCGGCGCCGAACTGGTTCGAACTTGCGGCGTCGGCGCCGGCGCTCTTCCTGCTCGCACTCGTCGGAACGTGGGTCGCCACGGAACGCGGCGCCCGGGCCCGCGTCCCCGGGGTGTGGCTCGCCCTCATCATCGCCGCCTTCGGACCGGCGCTCATCAGCGGAATCATCGACCGCAAAGCGGGACTGCGTTTCGAGATTCACGCGGTGGCGCCGTTGCTGATCCTCGCCGTCCTCGGAGCACAAAACCTCGTCGCGCGGCTGCGTCTCCCGTCCGCGGCCACCGTGGTCGCGTCCGCCGTACTCGTCGGCTGTGCGATGCGACCCGACTACACGCTGCAGGCGATCGTCCGGGAGCACGGGCCCGTCGACTCGCCCTTCGCCGCGAACGTCGCGCCGGACCACCACGGTGCGGCCGATTTCGTGCGCGTCCACGCGGCTGACGACGAGTGGATCGTCGCAGAGGATCCGCTCCAGCAGTTCCTGCTGATCGGGCGCACCGAGCTGTGGCTGCGCAGCTTCGAAGACGCGAAGGGCTTCCTGCGCGTAGATCGGGAGGGCGTGCCGCGAGAGGTGTACACGGGTTCGCGTCTCGTCGGTGACATCGGCGAGCTTCGCGCGCTCGCGAACGAGGCGGGCCAACACGTCGTGTGGCTCGTCACGTCGGGCGAATGCGAAGCGAGTCCGGAGTGGTACCGCACGCCCGAGACGGACGAGCTGTTGCGCGGCTGGCACGCGCTGGCCTGGTACGAGGGCGCGGACGGGATGACTCGGGTCTACCGCCTCGTGGACGGTGAGCCGGTTCCGCCGCGGCGCTTCGGGAAGCGCCGATGAGCGCCGAAGTCACCCTAACGGGCGGAGAACCGGTAGCATCAGCGGACGGTCAGGAGAGCGAGGGGCGCCGCGTCTTCAAGAACGCCGCGCTCCTGGGGGCCGGTCACTCGCTGCGCTTCGTCATGGGGTTCGCCACCACGATCCTCATCACCGATCAGCTCGGCACCGACTACGGTCTGCTGATCGGCGCGCAGCGCTACGTCGATTTCTTCCGCCTCATCATGCTGTTCGGTTTCAATACCCTGCTCATCCGGGGTCTCGCGGGTCGCGAGGAGAACGCGGGCGAACTCCTCGGCAGCGTCGTCACGCTGCGGGCCCTGCTCGGCGTCGTGTTTGCCGTGGTGGCGGCCGGCAGTGCGATCGCGTCGGGATACCTGCCGGAGCACCGCTGGCTCCTCTGGGTGTTCGTCGCCGTCGCCTGGGGGTATGTGGGCGTCGAGACGATGACCGGCTACTGCGAGGGCTACGAGCGGATGGACCGCACGGCACCGCTGCCGGTGACCCGCTCGCTTCTGATGTTCGGTGGCGCCGTCACGGTGAGCTGGCTCGGCGGCGGCATCGAGGGAATCGCCTGCGTCTTTCTCTTCACGCAGTTCCTGCAGCTCGGATTCATCATCGCGCTGTCCCGGAAGCTCCTGGTCGGCGTCCGGATTCGGGCGCGCCGCTCGAAGATGGGCACCCTCCTGCGCGAGGGACCTCACTACATGGCGGTCGGCTTCGCGTACGCGACGCTGCGGTCGATGAGCGTCATGATGCTCACCCGCTTCGCCCCCACGGCCGAGGTGGCGATGTACGGCGCGGCACTCAATTTCGTCGACCTGCTGTTCATGCTCCCGATGCTCGCGCAGCGCGCGTTCCTGCCGGTCTTCAGCCGCACCGGTGACAGGAGCAACGCCGCGGCGATCGGGGCCAATGGCGTCTACGCGTTCTCGTTCGTGCTCATGCCCGCTGCCGCTGGGCTCGCGATGCTCTCGGAAAGTGCTGTGGCCCTGTATCCCAGTGGCGAGTTCGGCGAAGCCGCTCCGGTGCTCCAGGTGCTGGCGTTGGGCATCGCGTGTACCTGCATGAACTCGGTGTGCGCCACATACCTCACCGGCCAGGGACGCGTCAACGCAATCCTGCGCGCCTACGCGGTTGCGCTGCCCGTTCAAGCGGCACTCTGCTGGGCGTGGATCGGCAGCGACGGAGCCGTGGGCGTCGCGCGCGGCACGGTGTGCGCCCAGGTGATCCTCTGCATCGGCATCGTAGGCACCGCCCAACGCAACGGGCTCCGGCTTCCGTGGATCGGCGTCGGCCGACACCTTCTCGCGGCGGGCCTGATGGCGCTGGCCCTCGCGCCGATCCGCGAGCTCTTCTTCCCGATTCCGGTGGCATCGGGAGTGCTCGTCTACGCCGGAGTCCTGCTCGTCATCTGTCCGGCGAAGAGCTTCGAACGCACGATCGGGGCCGCGCTCGTCGCGAAGGCCACAAGCGGACTCGGGTTGCGCAAGGAGTCGCCTGCTGGCGACGACGATCGAGACGCGCGCCGCTAGATCGAGCCGCGCGAGGGAGCAGAGAAAATGACGATCCTGTGGCTCATCATCGGGCTCTCTGTCTTCTGGGTGGCCTTCGCCTACGTGGGCTACCCGCTCGCGCTGATGACCTTGCGGCGCTTCTCGCCGCGGCCGGTGGCGCACGGAGACGGCGCGCCGTCGATTTCCGTGATCATCACCGTCTACAACGGCGACAAGGAGCTGTCGGACAAGCTCGAGACGACTCTCGCTCTCGAGTACCCCGGAGAGCGTGAGGTGATCGTCGCCTCGGACGGCTCCAGCGACCGTACCGATGAGATCGCGCGCTCCTTTGCGAACCGCGGGGTGCGCCTCGTCCGCAACCCTGAGAACACGGGAAAGGAGTCCGCTCAGGCGCGCGCCATCGCGGAGGCGGTCGGCGAAGTCCTCGTCTTCACCGACAACAGCGCGATCCTCGAGCCCGACGCCCTGCGAAACATCGTCCGGCCCTTCGCCGATCTCTCCGTTGGCTGTGTGAGCAGCGAGGACGTCGTCGATCCTGAGAAGGGGGAGGGCGCCTACGTGCGCTTCGAGATGGCGCTGCGCCGTCTCGAGACCGAGACCACCACGCTCGTCGGCCTGTCGGGCTCGTTCTTCGCAGCCCGCCGCGAGATCTGCGACCCCTGGCCGAGCGACCTCGCGAGCGACTTTCGGATGGGCATCGAAGCGTCGCGTCGCGGCCTTCGCTCGGTGTGCGAGCCCACGGCGCGAGCGGTCATCCCGGTGACGAGGAATCCCGGGAAGGAGTGGTCCCGCAAGGTCCGCACCTTCCGGCGCGGCATCGCGGTGCTCTCGGAGTACAAGGGCCTGCTCCTGCCGTGGCACGGGCGCGCGGCCCTCTCGCTGTGGGGTCACAAGTGCGCACGCTTCACGTCGCCCTTCGCGCTCGTCACGCTCTTGATCGCGAGCGTGATCGCGGCGCAGGAGAGCACCCTCGCTACCGCGCTCGTCATCGCGCAGGGGGTCGGCTACGCGCTCGGCGCCATGGCGCTGATGATTCCCGCAATGACCCATTTCCTCGTCCCGCGCCTGATCGGCTTCTTCGTGCTCGTGAACGCCGCGGTGATGAACGCCTGGATGTACCACCTGACGGGACAACGGGCGGTGAAGTGGGAGCCGACGCGCCGATGAACCTCCCCGCTCTCGGTTGGCTGCCCTCGGCGGGCGTCCCGATCACTCCCAGACAACTCCTTCGGGTCCTCCGCACCCGCGACCCCGAGGGCCGGCTCTTCGACGGCGTCGCAGCGCACCTCGGCGTCCAGCGGGTGTCCCTGCGAGCCTCGGGACGCGACGCGCTGCGCTGCGTGCTCGCGTCGGCGTCGCGGCACACCGGTCGCGACGAGATCGTGCTTCCGGCGTACACATGCTTTTCCGTCGCGGCAGCGGCGGTGGCTTCGGGGCTGCGGGTGCGTCTGGTCGACGTGACGGAGGACGGTCGCATCGATCGGAAGTGTCTCGAGACGCTGCCTCTCGAACGAACCGCGGCCATCGTCGTGTGCAATCTGTTCGGCCTCGCGGAGCCGATCGCGAACACGCTGACCCTCGCTCACGCGGCGGGTGTCCTGGTCGTCGACGACGCCGCCCAGGCCTTTGGCGCTCTTGGCGTCGATGGACCGGCGGGCGGTCGCGGCGACATCGGCATCCTCTCGTTCGGGCGTGGCAAGCCCCTCTCGGGCCTCGGCGGCGGCGCCATCGCGTGGAACACGTGGCCCGCCGAGCTACCGGACCCGCGACCGGCGGAACCCGCGCGCGCAATGGCGGCGCTCCGGGCGGCCGCCTACGACGTCGCGCTCGCTCCGCCCGTGTTCCACGCGCTTTCGAGGATTCCTGCGCTCGGCATTGGCGAGACGCACTTCGACGTCGACTTCGCGCGCGGTCCCATCGATCCCGGGGCCATGGCGCTCGCCGCGGCCACGCTACCGAGCGCCGGCGTCGCGGCGGACGCCCGCGCCGCGGAAGCCCTGCGACTGGCCGATCGCCTCGCACCGTGCGGTCTCCGCCCCATCATGGCGATCGACGGCGCGCGTGGCGTGTACCCGCGCTTCTTCGGCCTCGCCCCGGATGCGGCAGCGCGCGATGCCGCCCTGGCGGCACTGCGTCCCATCGGCGCCGGTGCAACGGCCATGTACCCCACCGCCCTCGACCAGGTGCCCGGACTGCGTCCGCACCTCTGCGGTGTCGAGGACTACCCCGGCGCGCGCGACCTCGCCGCCCGCCTCCTCACTCTCCCATCAAACGGCGGCCTCCGAGCCAACCGCCTACGCAAAGCCGAGCGGCTCCTACAGAAGACCCTCATGCAACAGAGCTGACGCAACTTGCGTTCTTCAGGGGGAGCGGTAGAGGGCGTAGTAGGCGTCCAGGATTGTCGGGACGGAGAACTCGGTTGCGACTTCGTGTCGCACTTGCGTCGCCATGCTGCGGCTGGTCGCGATGTCGGCTACGGCGGCGTGCATCGCGCGGCCGAGTGCGTCGGCGTCACCTCGCTCGACGAGGAAGCCCGTCTCGCCAGGGCGCACCACCTCACCGATGCCTCCGACGTTCGTGCAGACGGGTAGGCAGCCCGATAGCGACGCCTCGAGGAGCGACATCGGCATCGCCTCGGAACGCGACGACATCGCAAAGCCGTCCGCGGCCTGGAGCCACTTCGGCACGTCGTTGCGGAATCCGAGGAAGTGCACTCGATCGCGAACGCCGAGCTCGCCACACAGCGCCTCGAGATCCGCGCGCGACTTCCCGTCCCCGAGGAGGCAGAGAGACTGCGGAATCGGCGAGCCCACGAGGGCCTTGGCGAAGCCGCGCAACAGCGTGGGCTGGTCCTTCACCGGCCGCAAGTTCGCGACGTGCGCCCACAGCCAGTGATCGCCCACCGCCGCGTCGATACCCAGGGACGCGCGGAGCTCCTTGCGCTCCGCGTCGTCGATCGGCGAGGGCGCATCGATGGGGTTGCCGACGCGCGTGATCCGCCCGCGGTTGGCCCCGAGCCGGGCGAGGTGATCCGCCGTGAACTGCGACACAGCCGTCATGCGCGCCCCGAGGAGCGACATCAGTCGCACCTTGGTGCGCAAGAGCTTCTTTGCCCGGGTGTGGTGGACATCGCCGTGCTCCGTGGCGACGTGGCGCACCCCGGCGAGACGCGCGGCGATCCCGCCGTACACGTTCGAGTCGAGCAGGTGCGTGTGGAGGACGTCGATGCGCCGCTCGCGCAGGACGGCGGCAATGCGCCGCGGAAACCCCGGGTCGAGGCGCCCGCCCGCCTCGACCTTGACGTGAGGGATCCCGCGATCGCGGAGCGTCTCGGTCAGCCAGCCCGTACGCGTCGTCATCACCGAGGTGTCGAAGTCTCGTTCGCGCAGGGCCAAGGCGAGGCGCAGGACCACGCTCTCGGCGCCGCCGGGGCCGCCGCTCTCGATGAAGAGCATCACGCGCTCGCATCCCGACGCGGGTGTCGCCTCAGCCACCGCGCAGCGCCCTCACCCAGGCCCGCAGCTCCGCCGCGAAGGGGCGCGGATCCGTCACCCTCAGGACCTCGAGCCGCGTCTTCGAAGCTGCCCGGAACAGTTCGAGGCAATTGCGAAAAATGATCTCCCGGAGCGTGAGCAGCGGCATGGCCTCGAGGCGGATCAGCGCGTGGTCGACGGTCCCGAGCAGCCAGCGCAGACGACGCCCCGGGACGAGTTCTGGAATCTCCTCGGCGAAGCGCTCGAGTTTTGGGCCGCGCAACGCCTCGCCCGAGCGGAACAGTCGATACAGCAGGGCGGGATAGTCGCGCCCACTGTCGATGGCGAGCTGCAGTGAACCCCAGAAACGCGGGTTGATCTCCATCAGGTAGAAGTGGCCGTCGCTGTGGCGCTTCCACTCGACCATCGCCATGCCCTGCCAATGCAGCCGTTCGAGGAGTCGCAGCGCATCGCCGACGGGCGCCTGCTCGAGGGGAATTCCCTCGGAGAGGACACTCACGCCCCCCGTCGGGGGTTTCTCGAGGAGCCGGCGATGCGCGAATACGGCGTGGGCACGACCGTCCGCACACAGCGCGAACACGCCGGTGCCCGGACCGACGATCCGCTGCTGCAACAACACCTCGACGTCACGGTACGCACCGTCGCCCTCGACGAGTGTACGCGCCGCGCTGGCGTCGTTCGGGTAGGCGACCGGGAGACGCACGAAGCGATCGTCGAGATCCGACTGGGTGTAGTTCGTCTTGAGCACGGCCGGGTAGGCGAACGCTTCGATGCGCGCAGAGTCGTCCTCGCTGCGCTCCGCCCGCGGCGGGACCACGAGCGTCGCCGGCGCACGTATGCCGAGGTCCTCTGCGAGAGCGAGCAGCGTCGACTTGTTCGCGACGCGGTGAAACGTCGCCTCGTCGACACAGGGGAGCACCGTCGCCTCGCGGAGTCGCGACTCCATTCCGAGGACGATGCCGAGCGAGACGTCGGTGAGGGGAAGCAGCATGTGGGGCTGCCACGCGTCTACGGTCTCGAGCAGCCAGGCCCGCCACGCATCCGGAGAATCCCCTGGATCGGGACACGTGAAACGCTGCATGACGAAGCGGCTCGCGTGTGCGAGAGGTGTGGCCCCGCAGGCTGCGACGCCGAGTTCGACGTCGAGCCGACCGAGGGACCGGACGACTGCGAGTGCCGATCTAGCGTCGCCATCGAGTACGAGGATCCGGTCCATGAACTCCTTCAGCCCCAGCGGGCGCTTGCCCGAAGAGCTGCACATGCGAGAGGGGGCCGCCCTCGCTGCACATGGGAACGCTTCGAGAACCCCCCACTTCGACCCCGACAAAGGCGCCGATGGGGCTAAACCTATATCGGCGACCATCCGTATCAGTTCACGTGGAAAAGAACGATCCGAAGATGGAAATCGGGCGCTATGCCGGATCCCTCGGCCTCTCGGGACGCCTTCGCGGCTCGCTTCGCCAGGGTCCGATCGCTCCCAGCGTCGCCTATTTCCTCACGATCGCGTACGTGGTCCTCGAATACGCGCGTCCACAGGACACGCTGCCGATCCTGCAGTCCTTCAAGCTCAGCTTGATCACATCGATGCTGCTCGCCTACGTGCTCGTTCGATTCTCGCGCAACGTTCCGTGGTTTCGGCCGCAGATCGTCCTCTTCACGCTCATCCTCGCCTATATGTCGATGTGGGTTCCTTTCGCGACGAACAACTACTGGGCCCTGAAAGGCGTCGTCGTCTTCACGCAGACGTACATCTTCGTGCTCGCCATTGCGACGTTCGTCGACAACTCGGAACGCCTGAAAAAGTTCGTACTGATCTTCATCGCAGCCGGTCTGTTCCAGGCCCTCTGGGGCATGCTCCACGGCGGGAAGGGCACGGGCTACTTCCAGGCCGACGAGAACGACTTCGCACTCACCATGTGCGTGGTGCTGCCGTTCACCTTGATGACGGCGGCCGTGGTTCGCGAGCGCTGGGCGCACCTGTTGCTCTGGACGACGGGTGCGATGAGTCTCGTCGCGATTGTCGCCAGCGACTCCCGCGGTGGCTTCGTGGGACTCATCGTCACGGCCGGCATGATGGTGCTGATGCACCGCAACCGGGTCCGCCTCGGATTCGCCACGGCCATCGGTGCCATGGCACTCGCCGTCCTCGCGCCGAGCGCGTACTGGGAGGAGATGCGCACGATCACCGACGAAGGCGGTACCCGCGAGGACCGCATGGAGCTGTGGACCGTCGCCTCGGACGTCTACAAGGACAATCCGTTCTTCGGCGTCGGCCAGAACAACATCAACTGGGTGCTGAACGACTACCAGTTGGAGAGCAACGACCACCGGATGTTCGGCGGTCGCGCGGTGCACTCTCTGTACTACACGCTGCTTCCGGAGATGGGCACCTTGGGAGGGCTGCTCTTCCTCGGTGTCCTCTACTACAACGCAAGAGACATCGGGCGTATCGTACGCGCGCCCCGCCTCCCGACCGACCCCCCAATCGACGCCTACGCGCGCGCCTTGGCGTGCTCGCTCATGGCGTACCTCATTTGCGGAATCTTCCTATCGGTCCTCTGGTATCCGCATTTCTATCTCCTCACCGCGATGACCATCGCCACCGTCCGCGTGCAGGAGCAGCAGACCGCGGTTGCGCAGCGCGCCGGGGTTGCGGAGCAGAATGTCGCCGCGGAACCCGAGGTGCCGGAAGGACTCGAGAGTCCAGCATAGTGGGACGAGCCTCCCGACCGCACGGAATCCTCACCGGTCTTCTCGCCGGCTTCGGGCTCCTGCTCGCCGCCGACGTCTCCGGCGCCACCGATTTCTACGTCAAGAAGGGGACGGGCTGCCAACGCGGCCACCCGAGCTGCGGTGTCGACGAGCCGGGCCGCGAGTTCGATGACGTCGACCTGTGCGCCCTCGCGTTGCGCCCCGGCGACACCTGCTGGATCAAGGAGGGCACGTACACGAACGGCGCGACCCGCAATGACCGCGGCACCTACGTCCCGCGACGAGGCGGCCGACGAGACGCGCGGATCACGTTTCGCGCGTACCCCGGCCACCAGCCGCTGTTCCAGAGTGACGCCGCCTGGACCCTCGGCGTCGCAGGAGAGACCCACTACGTCACCTACGCTGGCCTCAGTGTCGACGGCGTCATCCGCATCCAGGGCGACGACGAGTCCGATCGCGTCAAGGGTGTGATCGTCGAGAACTGCGACATCTACGGGGGCGGCGGAAAGAACGACGGAAACTGGTCGGGCATCTTCGCCCAGTGGACTGAAGACCTCGTCGTCCGAAACAACCACATCCACGATACTCGCGTCGACGGCTCCAGCAAGGGCATCTCGATCTTCAACGGTCGCCGGACCGTGGTGGAGCACAACTACATCCACGGCAACAAGAGCGAGGCCGTGTTCGACAAGGAGGGCGGCGAGAACAACGTCTACCGCCGCAACGTCTTCGAGAACAACGGCAAGCACCTGAAGATCAACAACCAGCGGGACGAGCGCGGCCTCTACAACGTGGGGACCGAGATCTACGAGAACCTCTTCCTCTGCGACGCCGGCGGCGGCAGTACGTCGGTACTGATGTTGAAACGCCCCACGAAGTGGAAGGTCTACAACAACACCGCTTTCGAGTGTCAGGGCATCGAGGTGCGCAGCAGAAGCGGCCCCGCACAGGGAGACGCCGTCTACAACAACATTTGGTGGCGCAGCGAAACCCGGAAGATGATGTGGAGCAGCCAGGTCGACGACGACCGCGAGCCCGCCTACATGGACCACAACCTCTACGCCGTAGGCGGAAAGTTCCGCGAGAACCGCGGCGCCGAGAACAAGCACACGAGCTACGGGCTCACTAGCTGGGCCGCGAGAGAGCACCCGCTTCGCTACGACCAGCACAGTCTCGAAGCCGACCCTCTCTTCGTC
>SPKZ01012127.1_pt1 | contig 17750 bp, 14 predicted proteins | sample 2456571 | NCBI WGS metagenome assembly SPKZ01 (sample SAMN11192286, study PRJNA482655) | marine metagenome | biome: ENVO:00000447; feature: ENVO:00000244|ENVO:00000211|ENVO:00000569|ENVO:00002023; material: ENVO:00002151; isolation source: ocean water from marine abyssalpelagic zone ...
TTCTTAAACAAGCTTAATACATATATAGCTGATTTTTTATAAAAAAGCAAATAAATTTAAAATAAGGGGTTGATTATGAATATAGATGAATTTAGAAATGAAGATAATGTTACTAGAAAAAAGGAAAGAAATATTCTAATTTGCTTCTTAGAAGATTTAAGAACAATACTTGCTACAGAATTAGAACTAGAAGTTTGGAGAAGAAGAAACAAATTTAATCATAGTCATGAAAAAATAGCAAAGGATCTTGGGATAAGTGAAACCTATAGTAGAAAATGTATAGTTAGATTAAATGGGAAAGTAAGAAGAAATTTAATTAAACTTAGAATTAGAGGGAGTAGTTTTTTTTAACATAATATTTTTATTTAAGAAATGAGGACAAAAAAGTGTCCTCTTTTTTTATTGTCTTAATAGAGAGAAAAATCTATTAGGAGAATTAAAAGATGAAACGAGCAAGAGATCCAACAAGAAAAAAAGCATATGAAATATGGAAAAAAGCTGGTGGAAGTAGTGCTCCAAAAGGAATTTTAAAAAATATATCTGAAGAATTAAATGTCTCAGAAGGAACTATAAGAGGATGGAAATCTAGAGATAAATGGGAAAATTCAAACTGTAACGTTGCAGAAAAAAAAGTGCAACGTTGCAACAAGAAAAAACCGTTGCAAAAAATAATTCAAAAAGAAAAAATTGATATTTTAATAAATGGTGAAATCACTGATAAACAAAGGCTTTTCTGTATGTTTTATATGCAAAATTTTAATGCAACACAAGCGGCTATAAAGGCAGGATATAGTAAAGAAACAGCTAGTATAATTGGCTTTGAGAACCTAAGAAAACCTAATATAAAAAACTATTTAAATGAACTTAAAGGTTTATATGCTCAAGAAGACTATTTAGAGACTAAAAGGATTTTAGAAAAGCATAAACAAATAGCTTTTTCTGATATTAAAGACTTTGTTGAATTTAAGAATGAAAAATATCAAATTGTAGATGAAAAAGGGGAACATGATTATTATAAATTTAATTTTAAAGTTAAAGATGATGATGAGATAGATGGAACTCTTATAAAGAAAATAGGAATTGGGAAATATGGACCAATGATTGAATTAGAAGATAAATCAAAATCGTTGGAATTTTTAACAAAATTTTATGGATTAAATACCAATGAAAATGAAGAAGATAAAAATAAAAAAACTTCTTTAACAACAATTAGAAAGAAGCATGAACTTAAATAGTGAGAATATTTATGGATTGTAAAAGTTACATAGATGAAAGAAAAAAACTATGGGAAAAAACGAAAGATATTGATTTAGATAAACAATGGAGAATAGCTTCTTGGTATGAATTAATAGAAAATGAAGAGACATTTACAGAATTAATAAAAAATCCATGGTATTTAATGGAAATGCACTTTACGGTTGTTGATAAAGAATTTAATGAAGTTCCATTTTTTCTTAATGAAGTGCAAGAAAATTTCTTAAATAATACATTGTTACCATTGATAGAGAAACAAAACAAAAAAGAAATAGAACAAATAAAGATTAAAATTTTAAAAGGTAGACAACAAGGATTTACTACACTAATTACTGCTTTTCAACTTTGTTTAGCAATAACACAAGATGGATTTAGAGGATTTACTATGGCCCATGATAATGATGCGACTAATTCAATATTTTCTGATATTGCAAAAGGTTTTTTTGATAGTCTTATAGATGAAATGAAAGAGAAACCAAAACGTTCTAATGCTAGAGAACTAGTATTTTCAGGAAATAATAGTGCATGGAGAGTAGCAACAGCTGGAAGTAAAGGAGCAGGAAGAGGTAAAAAATTAAAAATGCTACATAATTCTGAAAAAGCATTTTGGAAAGATATGAGAAAAAATGCAGCAGCCATATCCCAGGCATTAACTAATTACTCAATAGAAATAGATGAAACTACAGCTAATGGATATAACGAATTTAAAGATGATTGGGATGATATAAAGAATGGACATTCAAAATGGATAGGAGTTTTTTATGAATGGTATAAAACAAAAGAATATAAGAAATCATTTAAAGATAGTCCTTATACAGAAAAAGAATTTATAGAAGCTATAGAAAGTGGCCAAAGATTTATGAATGTTGATAGTAAATTTATGAATTTACTAAAAGAATTAAAAAATAAGGTTAATTTATCTATTTATCAACTTCATTGGTATTTTGATAAAAGATTAGAACTAAAAGAAGATGTATTTCAAGAATATCCCTGCACTGAAGAACAAGCTTTTCTTTATTCGGGAAGACCATATTTTGATGTGGAATTAATAGATCTAGAGCTTTTAAGAAATATTAAACCAATAAGGATAGAAAGAAATGGAGAAATTGAAATATATGAAGAACCTATAGCAAATGAAAGATATGTAATAGGATCTGACGTGGCTGAAGGGCTTGACTGTGGAGATAAATCTACATTCTTTATCTTAAATACTAGAACAGGAGAAGAAGTAGCAAATGGAGAATATATTTTAGAACCAGACGATCATGGAAGATTATTAAATAAATACTCAAAGATATATAATAACGCGCTTATATCAGTAGAGGCAAATAATCATGGTCATTCGACTTTAAACACCCTTAGAAATGAATGTAAAGCAAGTTTAAAACTTTATGTAAGAGAAAGTGATCCTGATGAGAGGAAGAAAAAAGTAAAAGATAGATATGGATGGTTAACTACAGAAAAATCTAAATCTTTTATGCTTGATGAAATAGATTCAGCACTAAGAAATGGCCATATAAGAATTAAATCTCAAAGAGTGCTAAAACAATTTAGAAGTATTTTAAAAGAAGATGGAAAAGTAAATGTTAACGGGAAAGATATGGTCGTAGCAGCAGCTATTGCATGGACGACAAGAAATTCAAGACCTAGAAGTAGTTTTCTAGGCCTATAAAAAAACAAAGACAAGAAAGACTAAATCTTTCTTGTCAGCTATATATAGACCCCCTAGTCTTTTTACTTTCTCACCCTTATTAAGATTATAGCTTAAATTTTTAACCAATGGCAATTAAGGAGGTGAAAAAAATTAAAAAAATATCTTCTGTTATTATGAAAAATATAGATATTCCAAGCATTAACACTCAAAGTGACAACAATATAGATACTGAAATAGCCCAGGAATTACTTAAAAATATTAATATTTCAACTCCAGTATTTTCCCTTATAAGAGGAGTAACTTCAAGACTTATTAAAGTTAGAGCAAGACATCCAGAAGATGAAGAAATTTTAAAAGAGATTGAATTGCGCCAAGGGAAAATTAAGAATTTAAATGATTTTTTAAATAGATTATCTTTAGCGCCATTTTATGGATATGTAATTCATGAAAAAATATATAATGACGATTTTTCTCTTAATAAATTAGAGTTTATTCCATATAAGCTTATTAAGTATGACAAGAAAAAAGGTCTATTATTAAAAGGCAAAGATAAAGAAATACCAATTACAGAAGATAAATTTCTTATTTCAGTATTTGATAAAACCATAGATAAGCCTTTAGGAACAAGTCTATTTGAATGGGGATTAAAGGAAGTTTATGATGATTTAAAAGATGTTCAATCTAAAGTAAGAGGGTTACAGAAAAAGTATGGTGGAATAGTTCCTATACTTGGCTATTACAAAGAAGAATTAGATTCTTTAGAAGGCATTACACAGAAAAAAGAATTTCTAAAAGAAAAAGCTAAACAGTACAAGGAAATTGTTGGTGGAGAAAATATTTTAATGGTTCCCATATCAGATGGAGTACCACTAAAGGAACAAATAAGTTATATAAGTTTATCTGATTTAAAAATAGATATGCATAATATTTTAATGAAAAAGTATGAAGAAAAAATAGAAAAATTTATAAAAGGATCAACATTTTCAGAGAGTAAAGAAGGCTCCCAAGCTAAAGATAGAGTTCAACAAAATGAGAAAGAAAAGATGGAAGATTCCATCGCGAAATTCATAAGTTCAGAACTTCAAACTTTAATAGAAGATGATGCGCAACTCTTTGGATATTCTCCAGAATGTTTTTACATAGTATTTGAACTAGATAAAGGGGAACTAGAAAATGAAGCTGTAGAACTTGCAAGAGTTCAAACTAAAAGAGAAAAGGTTGGCTTATATACTGATATAAAAAATTTAGGTTATGACATAAAACTAGAAAAGTTAGCAGAAATTGTTGGAATAGAGCCTAGTGATTTGATAATAGCTCAAGGTCCTGAATTTAATGATAATAAAAAAAAAGACTTATTAGCAAAGAAACTAAATTTTTCTAGAAGTCTAAGAGAAAAGTATGAAAATAATTTAGATAATTTTTCTTTAGATTTTACTAAAGATATTAAAGAATTTAATCTAAAGGAGTTAGAAATAATACCTCTTAATTTTGATTTTCTTCATCGCTTTATAATAGGAATTTTAATTGGTTATGTTAATTCAGCTAAAAAATACTTTGAATTTTCAGAAGAAGATATAAATCCTTTTGATTTGAAGTTTGAAGAAGCTATTAAATTTTTAGCTGATAAAGCTCCAATACTTTATGAAAAATTAGATGAAATAACAGAAAAAGCAACAAGTATGCATTTTTGGATAAAGAAAAGTACTAGTTTAGAAGTAACTAATAAGATTCATAAATCCATTTTAAAGTCCTTAGAAAATGGGTCGACATATAAAGAATGGTATGAAGGATTAGACGCAGAATTAATCAATTTAGGATTGGCTAATAACGGATATTACGCGGAGTTAGTATACAGAAATAATATGGCCACAGCTTATAGCGTTGGAAGTTATTTAGAAAGACAGGACAATATAGAAAATCAACCTTATGGACTTTATGATTCTGTAATGGATGATAATACTAGCGATATATGTAAAAAATTAAATGGGAAAGTATATAAGCTTAGCGATCCTATTTGGAATAAAATAACTCCTCCAAATCATCATAAATGTAGATCGGGAGTGATAGCAATTTCAAAAGAAGAAGCTATTGAAATGGGAGTTATTATAGAAAAACCAACTAAAGAAATAAAAAATTTAGATCTAGGAACATTTAATGGAAATCCAGGGAAATCATATGAAAAAACCTTAAAACAGTCTGTATCTAAAAAAGAGAAATTATATGAAGAACTAAAAGTACAGCTTAGTTTATTTGAATTATAAGGAGAGTAAAATGGCTAAAAAAAGAATATTTAAAAGTGGAGACTATGGCGAAAAGGGAAAATACACTACTGAAGATTTTAATAAATGGATAAGTAGTGAGTTTAGTTTTCCTATAACAATTGGCCATATTGGTGATTATGTAAAAAATAAGGTCCCTATAACAGCAATTCCAAAGGCTGGTGTAGCAACATGTGTTGAAGTTGATAATGAAGGGTATTTAATAGCTGATGTTGAATACAATGAGTTTGGAAAAGATGTAACAGATTTAGGAGCTTATGATAACTATAGTTTAGGAATAGATATATTAGGTAAACCTAATCATTTAGCGTTATTAGGATATGCGTTGCCTCATATTAAAGATTTAGATAGCGCTTATGTTGAATTTAGCGAAGGAACAAAACCAGAAGATTTTAGATATGTTGAATTTACACAAGGAGGCCAAATGACACTAGAAGAAATACTATCAGCTTTAAACGAGTTATCTCCCCAGGAAAAGATAACTGCAATTTTATCAGCTTTAAAAGATTTAGATGTAACTCAAGTTGACGTAAGCCCTCTTCTAACACGAGCTTGGGAATTAGATGACCAGCAGTGGTATATAAATAAGTTAACAGGGGAAGGTTATACTGTTGCTAAAACATCTGAATTTACTAAAACAGATATAGAGAATATGGCTAAAGCAATAGGATTTGACTTAATTGAAGCCAAAACTCCTAAAACTTTAACCAAAGAACAATGGGAATCTCAATATGCTGCTGAATTTGCAAGAAAGCAAGAAGAAAATCAATATAAAGATAAATTTATTAAACTTTTCCCACCTGTTATGCAAAAATTGGCAGAGTTTTGCGCAACAGAAGCCTATAAGGAAGAAAACTATAAAAATATTATTGAGTTCTCAGAAGAAAAGAAAATATCTATGGCAGATTACATCAAAGAAACCATAGAAAAAGGTGGCCCATTTAAACGTTTATTTACTTCAGTAAGTGCAGAGTTTACAGAAGATTTAGAAAATGATGATTCCATTGCAGGAATAAGACAAAAATCAGCTGAAGAAGCTAGAAAAAGATTTGGAGGGAAATAATGGCTAATAGATTAACAAAAACAAAAGTGGATAAAACTCAATTAATAATTTTTGAAACTATTCCAGGAGAATCTGTAACTATGGGAGATACTGGTGAAATAAAACATGGACAAGTATTAGCGCAAGAAGAAACAACTGGAAAGTGGTTTAAGTATAATAAAAATGGTTCAGAAGGAAAACAAATTCCAAGAAGAGTTTATAAAGGAGAAACATTTACATGTGAAGATAATAGTAAAGCTGTTGTATTTAGAAGTGGGCTATTAGATAAAGCATTAGTAGTTGGAATAGAATTGACTGATTACAAAGGTATAGCAGAACTTGAAAGAAATGGTATTTATCTTGAGGAGGTTAAATAATGAATAAGAAACAAGCAGCATTTATGGGGATATTTGATGAGACTAAAACTTTTGTGAGAAAACATTATTCAGATAGATTTAAAAGATCTTTTGCAACTATTTCAGATACTATTAGATTTGATATGGTAACTAGCGAATTAATCCAATTATCAATAGTACCAAGAGGAACAAAAGCGCCTTTTGTAAAATTGGGTGGATTCTCAAAAGAGAGCATAACTCCAGATATGATTAAAGGAACAGCTGCTTATACTCCAGAAGAAATTCTTGAGTTAAGAGCTGGTCAAATGGATGTAGCTATAGGTGGAGCAGTTGTTAATAATAAGCAATATATTATAGATAAAAAAATAATGATGTTAAAGACTGGATATGAAAATACAGTAGAAGCTATGTGCGCAGAACTATTTTTAACAGGAAAATTTAAATTAGTTGAAAGCGGTGATGAAATTGACTTTGGTTTTCCAGAACCAGAAGAAATTACTTTTACTCAAGGGACAGACAATTGGGAGTTAATTTTAATTGATGCAATTGATAAATATGTAGAAAAAAATAGAAAGTATCCTGAATTAATTGAAGTAGATAGAGAAATTCTAAAAGCTATGATAAAAGATAAAAATTTAAATCAACAACAGATAGCATTCGGATTTACTCAAATTGTTCCTAATACTCATTCATTAGAACAAAGATATCCAACATTAAATATATTAGATATGACAGTAAAAGCATTAGTTCCAGCAGTTGGAGTAGATGGAGAAGCAATCTCAACTACAAACATGATGTATTTATCAAATACAGAGTCTTTTGTTAAAGCCTATACAGGAATACCTAATGTTCAAGGAAATGAATTAGGTATGGAAAAATCAGAATACATAATAGATGAAGTTATAGAACATGATCCTCCAGCTAAAAAATTTATTTTTACAAGCGGATTTTGTCCAATAATCCCATTAGTAAATTCTATTATGAGATTTAAAATTACTATAAAACCAGCAGCAAAAAAATAAAATGGCAAAATCAATAACAATGGAAGATTTGATTTTTAGATTCAAAAAGTTAAGAGAAAAATCTGAAAATCAATCTTCAGTGATGAAAAAAATCGCTAGAAGTATGAAAACAACAGTTAATAGTAATTTTAGAAATGAAACAGATTTTAAAGGTAAAAGGTGGACAAAAAGTAAAAGGGCTAAATTGGTTAATGGTCAGACTTTATCAAATACAGGTAGATTAAGAAGGAGTTTTACTTCTAAATATGGAATTGACTACGCGGTATGTGGAACCAATGTTAAGTATGCAAAAAGGCTTAATTTCGGCGCGAAAAAAGGCGAAGATGGGAAGAAAACTTTTAGAGTTGGAGATACTCATGTAAAGGGATGCAAAGTTAAAGAAAGCAAGACTAAAAAGGGAACTATTCGAAGAGCTCATAAAAGAAGACCTTATATAAGAAGAGCGCATAATCGAACAGCTATAGTTCCCTTTGGAAATATCCCTGCGTATAACTTTATAGGGATAAATGAGAAACAAAGAAAAATGTATCTGAAATGGATTAAAGAATTCTATGGAGAAATTGTATGAAAATAAAAAATTATAGTGGTAGTTATCCTAGTTTTGATTCAAAAGTTATTACTGATTTTATATCTAAAAGCTTTTTAAGAAAATATGGAATAGAAGAACAAAACTACAAAGAAATGTTAGAGAGTTTATCTAGCGAAGCCATAACTTTCCTTGGAATGAAAATACATAAAGATTTAGAACTTGAGGAAAAAGAATTTAATTTATTAAGAAGTTTATATGTTCAATATAGTTTATTCTCTAAAATGGAAAATGAAGAGATTGCCCAAGATAAAATGGATCTTCTTATTGGGACTATAAATTCAATCAACAGTAGGTATAAAAAAGAACTTGAAGAAAATAATAGTTTTTTAGGGATAGGAGTATATTAAATGCTTAGTTTTGTAACAAAATTAAAAGAAATATTAGAAGAAAAATATCCTGTAACGATTACTTGGGAACAAAATTTTATATCAGAGACAAAACCTGAATTAGTTATAATTCCTAGAACTGAAAATAGAGAAATGACTTCTTTACAAGGATCAGGAAGCAGTTTAACTATATCAGTCTATTATTATGACTTCTGGAGTCCTGAGGTTGAATTAAAAAGGTTTAAAGAACTAGAGAAAATAGTTAATACTCTAGAAACTGATAATAGAATTTTAGAATTAGTTGTAAAAAAGCCTGTAACATCATTTGGAGCTGAAGCAATTAAAGAAAATGAGGATAGTTTCACTGGATTATTTGTGGGCGCAATAGAAATAAAAGTAACAGAACGAAGAAGGAGGGAGTAATGAGCGTTAAGGTATATTTTGGAAAACAAACTACTAAAGGAACTGAAGCGACTGAATTAGTTGATTTAGGTGTTACAGATTTTAGTGGTGGAGAAAAATATAACACTATTCAATCTGAAGTATTAAGTGGAGCATCTGCGAGTGGAGATAAATATTTAGTAGGGATTGATGTGAACTTCTCAACTCCTATAGAATGGAGTTTAAAAACCTTGGAAACTGCTATGCCTGGAATTGGATATAAAGGAGATGGGAAAAAACCAAATGTTTATAAAATAGCAGAAGAAGGAGCAAATTATTATACAGTAATTCTTTATGATTCGCTTAATAAACAAGTAACAAAATTTGTAGACACTAAAATGAATACAGTAACTCTTAATATAACTAAGGGAGCGCTAATAAATGGATCAATTGAATGGATAGGAACAAAAGTGGAAATTACAGATGAAAATGACTTTGGTACAACATATAAAAGCAAAATAGCAAAATCTGATAGAGGGGAAACATTAGTTGGTTTAGATGCAAAAATTAAATTAGGAAGTTCTCCAGTAGAAGATATTGAGTCTGTAGTACTAACTATAAATAATGCTTTAGAAGCTAAAGGAGCTCTTAACTCTATCCATGCCAAAAGAATTGTAAGAACAGGTCTTCAAACTACAGAATTAACTGTAGATTTTAATTATTATGATAAAGCAAGATTTAAATCAATTAAAGATAAAGCTGTAAATAATCAGTCTGAAAAACTTGAAATAGTCTTAGGAGGAGAAAGCAAATCAAATGTTAAATTAGAATTTCCTAAGTTAACTATTGGAAGTAATGAAAGAGGAGACTATAAAGGGGAAGGAACTCAAAATATAGCTTTTGGAGCTTCTATAAACAATAGTGAAAGCTCCCCAATGAAAATTACTTTTACTGATATTACTATAATTTAAATTTAGGAGGAAATAAAAATGAATACAAAAATCTTTGGAAACCCTTCAGAGAATTATATAGAAGTTAAAACTAATATTAGCTATGCGCAAAAAACTTCTTATATTAATAGAAAATCTGCAAGAGATATTGCGTTAATGAGAGGAGATTATGAGGCTCTAGGAGAAATAGCTTTAGATCCCAATATTAATTTATTAAAAGAATCAATTATAACTTTAAAAGAAGGAGATAAAACATATTTTAAAGATGGGGAAAATAAGATTACTTGGGATATTATTTTAAATTCTTCAGCAAATAATTTAGCCATGCAGGAGGCTGTAGATTATTTATTAAAAGAAAATTGGCTAGGTAATTATTCTGAAATAAAAAATGCAGCAACAGAAAATTTAAAATCTATAAGAAAATCAACTTTTGATTTTTTAAATGAAATAGATAAAGAATTAGAATTAAGGGGAAACTTGGAGAAGAAGAGTCCGATCTCTTCAGAATCTATTACAAAATAGCTTTAACTTGGATCAAAGGAACTCAAATAGCGTTTGATAGATATCCATATAATCTATTACTATCTTATGCCATGCGCATGGAGCAATTAAAAAAATATATTTATTGTGATGGTTTTGGAGGATTTAGAATATCTTTTCTTCCAGAAAAAGGAGGATTAGATGAACAAAATGCTATTTGGGTTGAAGATATAGAACGATTGATAGAAGCATTAAATAAAGCAATGAATTGCAAAAAATAAATAAAAAGTCCTAAAAATTGGGAGAGGTTAGGACTTTTTATTGAAAAAAATTCCAAAATATAAATATTGAAAAGTAACTCAATATGATTATACATAATAATTATATTTCTTTGCAATTTTTTTTGAGAAGTATTCATTTTTTTATAACGAATACTTCTCGGGTCATAGGATTAAAAGATTTGCATAAGCTCATCTACTAGTAGTTATACTGTAAAAATATTTAAAGAGCAACTAAAAAACCTTCATAAAAATATGAAGGTTTTCTAGAAATAGATTTTTACTCTCGTGGGGGCGAGGAGTTAAAAATATAAAAATAAAGGGGTACTTTATTTTTACTGTTATAGCCACAAAAGATTATAAAGTCAATTTAATTTTAAAAGAAAATTAAAGAAGTCTTTGCTATAAAACAAAGACTTCTTTAATACAATACATACAACTCTTTAATAATTTTGGAGAATGTTTTGACATCATGTTTAATTATTTATACTTGAAAATATTTAGAATATCAAACTATTTTTGAGAAAGGAGGTTATAGTGAATATTGAAGATTATTTATTACAAGTAAAAGTTCAACTTAAAGATGAAATGAGCCAAGAAATCGCTAAAGGAAAAGAATCTCTTGAAAAAATGAATAAAGAACTTCTTGATTCTGTTATAGCTGCTGATAAGGCTACTAAAGCTCAAGAAAAATCTGCTAAAAGAATAAAAGATGCTTGGGAAACTGTTGGAACTAAATCAAAATATGTATTTTTGTCTTTAGGAGCTGGAGCGGCTTTTAGTATAAAAAAATACGCAGATGTTGAATATAGTATTAAAAAGGTTCAAACCATATCAAGCGCATCTATGAATCAATTAAAAAAAGATGCTATTGATTTATCTTTAAAATATGGCGTTTCAGCAACTGAAATATTAAATGGAAACTATGATCTTGTTTCATCTATGGGAGATGTAAAAGAAGCTAATGAAATAATGGATACAGCCATTAAATTAAGTATAGGAGGATTTACTACTTATACTGGAGCTTTAAATGGTCTTATAGCAGTTATGAATGGTTATAATATGAAATCTAGTGAAAGTATGACAGTAGCTAATAAATTAATTGCTATTCAAAATAATGGAATAATAACTGTTAATGAACTTCAAAATACTCTTGCTAGAGTAGCTCCCACAGCTTCTTCGGCGGGGCTTAGTTTTGACCAATTAGGAGCTGCAATAGCTACTATAACTTCTAAAAAATTATCTCCAGAACAAACTATGACAGTAATAGATGGACTTTTAACTCAAATAAATATGAGTTCATCACAACTTAACAAAACTTTTAAAGAAATAAGTGGCTCTACTTTTAAAGAATTTATAAATAGTGGAGGAAGTTTGATTAATGGTCTTGTACAAATAAAAGATTATGCTACGCGAACAGATAAGTCATTAAGTGATATATTTACTGATCAAAGCGCAACAAAGGCTGCAATTTTTTTAACTAGTAATACTGAATTATTTAAGAAAAATATGTCACAAATAGTCAATTCTAACAATTTATTAGAAAAAAACTATTTAAAAGTTTCTGAGAGTACAAAACAACAATTTGAAAAATTAGTTACAGCTTTTGAAAGCGCTACTATTCAATTAGGAGAAGGATTAAATCCTAAAATAAAAGAGTTAACTGAATACTTAAATAAAGTAGATTGGAATAGAGCATTTTCTACTAATAATATAGATAATATTATAAAAACAGGTAAAGTTGTAGCTGGTATTACAGGAACTGTTTGGGGCCTTAATTTTGCATATGCTACTACTGTAAAAACAGTAGAAACATTAAAAAATATCTGGGAAAGTTTAGGAAAACTTCCGATTGTTAAAGTTACTGATTATATAGCCAATCTATCTAAAAAAGTTTCAGTTCCTATAGGGATTGTTTTAAATTCAACTAAAACTAATATTGGAGAAGATGAACTTGTAAAAAATTATCTTAAGGGAAGTTCTTTATTTGATTCGAAACATAATATTCCAAAAAGAAAATTAAGTAATCAAGAAAATGAAATAAAAGAAACCACAAATAACATATTAACAATCGTAGAAGAATATCAAAAGAAATTAAATGAATTTTCATTAAAAGGAATAGAACTTCCTAGTATTAAATTTGAAGCTTTAAATAAACAAAGAGAGTTATTAGTTAATCTTATTGGTGATTTGAGAAAAAATAACGGAGAAGAAAGTCTTATTATAGCTAAAGAAGAGGAACTAAAAAAGCTTAATAAAGAAATTGATATTCTTAGTGATAAATTAAAAGTATTAAAAAAAATCGATGAAGTTAAAATTAAATTTAATCTTGATCAAAAGACTTTTAATTTAAAAGGTGAACTTTTTAATCTATCTAATTTAGAAAAGGCTCAAGGACAAGTTGATTTACTTCAAGAAAAAATAAACTCTTTACTTTCGGTAGGGGCTGGAAGAGAAATTTTAAAACCTTTATCTGATGAATTAAAAGTTGCCAAGGAAAAAGTTAGGGAAATAAAAAAAGAGATATCTTTAAATAATTTAAAAACAGAGTTTGAAAAAAATCTTACAAATTTAAATATAAAACTAGAGATTTTCGGCGCTAATGAACAAGAAAGATTAAAAGAAACCATTAATTTTTTATCAAGCGAAATAAATAAAGCTATTATTAATGGAAATGTTAAAAGAGCAAAAGAATTAGGAAATAATTTAAAAACTATTCAAAATAAATATGATAATGAATATTTAATTCCTAAAAAGAAAGAAGAATTAAGAAAAGATGCTATTAATAATTTTAATAATGGAATTATTAATATGGGAAATTCTATTTCTAATATTGCTTCTTTAATTGATAATGATTTTTCTCGCTCCTTAAATACAATCATAAATGGTTTATCAACCTTCTCTTCTACATTACAAACATTTGGATATAAAGATGGTATTGGGGGATTATTGGGAATTGGTAAAGAGGGCGGTCTACTCGCAAATGCCGCTAAAGGAACTGGATTTTTAAGTTCTTTTATTTCTCCAGGAACAGCATCTGGATTAATGAGCGGAATTAGTGCTGCTGTCCCTTGGGTTGCTGGTGCAACTGCTGCTGTACAAATATTTAAAGGTTTTGGAAGTAAATCCGATGATAAAAGACGTAAGAAAAATCAAGAAAATCTAAAAATGTATCAGGAGAATACAAGCGCTTTAAAAGAACTAGGGAATAAATTAAGACAAAATACTAATACTATCGCTGATTTTTCCATGAGTTTAATATCTAGTATTTCTAAATCTCCTACTTTACACAGAATATCTTCAGGTGGAAAGGTTTTAAATACCATGGATAGTGTAATGATGGAAAATAAGAATTTCGGTCAGTTGGGATTTTTAGTCACAGAGAGTAAGAAAAGTGGTTTAAGAAGAAAAAGAAAATCCTGGACTAAATTTAGACCTATGTCTGATGAAGAATTAAGACAATTAATTGGATATGATGATAAAACCTCTTTAAATGATATGAATTTAGCCCAATTACAAGAATATAGAAATAAATTAGATTCCTTAAATAATTCTAATTCATGGGCTTTTCATTGGGCAAAGCATTTTACTTCTAGAAGAATAGAAAATGTAGATACTTCTAGTTTAGATCTTTATAAAAAAAATATAGATGAGTTTATTTTCCAAATTGAAACCTTAAGAAAAGAAGAAAAAGAATTATTTAAAAATTCAACTTTAGAAGCTTTTGAAGGGGTTAATGTTGTTGATCAAAAACAACTTGTAAAACAATATACTGAAATGTTTAACTCAATGGGAATAGATGCTAAAAAATACCATGGGGCAATTGAAGATATGGCTAAGTCCAATCAAGTTTTAATAACTTCTATGGAGGATGTGCGTAATTCTTTTGTAGATTCATTAATAAAAGGCAATGGTAGTTTCGCAAGCTCTTTAGTAGGGTATTTTCAAAAACTTCTAAAAAATTCAGCCATGATTGTATATGACACTATGTACTCTGAAGCTGACTCATATTTCACTAAGTTATTTAAAACTACTAGTGAGAAACTTTTAAAAATGAAAGAGACAAATAAAATTGATTTTAAAGGCTTTTGGGATGATTTTGATTTTAACAAGATTATTGAAACAGACAAAATTAAAAATAACTTCAATCTTTTAGTAGATGACCTAAGAGAGAGATTAAAAGAAAGTGGGATTTCTTCTTCTGTAATTGATTCTATACTCCCTCAAACTGAGTTATCAGAGAAAATAGCTTCAATAGGGTCTATGTTAAGTTCTGCCATGAATAATGGACTTTCTAATAATGATTTTAACACTTTTGAACAATCACTAGGTGAATCTATTTACACTAGTACAAAAGAAAGCCTTCTAAAGGCTTTTGGAGAGTCTCATATATATAAAAATTTAATCAATAAATATTTTGATACTAAATCTCTTGAAGAACAATTAAGGACCTTTACAGATCCTAAACAAGCTTTTAGATTCCTTAAAGATTCTATGAATTCTATTCAAGAAAAGCTAGAAGCTAATGGACTTGGTTTTAATCTTAAAAAACCAGATAAAGATAACTATAAAAATTTAGGAAGTGCATATTATCAAGAAGCTAAAAAGACAATCACTATTAATAATACTGTCAATTTCTATAAAGAAGTTTATGGTGTAAGCGATTTAACATCCTTAATTAATAATAGCATTGAAAAATGTCTTCGCGAAATTACAACTAATCCTAAAATACTTGCTAATTAGGAGGAAAAATGAAATTATCTACTTTGCAAAATACTCATAAATATTCAGTTTTAGTAAAGAATATATCTAAAAATATAGATATTTCTGATTTTATGGAAAATATAGAATTAACTTTTCCTAATACTAAAACAATTTCTTCTATGGTTGCCACATTTTCTCTTAATGAAAAACGTATAGAAAATGATAATGAAATTTCTATAGATATTTTAGATGAAGTAGGAAATAGTCTTTATACCTTTAGTGGAAAAGCTTATATTAATGAAATCTCAAATTCATATTTATCTAGAAAAGAATTCAAATATGAAATCAAAGATTCCTATGATGATTTATTTAAAAAAGTTGTCCCTAAAACCATTACCTATTTTGATCTATATCTTTGTAACACAAAGGATATTGAAAATAGTTTACTTCATAAAATAGCACTTCATCTAGGTTTTTCTAAAGATTCTTTAGACTTCCAAGATATAAAAAATAAAGATAATGAACTTTTTAGAATTCCATTTGTAGCTTTTCGCGAAAATAATAAATGGATTGATGAGCTTCAAACATTTATAAGCGCTGTAAATGGTTATATCTATATTGAAAATAAAAAATTAATCTTTAGAACTAAAGAAAATGAGATAGTATCATCTTTTGAATTTAATAAAAACAACCTAATATCTAGAATAACTGAATCATATAAATACTTTCAACATAATGGAGTTAAAATTGATTATGATTCCTTTAAAAGATTAGAAAATCAAGTGATATTTAATCTTGCTGAGAAAATTATTGTTAATGAAAATACAACTAAAGATATAGATGTGGATCAAATGCAAATAAAATTTATTTCTGATACAGCAGCTAATATATCTATTACAAAAACTAAAGGTTATTATTTTACTTCAGATGATATAAGCAGTAAAAAAGAAATAGATTTAATTGAAAATACTCACTATATTTTGAAAGAATTTAAAGAATCAGGAATAATTGTTAAATTCTATAATCCAACGAAATATAAACTATATATCACTGATTTTGAGATTAAAGGTCAGCCTCTTGTTAAATATCCCAATAACAAGGCTATTATTAAAAATCCCGATGTTATAGAACCTTCTCAGGAGAATTTATCGTTAATATCTAAAAATAAATATATTCAAACTAAAGATCTAGCGCTAAAATCTGCCTTGGATTTTTATAAAGATAACATTAATACTACAACCTTCTCATTTTTTACTCCATTTATCCCAGGAATTCTACTAGGAAAAATATATAGTTTATCCTTAGGAGAAATTCAAACTAAAGTTAGAATTGAAAAAATGGCTATTAGTTTAAAAAAAGGAGATTTTAGAATTAAATATGATGGAATAGAAGTTAAAGATATAATAACTAACCCTATTATTTCTTTAACTGATTCATTAAATCCAGATTCTAGGTATCTTGAATTATCTAATCTAAAAAAAGAACTCCAGGATAATTCTAAGAATTTGGAAGAAATGAAAAATCAATTGCTTTCAGATTTAGAGAGTCCTATCAAAGAAATAAAAGGTTTAATAGAGCAAAAAGCGCAAGTATTTGTTGGGGTTAAACCTCCTCTTGAAAAATTAAACGATAAAAATATTGGAGATATCTTTATTAATCCTGATACAGGAACTCTTGAGACTCTTATTAAAAAAGAAAACTCTTTTATCTGGATTCCAAGCACTGACAAAGAGGCTATTAAAAATATAAAAAAATATATTAAAGATAATGTTGAAAATAAATTAATATCTATAACTTACGGTAATACAATCCCTGTAAATCCTAATGTTGGAGATATTCATGTAGATTTATCTGAAGATGGTATTTGGAAAAGATGGAGTGGTAAAAAATGGGAACAAATTGATAAACCTATAAGAGATGCTATTAAAAATACTTCTGAAGCTATTTCTAAAGCTGAAACTTTAATTGAGGATATAAATAAAGAGCTTACAAATAAACTCTTAGCTAAAGCTATTATTCAAGAAACTGAACCGACTTCAGGAGTTAAAGATCAAGATATATGGTTCAACCCTAAAACTAATACTTTTAAAATTTGGTTTAATAATAAATGGAATATAGCTTCTGAAGAAGATATTATGCCTTCTTTAAAATCATATATCTCATTAAAAAAAGCTACTTTAGAAATCGGAGAAATAGCAAATAATGCTAATAAAAAGGCTGGAATATTCCTGCGCAATAAGGAACAAACTTTTGGAGTACTAAATGATATTGCCGAAGTATCCATAAATAAAGACGCTAGTGTTGTATTAAAAAATGCAAATAATCTACTCCAGTTTAATACTAAAGATCCTCTTAATCCTCGCAAAATGACTTCTAAAATTTTAATAGGAGTAAAGGATGTTAATGATTCTAAATTTAAAAATGTTATGTTTCAA
>SPKZ01001963.1_pt1 | contig 17711 bp, 17 predicted proteins | sample 2456571 | NCBI WGS metagenome assembly SPKZ01 (sample SAMN11192286, study PRJNA482655) | marine metagenome | biome: ENVO:00000447; feature: ENVO:00000244|ENVO:00000211|ENVO:00000569|ENVO:00002023; material: ENVO:00002151; isolation source: ocean water from marine abyssalpelagic zone ...
ACGCTCTAAAAACCAATCTACTGCGTTGCGCTCAATCCCAATAGCCAGCTATTGGTCAATCGCGCGCCTTGTATATCGGATTTTATATCATTTACAAATTCCCGCATTTCCAACGGTCACGGGTATATATTATTGACTTGGTTCAATTACAAAAAAAATTATCGTTGCTGTTTATGCCATAATAAGGGCGGTTATTACAAGCTTTTTAGGCAGATAAATGTTGATTACGCTGCTTTTGCGCCATATCATCGTTGTTATGGGTAATTTTATCGACTTAACAGGAATAGTTCATGCTTAAACGGATATTAATCATCATTGTGGTAGTTGGACTTATTGCGTGTACCAATCAAGATACGCCGAAGAAAATATGGCGTCATGCTGCAGGCGGAGTATTAGCGGCAACCATCTCACAAGATGGCAGCTTAGCGTTAGTCTCATCGAGTGATCATGGGATGATTTTGTGGGATCTAACCCATAACGAGCAAAAGTATCGGTGGCAGCAAAATACTAAAGATATTAAGTTTTTTACAAAAACAACGCCCAATCTCGTATTGTTCACTTCCATATCGCCTAATAATAAATACGCTCTATCGGCCGACAAAGACTCCTTTGTTGTTTGGAGCATAGAGACAGGTCGTTCATTAACCTACACAAAATTAAAAGATTCGAGCATTCGTGACATTGTAATCGCTAATAACGGTAATATTCTTATTGGCAAGGTCAATGGCGTGGCTGTTCACGTTGATATTTTTAGTGGCCGACGCATTGAGTTTTTAGGACACAACGAGAAAATCAACTCTGTCGCGATGTCACCAAATGGCCGTTATGCCCTCACCGGTGGCAGTGATTATGTAGCTCTTTTTTGGGATACTAAAACCGCGCAAGTTATTCATCGTTTTATCCATCCAACACGCATCACTAAGGTTGCCTTAGACCGAAATGGGAAATATGCATTTAGTGCGGGTAGTCAGCGTTTGTCGGCTATTTGGGATTTAAAAACAGGTAAGCAAGTTAGTAAATTACAGTATTTATCTCGCTCGCTAATTTTTAGCGCCGTGACTTTTTCCAAAGACAGCACACAACTGTATACCGGCAACCCAGGTCGAATATTACACCGTTGGGATGTGGCTACTGGCAACAAATTACAGCAATGGAAAGTGACGCCTCGTGATGGCACAAGACCAGCAACTTCGGTAATTCTTGCCATTGGTGAAGGGAAATCAGGTACACTAATCACCGAAAGCAGTTCTGGCTTCGCCGAATTTTGGGATTATCAAAGGTAATAAAGAGTAATGAACGACACACAGCAACGAGTAGATGATCTAGAAATGAAAGTCGCTTTTCAAGACGATACCATTAATCAACTAAGCGATGAGATTGCGACACTTAATGAGCTCGTCGATCGTCAGCGCACTCAACTTGAATACATTGCCAATCGTCTTGGTGAAATGTCACAATCACCACTTGGCGCGCAAGGGCCTGAAACCCCGCCTCCACACTATTAAAAAAAGTGGCTTAAGGTTTGTAACTGTTCATCGCGCAGCCATTTGGTGCAAGTTTTAGGAGACAAAAGAGTCGGGAACTCTTTTGAACAACGTGAGTTGGCCAGCTATGCTGGTGAACTACACAGATGTAGTTCATAAAGCGCGGAGTTTATACGCATAAATGAGCACTTTCGACAACAAAATGGTGACAAATGGCAAGACGCACAATAGTTACTAAGGCTTAAATATACCAATGACCTGCTGCGGTTCAACCGCAGCTTTAGCCACGTCATCACTTACCTGCGATTGGGTGTGATGACACTCAACACATTCAATTTTTTCTACATCATTTTCTTTAAACAACATAATACTATCCACAGCCTTACATTTAGGACATGTTGCTCCCGCTATAAAACGTTTCTTTAAACGCGTTGTCATTGTCTTTTCGCCTTAATCATTTGCGGGCATTCTAACATAGTTGCTTTGCCTATTGTCGTGATTGAGCTATTATCCACATCAATTTTCAGTTTAGATTTGCAAGCCATGATAGTCATCAAAGATCTCCAGTTATTACACGGCACCAAAGAGCTACTAGAAAAAGCCAATATTACTATTTATCCGGCGGCTAAGGTTGGCCTTGTCGGTGCTAATGGCTGTGGCAAGTCGAGTCTGTTCGCCCTTATTCGCGGCATATTGCATCAAGATAGCGGTGATTTTTCCATGCCCAGTCAATGGCAAGTGGCATGGGTTAAACAAGAAACACCCTCTATGCAAAGCAGCGCCCTTGATTATTGTATCGACGGCGACGTGCAATATCGTGAATTTGAGCGCCGTTTAAAAGCCGCTGAAGAGATTGATGACGGTCATGGCATTGCCGAGATGCATAGCGCCATCGACAATATTAACGGTTACAGTGTCGCTGCGCGCGCCGGAGAACTATTGCATGGTTTAGGCTTTAGCGATGAGCAATTGAGTTCACCGGTATCCAGTTTTTCTGGCGGTTGGCGCATGCGCCTTAACCTAGCGCAAGCCTTGTTATGTCGCTCGGACTTACTGCTACTCGACGAACCCACTAACCACCTCGATTTAGACACCGTATTGTGGTTAGAGAAATGGCTGCAAAGCTACCCTGGCACTTTGGTTCTGATATCTCACGATCGTGATTTTCTCGACAACGTGGTCAATCAAATAGTCCATATCGAACACAAAGGCGCCTTTAGTTATAGTGGTAACTACAGCGCGTTCGAAAAATTGCGCAGTGAAAAACTCGCATTGCAGCAAAGCATGTATGAAAAACAGCAAAAAGAAAAACAACATATGGAAAGCTTTGTTGAACGTTTTCGCTATAAAGCCAGCAAAGCCAAACAAGCACAAAGTCGTTTAAAAGCACTAGAAAAAATGACAGATATTGGTCCTGCGCATGTTGATAGCCAATTTACTTTTAAGTTTTTCGAACCTGATCAATTGCCAACACCGTTGATTCAAATGGAAAAACTATCGGCGGGTTACGGCGATGTACAAATACTAAAGTCGATTAAACTTAATCTAGTACCCGGCTCACGCATTGGTTTATTAGGGCGCAATGGCGCTGGTAAGTCGACACTGATCAAGTTACTTGCAGGTGAAATAGAGCAACAAGCGGGGAAGCTTGTGCGTGCCGGCGATTTAACCATTGGTTATTTTGCCCAGCATCAACTTGATTCATTGCGCAAGCAAGATACAGCCCTTGAGCATATGAAACGACTAGCGCCCGACAAACTAGAGCAAGAGTTACGTAACTACCTTGGCAGCTTTGGTTTTATCGGTGACATGGCTACCACGCCAATTGCGCCATTTTCTGGTGGCGAAAAAGCGCGTCTAGCCTTGGCCATATTAACGTGGCAGCGCCCTAACCTATTACTGCTTGATGAGCCAACCAACCACCTTGATCTTGAAATGCGCTTGGCGCTAACCATGTCATTACAACACTTTAGCGGCGCGATGGTGATTGTCTCGCACGACAGACATTTATTGCGCGCAACCACCGACGAATTCTATTTAGTCGACAACCAACAAGTCGCCCCTTTTGACGGTGACTTAGAAGATTATCACCGCTGGCTTAATGATCAAAAGAAAGAGCAACGCGCCGCTGACCGATTAGCCATTAATAGCCAAAAGAGCGATAGCACGCCCACCACCAACAAGGTCGATCGTAAAGAGCTAAAACGCTTACAGGCTGAGTTTCGTAAATCGCTGCAGCCATTGAAAAAACAATTCGATAAAGTTGACAAGTTAATGGAGAAAAACCAGCAACAACTCAACGACATTGAAACACAATTGATCGACACCGATCTTTATTTGGCTGAAAACAAACGTAAGCTTGCCCCGTTGTTACAGCAACAAGGCCAACTAAAATCTGAACTAGAAGACCATGAAATGCAGTGGCTTGATCTGCAAGAGAAAATAGAAGAAATGCAAGACTCTTTTGCCAAGGAACATGGTGAGTGTTAATCAAACTTGATGCCAATGAGTTATGGCAGTATAGCTTAGAACAATATCCGCAAGTGGCGGCGTTGTTATTGCCGCTGCAAGACGATTATCAACTCAACATTAACCTATTGTTGTTATGCGGTTACGCGCAAAGCTTAGGTTGCGCTATAGATGACCTACAGTTACAGCAATTACTCAGCCAAACAAAAAGCTGGCAAGACAATTTAGTCAGCCCTTTTAGACAATTACGCCGCGAGTTAAAAGCGCAATTGAATGAACAACAATATCAGCAAATGTTAACGATGGAATTGGCGCTTGAAAAAGAACAACAATGGCGTTTAATCGCTAGCTTACCTGAACTGCCGGCTCATAATCCTGAAGCACAGGCTAATATACTCAGTTGCCTGATAACCTCTGGTGTTGCACTTGAGGTTTTGAGTGAAGATACTCTCACCACAATCTTCGCTATTGGTGATGGTCCGGTCACCCATTAGCGCACAGGCGTGGCTTTTACGCGGTCAATACGCATGGCTAACAATTGTGCTATATTAATGGCCTTAATACATGGAGTCTAATCAGTCCTTAATGCATAAACCTAGTCAATTCAAAGCCGCATGGTGGGCTAAAAATCCTCACATTCAGACCATATTCGCCGATTTACTTACCGATCGTAGCAAACCTTTGGGCATTAAGCAGCGCCTCGAGTTAGACGATGGCGACTTTATTGACCTCGTGTGGACTCGCCAGTTAAGCGACGATTATAGCGGACCATTAGTGGTATTATTCCACGGCTTAGAAGGCTCCATAAAATCTCATTACGCTTACCGTTTGCTAAATTCACTGCAACACCCGAACTGGCCAGGTGTGATGATGCATTTTAGAGGCTGTTCCGGTGAACCAAACCGCTTACCACGCGCTTATCACTCGGGCGAAACCAGCGATGCGCGTTTTTTTCTTGAGCACCTCAAACAGCGCTTCCCTAAAGCGGATTTATACGCGGTGGGTTATAGCCTAGGCGGCAATATGTTACTTAAATATTTAGGTAAGTTTAAAGAAAATTCATTGCTTAAAGCGGCAGCCGCCATTTCGCCGCCACTAGACTTAACCGCTTGTGAGCAAAAATTAAAACGCGGATTTTCACAAGTTTATCAGTCGCATTTGCTGAGTCGAATGAAGCGTAATTTGAAAATAAAATTGGATAAAATGCCTGAATTTGCCCAGCATCTGTTGTGTGGTCATAACATTAATCAGATAAAAAATTTCAAGTCATTCGATCAACTTGTGACGGCGCCGCTGCACGGCTTTAAAAGTGCTGAAGACTATTACCAAAAATGCAGTGCGATGCAGTATTTAAAAAACATTACGGTCCCCAGTTTAATTTTACACGCAAAAGATGATCCATTTATGACTCATGCGGTAATCCCGCAGCAAGAACAATTATCGCCATTTATCGAATATGAATTAGCGAGTCATGGCGGGCATGTTGGTTTTATTGAAGGTAAATACCCGTGGCGACCACAGTTTTACGTTGAAAGACGCATTACCCAATTTTTTAAGAACTTACACAATAAAGGCTAACCGCGCCCGTTATGATAATCCCCCACCAGCAAATAAATCCAGACACCTTGCATACGCTATTAGAAGAGCACGCCCTGCGAGAAGGCACAGATTATGGTGAACACGAAATATCACTCGCTACCAAGATAACGCAATTACGACGCCAACTAGAGCAAGGCGACATTGTTTTGGTTTATTCTGAACTGCATGAAACAGTAAATTTGTTGCCCAAAGATCAACTAAATTTGACCTAAGCCAATGATTTTTGTTTATATAGCTGTGATCATTGGAAATGCTGGAATTTAAAGTATGAGTAAAAAACTGTGTACAAGGCGCGCGATTGATTTAGACATCGATGTCTATAGTAGAGCAACGCATTAGCTCATGGATCAGCGTAAGTAGGGCAATGTCGGTGCATATTGCCGAGTAATAGCTTGCTATTGGGATTGAGCGCAACGCAGTAAAGAGAATTTTAAGCCGCTATAAAACCTGCAACTTCATTGATTATGGGTACATACTGGATAACATTAACAACTAGGTAAGGTAACATCACATGTCACAATTACACCCGATCATTGCCATTACCGGTTCGTCTGGTGCAGGCACATCGACCACCACGACCGCGTTTAAGCATATGTTTAGAAAACTAGGTGTTGATGTTGCCTATACCGAAGGTGATAGTTTTCATCGTTATACCCGTCCTGAAATGGATGTTGCGATCCGCAGATGCGAAGAATCGAAGAAAAGTCTGTCTTATTTCGGCCCTGAAGCCAACGATTTCGCCTTGCTAGAAAATCTGTTTGCTCGTTATGGTGAAACAGGCAGCGGACAAATCAGACGTTATCTTCACACCTTTGACGATGCGGTACCGTACAATCAAATGCCTGGCACGTTTACGCCATTTCAAGACTTGCCAGAAGACTCTGACATATTGTTTTATGAAGGCTTGCACGGCGGCGTAGTCACCGAAGACAATGATGTAGCGCAACACGTTGACTTACTTATCGGCATGGTGCCAATTGTTAACTTGGAATGGATTCAAAAGATCATACGAGACACCCATGAACGAGGCCACACACGTGAAAAAGTAATGGACTCTATCGTTCGCTCAATGGACGACTACATTAATTTCATCACGCCGCAGTTTTCTCGCACCAATATAAACTTCCAGCGGGTACCAACCGTTGATACCTCAAATCCATTTAGCGCAAAAGACATTCCCAGCCTCGATGAAAGTTTTGTGGTGATTCGTTTTCGTGGTGTCGATAACACCGATTTTCCGTATTATCTATCGATGATAGAAGGCTCATTCATGTCTCGTATTAATACGCTAGTCGTGCCTGGTGGTAAAATGAAACTGGCGATGGAGCTCATTTTAACACCGGTAATTCGACGTATAGTCGAACGGAAACGTGAAGCACAAAAGGCATTAATCCAAGATTAGTTTGAAATCACCATATATTTTGTTAGGTGCCTGTATTTTATAATGGCTTAAATCAATATCTGGCTTTAAAGAAAAACAACAACATTTTAAATGCTTTATTTAAACCATAACTAGCTTATTTTGCACATAAATTAAATGGTACTATTGACATTGAACACTACGATTGAATAATCGTGCTGTATACGCTCCCCTACATTTATCCACAGCAAGGTCTGTTATGAGAAAGTACTCCATCGCCTCAAAGTTACTTGGCACATCTATCGCGTTATTTTTAATTACAGTGATGACGCTTTCAATATCAGTTTGGCTTAGCATCGCCAAGAGTAATCGACATATATCACAGCAAGCCGAGTCGGCGCTGAACTTGGAAATTAAAGCAAAACTGGAATCAACAGCAGCGCAGTATAGCCAGCGTATTGCTGGTTTCATCAATGAGTCTTATCGCATCCCCTATTCGTTTTCAGCTATGTTGGCACACTCTATTTCACTATCAAGAGAACAAACCCAACATGCCATAGCTAAAACCTTGCAAAAAAATCGGCAAATATCCTCAATGTATGTACAGTTTGAAGCGAACGGCTTCGACAATAACGATGCGCAGTTCCGCACGGGATTTAGCCATAGCGTTGCCAACGCTGGTAGTTTCGAGGTGTACTACATTCAAGATAAAGTAGGAAAAGTCACGCAGTCAATAATAGCAAATGCCACCGACAAATATGATGCAACGCTCAATGAATTTGGCGTTCGCGCTGGCGAATGGTTTTTATGCGCTAAAGAGAATAAAAAACCCTGTTTAATGGAACCCTATCTATTTGAAGTAGTGCCTGGAAAAAATGAATTAATGACCTCGTTGACCGTACCAATTATCAAAAATGGTCAATTTACAGGCCTTGTAGGCGTTGATATAAACCTACCTATTTTTCAGTCTTTTACGGAAGAGCTATCACAAAAATTGTATGACGGGCGAGCCAAAGTTACCTTGCTAAGCGAAAAAGGATTCATTGTAGCGTCTAGCCATTACCACAAAATGGGCAGACCACTTTATGAAGCGATAGACAGCGCCCGAGCAAAACAATTGATGTCATTGCATCGCAAAGACGGCTACCTAAAAAGTGATGAATACATAACCGTCGCCAATGCCATAACAATCCCATTATCAAATAGTACTTGGTCCCTTATTATTGAAGTAGCACAGCTCGATGCTTTTTCCAGCGCCATAGCCCTTAAAAAAACAATGAGTGACGATGTAGCCGCCATAGCGCAGTTGCAAAGTGTATTGGGTATTGCAATTACTGTGTTCGCCGTTTTTTGTATTTGGCTACTAACTAAAAGTATTGTCGCGCCAATTAATATGCTGAAATCACGTATGGAAACATTAGCCAGTGAAGATGGCGATCTCACTCAACAGATTACAGTACAATCACACGCTGAACTTATTGCACTTGGCGGTGGATTTAACCTATTTTTAAGCAAACTTAAAACACTCATTAGCGAATTAAAAATTCTAACGTCAAAATCGCAGCAAGAAAGTGAGGCCACTGCAAAAATATCTCAAAGCATTAGAGACAGTGTTAGCGGACAATACAGCGAAATAGAAAACGTGGTGACGGCGATCAATGAAATGAGCGCTACCTCTCTAGAAGTCGCTCGTGCTTCCGAGCAAACGGCTCAAGAAGCCGATGCGATGTCTAATAACGTTAAAAACAGTCAAAAGTTTTTGCTTACCGCAATGGACTATGTCTCGACCATGTCTAGTGAATCTGAAAAAACCAAAGACGCTGTGACAAAAGTATCGCAAAGTAGCGCTAATATTAGTTCCATCGTAGATGTTATTCGCTCGATTGCTGATCAGACTAACTTACTTGCTTTAAACGCAGCCATTGAAGCGGCGCGTGCAGGCGAGCAGGGGCGAGGTTTTGCCGTGGTGGCTGATGAAGTGCGCTCACTGGCATCAAAAACTCAAGATTCGACTAACACAATCACCGAGCTTATTAACGCATTGCACTCGGAAGTTTCCAATGCCGCAAGTATTATTGAAAATAGCACAGAGCAGGCAACATTAGCGGTGGAGAAAACTAATCAAGCACTCGATTCCATTACCGAAATGGTGACTCAAATTGATGAAGTCTCGGCACAAGTTAGTCATATAGCTACCGCGGCAGAGCAGCAAAGTGCAGTTACTGAGGAGGTCAATCGCAATATCACCATCATATCTAGTTCAGCCGCCGAGTTGTCAAGCTTCGCTGACGATGCTTACGCCAGCAGTTCAAACCTCGCTCAGCTGGTGAAAGAGCAAGAACAGCAGCTCAATAAACTTAAAACCTAAAACCAATGCCGATAAATATGTTGTCATGTTGTGCGTAGCAAAAATTAATGAATACAAGACGCTCGATTGATATCGATATGGATGTCGATATTAGGGTAAGACATGGAGCACAGTGCCTAGAAATAGCTGACTATTGGGATTAAGAGCAACAACCTATGCAACTGTTTTACCAGCATAAGTGACCAGTCTTTAATGTGGATTAGTATGACACTATCTATTGCGCCAAACGCCACAGATAAGTACAACACTTCGTTCAATGAATTTATCGTGAAGAAAGCTTTGGTGCAACGTACAATAAAAGCTCTTCTTGAGGGACTCTAGGGACATACACCGATTACATTTCTGGTTAACAAATTGATTATATTGATTTTTAGTGGGTACGACTGGTTGATATATCAAATCTCTTTAGCCTAAAGAAAAAATACATACATTACATTTCCATGCATTTCTTTTTTAGGTTTTTTAACTTTTCCGAAATTTTCGAGACCAATTTAGCGTGTTTTTTATATACGACCAAATATACCAAATACCAATGTTGTGACGGAGAAATTTGATAATTGAAATGCTGCAGTTCGATTAAAGAACACCAAATCAGACGCCCACGAGCCAATAGTTTAAACAGTACAGAGTGCTCAGTAACTGCCATTTTATATGAATAGTTTTCTAGAAAATTTTCAATATTTTTCCAGCCATGCAAATTCACCATCAACTAATCCGTTATTAGTTTCAACGATAGAGCGTTTATTCGGTCGATAATTAAATACAATTTCATAGCCCAAAGAGCCGATTGCTTCGGCCAACATTGCTTTGTTTGACTATCAATGTTTGATGACTTTCAAGTAGTGCGCTATTGAGAGTGAATTCTTTCGCGGCAAGTGTAATAGAAAATATGTCATAAGTAGAATTATTCGCACGCTTGCAACTAAATAAAACATTAAGTGTCACGCACCTATCAAACGTTAACAGGTATAGCGACTGACGCATGACAGTCAAAGTAGTAATAACCATTCACAACTGTATAATGTATACAAATTACATTAACAGCGATAAATGGATCCACAATGAAAAACAAACTGCTGCTCACTTTATTGAGCATTGGGCTTTTGGCTGGCTGTCAAACGACAACTCCTACACCAGTACCTGTAGATTACAGTCAGATTAAACTGGCCAAAGGCAATATTGTCCACGATGGCGAAGTTTACATTCCAGCCTGGGTACGTAATGAAGAGAAAATTAATGAGATCTTAAGCAACGTACATTACTGTGCCGACAATATCGTATTACGTTTCCAGACCATGTCGACGCAAGACATTACTGATTCATGTAAGTTACTTAAAGATACCGAAACTCGTTTTCACCAGCTATTTAATCGACAAGGTAAACCCGTATTACACGACAATAACAACATATTACGCGCCAACATCTACGCGGGTCGTGACGATTACGTTAAATATGTGACCGAGCATTTCGATGTACCGTCTGACAACGGTGGCATGTATTTGGAAGGCTTACCGCACATTGAAAATAATAGTGCAGAATATGTAGCCTATCTACGCAACGGTAAAGTGTGGAATTTAAACCACGAATTTGTACATTATCTTGATGGTCGTTTTAATACTTACGGTGATTACTGCTCACCGCCGCACGACAATCATTACGGTCCAGAATATTGCCCAGAGCCAGCACCTGAACCGCCATATCTTATTTGGTGGGGTGAAGGTTTGGGTGAGTACGTCGCGCACATGAAAGATAACCCAGCAGCCTTAAAACTAGCGGTCAACAAGACGTATCAATTGAGTGAATTGTTTTACAATAACAGCGCTAATTGGAATACTGAACGTATATATCGTTGGGGTTATTTAGCGGTTCGTTACATGATGGAAAATCAGCGTGACAAAGTAGAAGACATGTTATCGCATGTTCGCCGAGGTGATTACGCGCGCTACCAAAAAGTCGTGAAAAAATGGGACACATCCATGGACGCCGATTTCCATGCATGGCTAGATACTGTCGCTATTAAATAATTTATCGACATGAAAAAAAGGCGATGCAATGCATCGCCTTTTACGCTAAATATTAGAAATTATTTTGTGATGAGTTTCATTCAGAGGTAAAATGTAATCGATAGATTTTAAGGCTATTGCCGCTTTGGGCATACCAAATACCACGCAACTTGCTTCATCCTGAGCCACCGTCGTTACCTTATTGTCCCGTAATGATTTAATGCCTCTGGCGCCATCATCCCCCATGCCAGTCATCATTATCGTTAATATTTTTAAGCCTGACACTTCATTAATATACCTGAATAATACATCTATCGAGGGACAATGGCGGCAAACTTTTGGTCCTGCTTTAACCCGCACCGACAACCCCAATGACGTCCTATTTAGGGTCATATGCTTAGCACCAGGCGCAATTAATACCCGGCCCGTTTGCAAGAGATCATTATCTTGTGCCACCTTAACTTCCAGCTGAAAAATGCCATTTAAACGGCTGGCGAACGCGTCACTAAAGCCCTCAGGTAAATGCTGAACAATAAGTATTGGCGGCGTGGTAGCCGGTAGTTTAATTAAAATGGATTCTAATGCTTGAGTGCCTTCAGTAGACACTCCTAAGGTTATTAATAAATAGTATTGTGGGCGTAGAAATTGCCCTTAGTATTTATTGAGTATTTCTTGATATTCACCCGACTGCTTTAACAATGCTAGGCCAGCATTAAATTCATGAGCTAATGCTTTTCGCCATGCTCCGCCGCCATAATGGCACGCAGGAAATATATAATGTTGGCTAATCAGCTGATTAAACGATAATTCCTCTCCTAAGTTGTGCAAAATACGCTGTTCGCCAATGACCACATCCGTGCGGTTTTTGATTAACATTTTCAATTGATTTCGGCGATGAGCGATCTCACGATAAGAGGCGCTAGATTTATTGATTAGTTGAGAAAACTCTTTACCCAAAATGCTACTGGCATGTTGATAAGCAATAATGCGTTTTCCGTTAAGATCGCTGATGGTCTCGAGTTTGACATGATGTCGTTTCAGAGTGATCGCAATATCCGTAAAAGGCAGATACGTATCGGTTTTAAACGCATTTCTCTGAGGGCCGGTAAATGGACTGGCAAAGTCGAGCTTATGTTGATGAAATTCTTTAAGTAATCGGCCATAGCTATATATGTAAAATCTAGTGGCATAGCCTTGTCGGGTAAATATAGTCTCGATGATCTCTTTTTCAATGCCAACAATCTCTTTCTGCTCATTGAGAAAAGCCCATGGCGGTGAATGATGCAAGCCAATCGAAATTTCTTTTTTCATAGGGTTAGATGCTTCATGTGCATTGCTACTTGCGCAGCAGATCAACAAAAAGAGAAACCAGTACTTAGACAATATGAGGCCTATTAATGAAATATAAAGGTAATAGAAATACTCATCTTAATCACCATCATAAAATATTCCAACCAATATTTTAAATTAAATCGTGCACTACTTACTTATTAATCGATGCCAACTTGGGTAGTTTATGCCCTTTATCATTTCATTTTACCGCTTATCACTATCTTATTTATTTTTACCTATGTTGATTTACACTTCGAGAAATAGCACAACAAAACAGTTTATAAAACAAACAAGGACTAGCGTGATGACCAATGAAAATGTAATTAGCTCGCCGACAGAGCAAGCAATATCAGCTGAGACAAAAACTAATAAACCAGCCATAAAAAGAGGTTGAATTAGAGCCATCATTGGCTTATTCATAATTACTATTGTATCTAATTTAAGCGCAATCCCTCTATTATTTACTGGGACGATTACATTAGAAATACTGGAAATGTCTGCCAATGATGGCTTTAATGCAATGGGCGTTAATATCATGGCACTTGTGATGCTGCTGCAAGTTATTACTGCTTTTCTCATTATTTTCATCTTACGTAGATTTATCGATAAAGAGTCCGTTAACTCGTTAGGTTTTTCATTGCTCGGCTACAAAACTGATTTGCTCAAGGGTCTCGGCTGGGGCGCTGCGATGATTAGCGTAGGTTTTATCGCCCTATACCTCAGTGGGTTTATCACAATCACCAATACAGACTTTATGGCAGTGCCATGGTTTGGTTATCTTGCCCTCTTCTTATTTGTTGCATTATTTGAAGAAATATTAGTGCGAGGTTACGTGCTAACTAACTTGATGGCATCAATGAATAAATATTGGGCATTAGTTGCATCTTCAGTGATATTTTCAGTTATGAACCTAGCTAATGACAATGTGTCGATATTACCCACGGTAAATTTATTTTTAGCCGGTATTTTATTGGGTATTTACACCATTCATAAACGCAACCTTTGGTTCCCAATCGCCATGCATTTCACCTGGAACTTTATGCAGGGGCCGGTATTAAGTTTTGAGGTCAGTGGCCTAAAAACAGATAGCTTTATTAACCAAGAAATTGCAGGGTATGAGCTAATGACTGGCGGTGAATTTGGTTTTGAAGGCTCAATATTGTTAACGGTAATGATGCTAGCTGCCATTTATTATATCGACCGAAAAAATAAGTCATAATTTTGAGCATAAAAAGGCGTCAGCTCGTTAAGAGGTGACGCCTTTGTTGTTAACAAACATTAACCTGTAAATAGGTTAGCTATTGTTAGTACTTTCAAATATTTTGTCGGCAGACGCTGCTACAAAGCCAGTGTACTCTTCGCCATTAGGCATGTTGTAACGCTGAGCGAACTCATAGAAACATGATGCAATATCAACATCGCCATCACTTAGGCTACAGGTTGCTTTGTCAGCCATGGTAGATGATTGCTTAAGCAATACTTCCTGCGAGCCTTTAATTTCACCACCGGCGCTATTTAACGTGTAACCAGCGCTTTTTAACGCTTCGTTAACCGTTTCAATATCGTTATAACCCGCTAGTTTATTGATATGAACCGTAAAGTGATTAGCACGATAACCCCAAGCGGCGGTCCACCCTGCATATTCACTTTCGCCAATTAATAGCTCGTACTGCGCCTTATTTACCTGCCAAGGTGCACCGTTGTAAAGGAAGTTTTTAGCCAATGGAATACTAGCATCAACTTGCTCAACTAACTCGGTCACGATGTCTTGTAACTGCTGTGAGCATTCTTCAACACGTAATTCACTAATAAACACTTTTGGTTGATTAGGATCACTATGTTCAAAATGCTTAGCTGTTAGCTTTTTCGATTCAAAGTTATATTGACCTTTCTCCTCATAACCCACATCAATGAAGTGCTGCGCCAATACTGCTAAGTTAACTTTAGGTAAGTTAAACGTACGGATAGCAATATGATCATTGATGATCGTTTCACCGTTGCCAAAAAACTGATGGATATTTTTAGCAGACGGCGTCACTTTCAAATATTGCTGCCATAAATTTTCAAACAATTCATTTACGTTATTGTGCATGGGACTATTTCCTTGGAATGGCTAATGCCAGACAAATGATTAAAAGGTTAAACCAGGGCTTAACGTTGCTGGCAATACCACTTCTTCTGCTTCAACTGAAGCGACAGGGTATGAACAGTAATCAGCGGCGTAATACGCGCTTGCACGATGATTACCACTGCCACCAATGCCACCAAATGGCGCAGAGCCACTAGCACCAGTAATTTGCTTGTTCCAGTTAACGATGCCCGCACGAATACGGTCGAAGAAATATTCGTAATCGTCACGGCTATCAGCCAATAGACCTGCCGACAAACCAAAGCTAGTATCGTTAGCTAACTCAATCGCTTGATCAAACGTCTCGTAACGAATCACTTTTAACAATGGACCAAAATGCTCATCATCAGGCATGTCATTGATAAAGCTAGTCACATCCATCAATCCTGGCGTCACAAAACCAGTACCTAGTGTATGCTCAAGTTTAATTAATACCTTAGCACCCATTTCAATCAACATGTCTTGTGCTGTTACCATAGACAATGCAGCTTTTTCTGAAATCATTGAGCCCATGAATGGCTGATCTTCATCATTGTAATGACCCACTTTAATGGCTTTAGTCACTTCAATTAAACGCGCCAATAACACATCACCAGCGCTATCGTTAGCGATGAATAATTTACGTGCACAAACACAACGTTGACCAGTAGTAACGTACGCTGATTGAATAATGTCATGTACTGCGGCATCTACATTGGCAACGTCTTTTATGATTAATGGGTTATTACCGCCCATTTCTAATGCTAAGATCTTGCCCGGTTGACCGGCAAATTGCTTATGCAATAAGTGACCAGTGTTTGAACTACCAGTAAAGAACAAGCCGTCAATTTCATCGTTGTTAGCAATAGCTATGCCCGTTTCAACTTCGCCTTGCAGCAAGTTGATAACACCTGCAGGGATACCCGCTTCTTGCCATAACTTGATAGTAATTTCACCAACTCGAGGCGTTAATTCACTTGGCTTAAATACCACGGTATTGCCCGCTAATAACGCAGGTACAATATGACCATTTGGTAAATGACCAGGGAAGTTATAAGGACCAAATACCGCAACAACACCGTGTGGCTTATGACGAATAAAGGCTTTTGCACCCGGCGCCGCATTTTCTACGGTGCCAGTACGCTCGTTATGCGCTTTAATTGAAATAGCAATTTTACCCGCCATGCCAGCAGCTTCGGTACGTGTTTCCCAAAGTGGTTTGCCAGTTTCTAAGGCGATAGCCTCTGCAATCACTTCTTTGTTTTCTACCACAAGGGCAGCAAAACGCTCAACAATAATTTGGCGCTGAGAAAAACCTAGCTGAGACCAACCAAAAGCAGCGGCGCGCGCTGCGGCTAATGCTTCATCAACCTGTGCTGGAGTGGCTGTTTCGCCCTGCCAGATCACGTCATTGTTTGCTGGATTAACTGACTCTAATGATTTGCCTTGACCAGCAACCCATTGACCATTGATAAACTGAACTGTATTTGACATAAATATTTCTCCTAACGAAGCATTAACGCTTCGTTGCAAATTCTATAGGGCGAGTACGCGAATAAAATCACCAGCCTTTACGCATAACGCAGCGGCATGCTCGCTAGTGATGATGGCATATTCTTCTTGCTCGTTAACTTCAATCTGTACTTGCGTGGCACGAAAGTTTGCTAAGTCGGTATTACTAGCAACATAAGCTACGCCATGTTCAACATCGCTTATTTTTACTTGTAGACGCAAGCTGTCTTTAACCGCTTTAATCTGTGATAGCTCACATTCAACCGTTGGTCCACCGTCGAAAATATCAACGTAACCACGATAAACAAAACCTTCACGCTCCAATAATTTTAGCGCTGGGCGGGTTTTATCATGCACGATGCCAATAACGTCTTGCGCTTGTTGGCTCAACAAGTTGACATAGATTGGAAAACGCGGCATTAATTCAGCAATAAAGACCTTATTACCAATACCCGACAAGTAATCGGCCGTTGGGAAATCCATGCTAAAGAAATGCTCTTCAAGCCACTTCCAAAAAGGTGAAGCGCCGGCATCGTCTGAAACACCGCGCATTTCAGCGATAACTGTTTTACCAAAACGTTGGGTAAATTCCGCTAAGAATAAGAAACGAAAACGGGATAACACACGACCATTGTTGCCACCTCGCGCCTGCTCTTTTAAGAACAAGGTACAAAGTTCCGCAGCGCCAGTGTAATCATTACACAAGGTTAGCGTTTCGATGGTGTTATGCAGTTTTAGCTCCTGTGAACTATGCACTACCTTACCTAAATGGTAATGATAGAAAGCACTTTCTAAGCCAACCGCTGATTCTAGTCCACTGGTACCGACAACTTCACCCGTTTCGGTATCTTCCATCACTAGTAAATAACCTTCATTACCAGGTTTATCGGTTTTAGTAGCGAACGAAGCTTCAGAATGAGCGATGCGTGAGCGCAATAGCTTTTCGTTAGTCGGCAGCGAGGTAAAACCTACGCCTGAATCGTGGGCGATTTGCATTAATGCAGGATAATCTGCCGCAGTTATTGGGCGAATGACCAACATAAGTAAGTCTCCAATTTAAACGTCATGGGAATATAAAAGCCGATCAAACATAGTTTAATCGGCTTTACAACGGTAATATATTAAGCGTTTACGATGCTCGCAACGGCTTTTTCGAAGCGCGCTAGGCCTTCAACAATATCTTCACTTGGGATAACTAATGATGGTGCGAAACGAACGATGTTTGGACCAGCAACTAATGCCATTAAACCGTTAGCAGCAGAAGCTACCATGAAGTCACGTGCACGGCCTTTGTATTGCTCGTTTAATACGGCGCCTAACAATAAACCTTTACCGCGAACTTCGCTAAATACGTTGTATTTTGCGTTGATTGCAGCAAAACCAGCACGAATTTGTACTTCTTTTTCTTTAACGCCGTTTAATACTTCAGGAGTATTTACCACGTCAATCACTGCTTCACCAACGGCACAGGCTAGTG
>SPKZ01016328.1_pt1 | contig 17710 bp, 12 predicted proteins | sample 2456571 | NCBI WGS metagenome assembly SPKZ01 (sample SAMN11192286, study PRJNA482655) | marine metagenome | biome: ENVO:00000447; feature: ENVO:00000244|ENVO:00000211|ENVO:00000569|ENVO:00002023; material: ENVO:00002151; isolation source: ocean water from marine abyssalpelagic zone ...
GCTACTACCCCCACAAGAACCTGGAGGTCCTGCTCGAACTGGGTCGCCGGATCCTCGACACGGGCGCGCCCTTCGTCGTGCTGCTCACCCTCTCCGAGGACCAGGGGTCTGCGGTGTCGGCGCTGCTTCGCGCCATCGAACGGGAGGGGCTGGGCGACGTGGTCGTCAACCTGGGCACGGTCCCGATGGAGCAGGTACCCGCCCTCCATCTTGCCTGCGATGGCCTCTTGCTGCCGACGATTCTCGAGTCGTTTTCCGGAACCTATGTCGAGTCGATGCACTGGAAGCGCCCGGTCTTCACCTCTGACCGGGACTTCGCCCGGGATGTCTGCGGCGACGCCGGGTGGTATTTCGATCCCCTCGATCCAGACGACGTCCTGTCGGTCCTGCATACCGCCTTCGACGATCCGGTCGAGTTGCAGCGGCGCATCTCCCTGGGACGCGAGCGCAGCGAGAGCTTCCCGACCTGGCCGGAGGTGGCCGCGCACTACGTGGAACTGCTGGAGAGCGTGGCGCAGGAGGAGGGCGCGTGAGCCCGCGCGGATCCTCCGCCAGATTTCACTCGGCAACCCGCGTGCGCGGGTTGCTGCTGATCGCGATCAGCTTGATCCTGCTGCTTGGGGCGGAACTCGCGCTTCGCATCTTCGTCAACTACGACAGCAAGTGGAATCTCCGGATCGGTGCGGGCAAGCAGTTCGACCCGGTGGCCCAGTTTCGAAACAGACCCGACTACCGCTTTCGCAGCGGCGCCACGACGAACGAGCGTGGCTACTTCGCGCCGCCCAATCTGAGCCGCGCGAATCCGACCGATCGGCTGCGACTGATCTTCATGGGCGACTCCGTGTCCTTCCTTCCGACGACCGATAATCACCCGAATCAGCTCGAGCGTCTGCTTCGCGAGCGGGGATTCGCGGTCGAGAAGCTGAACGCCGCGGTTCCCGGCTTTGCCAGCCACAACGTCCGCGCCCTTTTCGAGAACGAGATCTCGGAGTACGAGGCGGATCTCTTCCTGCTGAACGTTGGCTGGAACGATCTCGGCCAGTTCGGTCCCGAGGGGCTTCCCTACAAACGGCACACGGTGGGTTACGAGGTCTCCGCCCTAGAGCGCCTCTTCGCCAACGTGTACCTGGTTCGGGTCCCCTACGCGTTGGCTCGCTTCATGGGGCGCTTCGAACCCGCGTTCGATGCGCCGCTGGGCGAGGAGGATGCCGAACTCTACGACGACTACTACCCGCAGCACTACTACGAGAACCTCTCGGCCGTACTGACGCTCGCGGCCGAGCGCTATCCGCGGGTTTTCGTGATGAATCTGGCCACCCTCACGAGCGAGGACCCGAGCCAGCATCAGCTCGAGACCGCGCACTTCCCGGTGGGAATGGACAAGAACATGCGTAAGCTCCACCGTCTGGTCCGGCGCTACAACGAGACCATCGAACGCGTTGCGAAGGAGAGCGGCGTTCCGGTGATCGACCTGTATTCGGCCTTCCAGAACGACGAAGCACGGCTGCTGATGAACGACAGCTGTCACGTCGACGCCCACGGAGCCGAGTTGATCGCTCACACCGTCCTCGGGGTGATCGAAGCGAGTCTGCCCGCCGCCGACGAGTATCCGGCACGGCTCTGATGGCGAGCCTGCGCAAGCTGCCGTACGTCTCCCCGCTGTAGCGACTCTGCGGCTGCACGGTGTGATGACCCGCCACGCCGGGCGTCACCCGTAGCGACAGCACGGCAAGCAATCAGGACGCACATCCGCCGCCCTCGGCTCGGACTCGCTGAGGGTCCTCCCGCGGTGCGAACTAGATTCTATCGGGGTGGCTGCGACTCGAGAGTGTAGATGCGCAGCCGATCGGTCGACGTCACCGCTCGATCCAGCTCCACGGTCGGGTTGCGGCGAAGCGACGTGAGGAAAGCCTCATTGCGACGGGAATCCTCGCGCCAGTACTCCGAATCGGCGCGGTCGAGGAGCACCAGGACGACCTTTCCGTGGCGCCTGAGCAGGGATTCGACGCCGTCGCGGGTGATCGAATCTCGTCGCATCGGGATGTGAGGCGAGCGCATCAGGTCGATGAACTTCCCGGTGGCACCCCAGTTGGTGATGACGACCGGCGCCTCGAGAGTATGCCGTTCGATCTCGGTGCGGATCTCCGCCTGGGTCCGGCTCCAGCCGGCGTGTCCCCAGTGAACGAGGCCCGTTCCGAGGGCCAGGGATACGAACCACGAGGCGAGTCCGATCCTCGCAGCGCGCCCCAGGGTCCGCTGTCGGTCGGGTCGTTGTCGCCCGAGCAGTGCACGCCAGGCCCGGGGCGCGGCTTCCGCAGCGGCGAATGCCAGCAGCGGCAGCAGGGGAATGAAGTACCGCAACGACAGGATGAGACGCTTCTCGAGCGGGCTTGCCGACATGCTGAAGCCCTGGAAGAGATAGAAGAAGAAGAAGAGCAGAACCGTGATGCGCACCTCGACGCGCCGCGTCCCGCGGTATCCGAGTGCGAAGGCGAGCCCCCCAGGAACAAAGACCAGCAGCGCCAGCAGGTAGAGCGGCAGTCGCGCACCGATCGTCTGCGGTGAGAAGGGGTAGACGTCCTTGCTGTAGAAGGGGTCTCCGAAGGCGAGCCATCCGGCCAGGCATCGCAGGGCCACGCCGGCGAGCCCGCCCGCCACGAGCGCCCAGGCCCCCCGCTCCCGCCGAAGCACGGCACCGGCGAAGAGAGGCGCGAACAACAGGCAGTTCGAGTCGCGGATCGCCATCGAGGCGCCGGCGACGACCCCCGACGCGAACCAGGGAAGCCATCCGCGCTCGAGTCCCCGCCAGAAGAGCCAGAGTCCGAGCGCCGCCACGGCCATACTCGGGACGTCGCTCATCGCCAAGCGCGTCATCACGAGGGCGGGCGGATAGCCGAGCACCAAGGCCGCGAACAGCGGCGAGTGACCCTCGTCCCGGAGCCAGCGCGCCGTGATGAGGACTCCGACCACGAGGCACAGGAAGGAGCTCATGAAGGCGCCCTTCCAGCCGGCGAGCCAAACGAAAGGAGTCATCAGCATCGCGGTTCCGACCGGGTAGAGGATCGTCGTGACATCCTCGAGTTCGCCGGTGAAGGGATTGGGCCGCGTGAGCCTCGTCGTGCCCTCGAGCAGCAGCCGGGCCTCGCGGATGTAGTTGCCCTCGTCGCTGACGGTGATGACGCTCGGGTAGTAGGCGGCGAACCCGATCGCGTAGACGGCGAGCAGTGCGATCAACAGCCCCCACGCCTGTCGCGGCTCGTTGAGGGAAATTGAGGGCAGCATCGGGATCCCGTCGCTCCGGGGAGGGCGGGCCCAGTGTGCCACGGTCATGCCGCGACGCACCTATCTTCGCGAGGCCTACACCGGATCCCTGTGATGACGTTCGTGGGGGGTCAGACCCTCGACGACACCCCGGGGCCCGGTTTTCTCACCCTCGACGAGTTCATCTCGTTCGTGGGAGCCCTCGCGACACTCCCGCCACAGCCGTCTGCTACACCCAGTGGGGCGGTCATCCTGGGGATCCCGCCGGCCGATATACCCTTTTCCGGTACCCGGAACGGGAGCGAGCGTGAGCCGAACGGTCATTCAGAGCTATCAGACGGGGACCGTGGAGCAGGTCGATCTGCCGCGACCGGCGCTGCGCCCCTACGGCGTGGTTGCCGAGACCCGCTGCTCGGTGATCAGCCCGGGCACCGAGCACGCGCTCACCGATCTGGCGCGCAAGAGCTTGCTCGGGAAGGCCCTGGCGCGGCCCGACTTGGTGCGACAAGTGCTCGACAAGGCGCGAGCCGAGGGGGTCCTTCAGGCGATGGACGTCTCCCGCCAGCGGCTCGATACGCCGATCCCGCTCGGCTACAGCGTCGTCGCGACAGTCCTCGAGGCCGGGCAGCGCGCCCACATCTCGGTGGGCCAGCGGATTGCCGGGACGGGACCGGGTTACGCGAACCACGCCGAGCTCAACTACATCCCTCGCACCCTCTGCGTGCCTGTTCCCGATGCGATCGAGGACGAGCACGCGGCCTTTGCGGGACTCGGGGCGATCGCGCTGCACGCGGTGCGCACCTGTGAGGTCACGATCGGCGAGACGGTAGCCGTGCTCGGCGCCGGACTCCTGGGTCTTCTGGCGCAACAGATGCTGCGTGCCTCGGGCGCGCGGGTGATCGCGCTCGACCTCGATCCCCAGAAATTGACGCTGGCACGCGAGTTGGGCGCCGAGCACGCCTTCGCGAGCGACGATCCGGCGACTGCGAGCTGTCTGCGTGACGTCACGGACGGTCGGGGCGCCGACGCGGTTCTCATCTTCGCAGCGGCTCCGCAGAGCGGTGCCCCGCTGGCGCAGGCGGCCGAGATCGTGGCCGAGCGAGGGCGCGTCGTCGCACCCGGGCTCGTGCGGCTCGACGTACCCCGCAAGGCCTTCTACGAGAAGGAGGTGGTGCTGCACGTGCCGCGGGCCGCGGGGCCGGGCATGTACGACGAGAACTTCGAGTCCGGCGAGAGCCCCTATCCCATCTCGCAGGTGCGCTGGAGCGCGACACGGAACCTCGAGGCCTTCCTCGCCATGGTTGCGGACGGCTCAGTGCGGATCGATCCGTTGATCACGCATCGCATTGGCTTCGACGAGATCCTTTCCTTCTACGAGACCCTGGCGTCGGGCGAGGACGAGGGTTCGACTCTCGGGGTCGTCGTCCGGTATCCGGGAGGCGCAGCGGAGCGGAGCACGAAGACGCGCGTGGTGACGCAGCCGATCGAAGGCGTCCAGGACCGCAAGGTCGGCATCGGCGTGATCGGCAGCGGGCTCTTCACACGTACGACCCTGCTCCCCGTGCTCAGCAGGGTAGGGGGCTTCCTGCCGCGGGGGATCGCGTCGCGCGGTGGGCTCTACGCCTTCGTGTCAGCCCGCAAGTTCAACTTCTCCTATGCGACGAGTGACTACCGCGAGGTGTTGGAAGACGCCGCGATCGATGCGGTGATCGTCACGACGCAGCACGACCAGCACGCGAAGCTCGTTGTCGAAGCGCTCGGCGCCGGCAAACACGTTCTGGTGGAGAAGCCGCTCGTGCTCACTCCGCAGCAGCTGATCGAGGTACTGTCGGTCGCCGAGCAGCGCCCCGGACAACTGCTGATGGTCGGCTTCAACCGCCGTTTCGCACCGACGGTCGCATTTCTCCGCGAGAAGCTTCGGGCCCTTCCGGATCCGGCCGCGATCCTGATCCGCGTGAATGCCGGCTATGTTCCGCGTAGCAGCTGGGTTCACGGCCCGAGTGGCGGGGGTCGCATCCACAGCGAGGTGTGTCACTACCTCGATCTTGTCCAGGCCCTTTCGGGGAGCCTTCCGGTGCGCGTGCACGCCGAGTCTCTTCGCAGTTCGGCCTACCAGGCGAGTGACAACGTCGCGATCAACGTGACGCTCGCCGACGGCGGCATTGCCACCATCCTGTACACGGGCGCCGGCGACAAGGGCTACTCGCGCGAGCGTGTGGAGGTCCACGGCAACGGCTGCAGCGCGGAGATTGACGGTTTCCGGACCGCCCGTTTCGTGGCCGCCGGCCGCTCGAAGTCGAAGCGGCTGATGCGGCCCGACTATGGACACGCGGGCGAGATCCGCGCGTTCCTCGAGGCGATCGCCCGAGGTGGGCCGCCGCCCGTCGAGCTCCATGAATACGCGGCGACCACGTGGGCCACCTTCGCCGTCGAAGAGTCGTTGAGTACGGGCCGGGCGGTGGCCCTCGAGGAGGTGAAGGCCGGGATCGGCGGCCGCGAGCCCGAAACAGAGTGATGCCGGAGTATGCGATCACCAGCTATCCACTGTCGCAGGAGTTTCGCAGCCGGTTCGAAGAAAGTGTGAGCGCGCGCCCGCGCTACCTGCCGCTAGCGGAGCTCCGTCGACTTCCGCTCTCGAAGCTCGTGCGCGAGCTGCGTTCGCTCCGCGGCGAGCGGCTGTTCGTGCCGCTCGAAGACGAGAGCAGTCGTGTGCTCCTGCCGGTGCTACACGGGATTGCGGCGCTGACGCGGTCGAAGCAGATCGAGGTCGTGTTTCCGGACCTCTCTCGAGTCGTCCTCCCGCGCTGGCGCTCCGCGCTGGCGCTGGCCGGCCTGGTCGGAGCGTCGCTGGCGGGTCAGGTCTCGTTGCGGCGCTGTCGTGGGGATCTACTGGAGCTTTCGCGTGCGCCACGCATCCCGGCGGGTCCCCTCGAGCCTGGCCCCCTCCTGTACCTCAAGTCGACACTGAGCCTCGGTGTGCAGGCTGGGGGGTCCGTCGCCCACACGGCCGGGGTGATCAACGCCATGCTCGCGTGCGGGCGGGACGTCGACTTCGTCTCCGCCGAGACGCCGATCCTGCTGTCCGAGGGCGTCGGACTCCGGGCCGTGCCAGCGCCGAGGGCCTACGGGCTCCCGCCCGAGGTGAACCTCTACGGCTTCCAGCACCGCTTCGCAAAGCAAGCTCGTGCCCTCTGCGACGAGCGGAACTACGCCTTCGTGTATCAGCGGCTCACGCTCGGGAGCTACGCGGGAGTCGCCGTCTCCCGTGCTGCGGGACTTCCACTCGTGCTCGAGTACAACGGGCCGGAAGCTTGGGCGGCCACGCACTGGGGAACACCGCTTCGCTACGCCCGGCTGGCGGAGCAGGCCGAAGAGGTATCGCTCGCGCACGCGCACCTCGTCGTGGTCGTCTCCGAGGTGCTGCGCGACCAACTGGTCGAGCGTGGAGTCGAGCCCGAGCGGATCGCGTTCCATCCCAATGGGATCGACCCGGAGTTCTTCGATCCCGAACGCTACGACGAAGCGGAGCGGCACGCGTTGCGCGAGCGCTACGGAATTGCCCCGGACGCGCTCGTCGTCGCCTTTCTGGGAACGTTCGGAGATTGGCATGGAGCGGAGGTGCTCGCGAGCGCGATCCATCAGCTCGCAGCGGACGACGCTGGCTGGTTACGCCAACACAAGGTCCACTTCCTGCTGGTCGGAGATGGTCTCAAGATGCCAAGTGTGAGAGAGACGCTCTCTTCCGAAGCCTGTCTCCCGTTCTACACGCTCACGGGGCTCGTGCGTCAGGAGGACGGGCCGCTCTATCTCGCTGCGTCGGATCTGCTCCTTTCGCCCCACGTTCCGAATCCCGATGGCACGCGCTTCTTCGGCTCGCCGACGAAGCTCTTCGAGTACATGGCGATGGGTCGGGGGATCGTGGCGAGCGAGCTGGGTCAGATCGGAGAAGTCCTGGCGGGCTCTCCTCGCGTCGGCGACGGAGATCTCGATCGGCTCGAGCCAATGCCTGGCTCCGAGCAATGCGCGCTTCTCACCGCGCCGGGTGACAAGGCCGAGCTGGTGCGGGCGATCCGTTTCATGGTCGAGCACCCGAAGTGGCGAGAGGCTGCCGGGGTGCGCGCGCGGGAGCGCGCCCTGGGGAGGCTGACCTGGCGCCACCACGTCACTCACGTTCTCGACGCGCTCGAGGCCGTGCTCGCCTGATCGGCTCTGGCTGCGCCGGGAGCCGGTGAAGACGAGGGCAGTCGTGCTCAACAGCACGAAGATCGTACCGAGCGAGGGCGGCTCTCAAGAAGAGTGGTCGATCTTGACTGGCGCCCGGGTGGCGGCTGACTCGAGCATCGCGAATGTCACTCGCGAGACGTTGTCGATCTCCTCGAGCGTGAAGGGGGAGGGCCTGCTGTTCTGTACGGCCTGCACGACCTCACGGATTTCCGTGGCTTGTCCCTTGTCCTGGCCCAGGCTGCGGAAGGCGCGCCGGCCCGACAGCTCGGTGGTCCGGAAGTTCGTGCAGCGCGCAGTCCTGCCGTCGCCCGAGACCTCGAAGCGCTCCTTCGGGAGCGCTGGGTCCATGTGGGCGAGGTACTCGAGGATGCAGGTCGAGCCGTCGGGGTAGTTGAGGATTGCGAGCATCGAGTCGTCTATGTCGGTGTCGTTCGCGAGGAAGCGGGCGTAGACGGATTCACAGGACTGACCGACGAGGTAGTTGGCCAGATCGACGAAGTGCCCCATTTCGCCGATGATCCGGCCTCCCCCTTCTTCGGGGTCCATGGTCCAGGAATCGCGGGGCGGAGGTCCGGCCGCGATGTTGTAGTGGATGGAGAGTGGCCCCGACCGGGATTCGAAGAAGTCCTTGACCTCGCGTGCGTGCGACGAGAAGCGACGGTTGTAGCCGACGGCGAAGAAGGAATCTTGCTTGACGATCCGCTCCATGACTACTTGCAGGTCTTCGCGGTTGAGGGCCACGGGTTTCTCGAGCCAGACGGCCTTGTTCTCGTCCAGAGCGCGAATGGCCAGGGGCACGTGGGTGTCGTGGCGAGTTGCGATGAAGACGAGGTTGACGTTCGGATCCTTGAAGACTGCCTCCGGATTCGTCCCGCAGCCGCTGAAGCCGAACTTCTCTGCCGTGCGGCGGGCGGACGCGCCGGTCGCCGTCACCAGCGTGAGGCGGTGGACATCGCTGCGGCGATCGAGCAGGGGCAGGAGAAGCGCCTTCGCGTAGTTCCCCGCCCCGATGAAGGACACGCCGAGGGCGTCGGCTGCGGGCCGCGGGCGTCCCGGCAGCGAGAGAGTCCTCAGGGGAGAACTCTCCGCGTCGTAGCGGAAGACCACGGCGAGCGAGTCGGACCTGCCCGAAGCGAGCTCTTCGTAGGACGAGATTGCGTCCTCGAAGCTCGCCAGCTTCGTGTCGAGACGATCGATCTGGAGGTCGCCCGAGTTCGTGAGCGCGAGGAATGCCTGAAGGTTGCGGTTCTCGGTCCAGCGAACGTAGGCGAGCGGGTAGTCGTTCCCCTGTTCCTCGTAGCTGCGGTCGTAGCGACCAGGGCCGTACGACATGCTCATCCGTAGGTCGAGTTCCTTGTCGTACATGGTGCGCCGGTCGATCTCGAGCGGCATGGCCCCGACGACCGCGAGTCTTCCCTTGTGACGGCAGAGATCTGCCGCGAGCTGTAGGGGGGCCGCCGTCGAGGCGGAAGCGGCCACGACCACGAAGTCCGCACCGTGGCCTCCTGTGGCGTCTTCCTTCCAGGTGGAGGGCAGGCTGTCCGGCGTTTCGCCCCACTCGGCGCCGTGGTCGAGGGCCTGCTTGGCGCGGCGCTCGTTGAGGTCGACCCCGAGGACGCGGCAACCGTTCGCGCGCAGGAGCTGCACCGCGAGCTGGCCGATGAGGCCGAGGCCGACCACCGCCGCTGCCTCTCCGAGGGTCGGGTCTGCAATGCGCACGCACTGCAGTGCGATCGACCCCAGGGTCGAGAAGGCCGCTTGTTCGAGGGGCACACCCGGCGGAACCGGCGCCACGAGGTTCTCGGGGACACAGATGAGCTCCGCGTGGTTCGCGTAGCCTGCACCCGCGCATGCAACCCGGTCGCCGGGCGCGACGCTCGTGACGCCGAGGCCGACGGCCTCGACGACGCCGGCGGACGAGTAGCCGAGAGGCTGGGGCTGATCCAGACGCGTCGTCACGGTGCGGTACGTCGCCAGCGCGCCGTCGACCCTCCACTTGCTTACGACCTGCCGAACAAGATCCGGCCGCGACCGGGCCTTCGACAGCAGGGAGCTACGGGCGAAGGCCATCGAGTCTCGCTCAGTGCCCGGGGACATCACCGAGAAGTGGTTTCGCACCAACACCTGCCCGCGAAGCGGCTGGGGGTCCGGCACCTCGACGATCTCGAGATCGCCCGAACGTGCGCTCTGAAGGATCTGCTTCATGCTGTTGCTCTCTTCTCGTCAGCGACGAGGGCTGTTTCTATGCGCCCCCTCCAGCCGGGATGTGCCCTGAAGGGACCCTCGCTCTCGATCTGGTTCAGTCTCCGAAGCGAAGCCGCGCTCCCCTGGCCATCGGCGTCCACGACGGCCACCTGAACGTCATCGCTGTGTCGCACGGCCGTGACGGGGGTAGCGGTTTCTAGCATGGCCTCGCGCAGGATCGGAAGCCGTTCTTCATCGAATCCCATCAGGCGGACGGCCACCAGGTCGGCGGCGACGGGATCCGTCGCGGCGATGACGGCACCGAGCGGGCGCGCCGTGGGTGCCAGCGGGCCGTTGTTCTCACCCGCCACGATTCCGTCGAGGACGTGGAGCGCCTGGCGAACCGGCCGATTCGCGTCCAGGTGCAAGCCTTTGGCGTCGCTGTAGAGAAATGCCCGGTTCAGGTCCAGGCACATCCGCCAAGTCGTCCGGTTGCCGTGCCAGTTTCCCGCACGGATGAAGTCGTCACCCCGGGTGGCCTTCTCGGTGCGGCGGGCCAGCCGGAATAGGGCGACGCCCTTGCCTTGCTGCAGCCAGGGACGAGCCCACTCCGTGGCCTGGCTTCGCAGCCGGTCGATCCAGCGGCTCTCCGGGAATTCGTCTCCACCTTCCTGGCGCGAGCCCAGGCAGTGGTGCGGCAGCCAATTCTTGTCGCCGTTGATGCCGACGAGGTTCTTCTGGGAGAGGGTGACGCCGGTCTTCTTGTGGGTCTTGATCTTCGGGAGGTTCACGACCAGGTCGGCGGATAGGACGGTCTCCGAGAGGAGATAGTCGTTGCGGCCTCCATCGTGGTGCTCCGAGGTGGGCCCTGGGTCGTAATCGGCCCCGCGCATTCGTTGCGGATCCAGCCCCGAGCCTGCGAAGAAGCTCTGCTCGCCCAGCTCGCAGGTGCGATAGCCCGCCGGGTCCCCGGGCAGTTTCGAGCGCGAGACGACGACGCCGTCCTGGAAGCGGACAGCCTCCTGGCGGAGGTCGATCCACTGGAAGTCGAGTCCGATGCCGGCGTAGGCGGCGACGAGTTCGTCGAGGCCCACGATCTTGCGAATCTGCTCCCAGTCGCAATCCATTTGTGGGGCTTCGGCAAGGGTCAGGCTGCCATCCTTGCCTGCGGCGATCCACGCGTAGTCGGCGACGGCTCGCAGGATCGCACCGTGGGTGATGACGCAGGAGACCCCCTCTTCTTCGAGAGGGTTCCAGTGACGGATGAAGTTGGGCTTCAGGACGATCGATCCGCCGCGCGTCACGAGATCGCCGAGAGGGTTCCACGCGGGAGTGTCGTAGCGGGATTCGTCGAGCCCGAGTGCGTACAGGGCCGAACGTACTCCCGCAAATGCCGCGTTGGAGGATCCGATCTCCAGCGCATCGCCCCAGAGTTGAGAGATCTCCGGGTAGGCGGCATCGGGCGCAAAGGGCGGAGCGAGTCCGTCGTAGCTCGCCGCGGTCCGCGCGAGGCCGGCCCGAATCACCACTCTCGAATCTCCTCGATCAGGGACTTCACCGCCCGCAGCTTCCCGTTGGGCTCTCGGGGAATGGTCTCGACGAGTTCGATGTCGACGTGGATGCGCGTTCCGAGTCGGGCGTGCACCTCCCGCTCCAGGTTCTTCCGGTGCTTGTCGCTGAAGCGATCGCCCGCGACGACCCGGACTGAGATCGAGTCGACGTTCCGCTGGATGATCTGCGCTTCCTCGATCTCGTACTGCTCCTTGAAGATGTGGTCGAGGCGTCCGACGAGTCGTCCGTCCGGGGTCGATACGTAGTCTTCGATGCGGCCGTCGATGTCGAGGAAGACGTCTCCGGGGCGCCCGCACTCGCAGGTGTCCTTGAGGCGCGTGCCAACGTCTCCGATGCGGTAGCGGATGAACGGCGTCGCGACGGCGCCGAGGCCCGTCACGATCAGCGGACCCCGGACGTAGGTCTCGGTCTCTTCGACGGGCTCCACCTCGACGATGCCGTACTCCATGTCTACGTGGAGCCGGCCCAGGTCGCACGCGGTCATCGAGACGGTCTCCTCGGTCGAGTGGTAGTAGTCGCGAATCGGAGCTCCGAAGGCCTCCTCGATGGTCTCGCGCTGGAAGGCGAGCACCGACTCGGAGTGGGTGAATACGCCCTTGAGCTGGCCCGCTGCTAGGCAGCGGTTCGACTCGACCATCGCCCGGCTCACCAGGTGCAAGACCGAGGGATAGCCGTGCACGTAGGAGGCCGGCGCAGAATGGATCTCGTCGATGTACGCGGGGAGGTTCCGCTGCGACAGGTGGTACATCGAGAAGAGGGTCATCCCGGAGAGATAGTCCTGGCGCCAGAACGGGGGATCTTGCTGAGTCAGGGGAACGATCACCTGGCCGGTGAAGTTGATCACCGGGTCTTCGATCTGGACGCCGAAGTGGCGCCGCTGGCGCCAAACCGCGGCATAGCCCTCGGCAATCCGCTCGGACGTGTGCCACACCGGCAGGGCCGTGCCCGTGGTGCCGCTCGTCGAGCGCATCTGCAGCCTTCTGCTCGCGACGTCGCGTGAAACGAAGTCTTTGGGGCGGGCGCGATACACCGCCTTCTCGAGGGGCGGGATCTTCGCGAGGGTCTCCTCGATGGACGACGCCGCTTCGCCGGTGTCGATCACGGGCGGCAGGAAGCGGTAGTACGGAACCTGCTTCCGAGCGCGCTCGATCAGCTGGTTGAGCAGCTCCCATTGTCTCTCACGCTGGACCCCGCCCGGGTCGTTCACCCGTTTCTCCCAGGTGTCGAGTGTCTCGTGGAAGTAGGGGGTGAAGCTGCCGAGTGAGCGGCGGTAGCCGTCGGCCGTGCAGGCGACACTCTGCAGCCCGGTGGGCAACATCGAATAGACCTGGGAGAGCAGCGGTCTCAAGGTTGATCTCCCCCGGCGGGGCCTTGCTCGGCGACGACTTGCTGCATGAAGGAGAGCATGCGTCTTGCAAGGTCATCGCGCACGAATTCGGTCTCCACCCACTCTCGGCCGCGACGGGCCATGGCGGCCGTCTCTTCTGGGGCTCGCCGACAGGCCAAGATCATCTCCGCGAGGGCCTCCGGCTGCTCCGCGTCCACGAACCGGGCCGCGTCGGCAGCTTCAATCAGCCTTCGGATCTCGCCCCCGGGCGAGCTGACGATCACCGGGCGTTCTTGGGCGCAGAACTCGAAGATCTTCGACGGAATCACGGATCTGAAGATGTCGAGGTTCCGGAGCAGGACGACCAGCAGGTCGATCGAGGCGATCCAGCCGGGGATCTCGCTGCGGGGGCGCAGGCCGAGAAGCGAGACGTTGGCGAGGTCGCGCCGCGCAGCTTCCGCCGCCAGACCCTCTCGGGCGGCGCCGTCGCCGATGATGAGGAAGTGCACATCCCGGTGGTCTCGCAGCCGCTCGGCCGCATCGAGGAGGGTCTCGACGCCGTGGGCGAGGCCGAGCGTTCCAATGTAGGCGACGAGGTACTTGTCCTTGAGGCCGTGCTTGCGGAGCAGGGCGTCATCCGGGGGTTGGCTCGAGAAGAGGGTCGGGTCGACTCCGTTGTAGACAAGTTCGATCTTCTCGGGTGCGACGCCTCGCGCAGCGATGTGGTCGATGAACGCGCCGGTGTTTACGACGATCCCTGCTGCCGAGCGGTAGAGGAGGGTCTCCACGCGCTCGAGCGTTCGCAGTAATCGACCCCGCCGCAGTTGTCCGAGTTGCGCGATCGACTCCGGCCACAGGTCGCGGACTTCCAGGACGAAGGGGGCGCCGCGCAGACGGGAGACGAGCATCCCCGCGAGGCCGCAGAAGAACTGGGGGCTGGTTGCGACGACCACATCCGGGCGCTCGGCCTTGAAGCTCAGGAGGCTCGCCGTGACTGCGAAGAGCACGTAGTTCGAGATGCGCCCGAGGAACCCCTCGTTGGCAGACAGGAACATCCAGGTTCGGATCACCCGGATGCCGTCCACGTCCTCTTCCTGTACGAGGCGATTCTCGTAGCCCTCGAACAGAACCCCGCGTGGGTGGTTCGGGACGCCCGTGATCACTGTTACGTCGTGTCCCTGCCGCACCCACTCCCGGCAGTGCTCGTGGGTGCGGCTCGCGGGCGCGTTCACCTCGGGTGGGAAGTAGTGACTGAGGAAGAGGATCCGCACTACGAGTCCGGCAGGGTCGCGGGCAGGATGGGGCCGAGATGGGCCGCAGAGCGCTCGAAGCGCGGATCGCCGCCGGCGGTTTCAGCTTCGCGGCTCATCCTCTCGCTCGCGCCTCGACTGTGGGCCACAAGTCTCGTTCCAGGACATCTGCGATGCGCGCCGAGGCGCGCCCATCCCAGAGATCCGGGACCCGGCCCGTTTTCGTCTCCCCGTCGAGGATCCCGCGCGCTGCGTTCCGGACGGCGTCGGCGTGCGAGCCCACCAGGATGTTCGTTCCCTCCTCGATGGTGATCGGGCGCTCGGTGCTGTCCCGCAGCGTGAGACACGGCACGCCGAGGGCGGTCGTCTCCTCCTGGATCCCCCCGGAGTCCGTCAAGACGAACTTGGCCTGCGACATGAGCCGCAGAAAGTCGAGGTAACCCTGGGGCTCGAGCAGCTGCAGCGCGGGCTCCTTTCCGCCGAGCAGATCTCGGATGGCTGCGCTCGTCCGCGGGTGGACGGGGAAGACGACGGGTAGCTCCCGGTGGATCTCCTCGAGCGCTTCAAAGAGCCCAGAGAGCGTGTCGCGGTCATCGACGTTGCTGGGACGGTGCAGCGTGAGGAGCGCGTACCCGCCGGCCTCGAGGCCGAGCCGCTCGAGGGTGTCGAGTTCGTTCGCCTGCGCCTGGTTGGCGCGCAGCGTGTCGATCATGACGTTCCCCACGTGGTGGATCTTCTCCTCCGCGATGCCCTCCCTCCGCAAGTTCGCGCCACCCGCGGGCTCGGTCGTGAAGCACCAGGTGGAGAGAGTGTCGGTGACGAGGCGGTTGATCTCCTCGGGCATCGATCGGTCGCCCGATCTCAGGCCGGCTTCGACATGCGCGATCGGGATCAGGAGCTTGGCGGCAGCCAGGCTGGCGGCCAGGGTGGAGTTGACGTCGCCGACGAGCAGCAGCACTTCCGGGCGCTGCGCGACCAAGAGATCCTCGATTCCTACGAGTACCTGGGCGGTCTGGGCCGCATGAGAACCGGATCCGACGGCTAGATTCACGTCGGGCTCGGGGATGCCCAGGTCCCGGAAGAAGTCCGCGGACATGGATGCGTCGTAGTGCTGGCCCGTGTGGACGAGGGTCGTCTCGAACCGCTCGCGGGCCTGCAGTTCCCGGAGCAAGGGCGCGATCTTCATGAAGTTGGGGCGGGCACCGACTAGCGCCAGGACGCGGATCTTCGAGCTTTCCAAAGTGCTGGGCTCTCCTTGGCTGCAGGATCCCTCGCGCCGCGAGTGGAGGATCTGGGATTCTAGGCGAGACCCCTGCGGGATGGTCTGTGGTCGCGACGCTCGCGTAGGTTTACTCCCCCGCGGGGATTCTGAATTGTCGCCCGCGGCGTGAGCCTGCCAGGCAGGCAAAAAGGTGAATAGCCTGTCACCATCTTGGCCGAAGAAGGAACATACTTTCTCATGAAGAGACTGTTCTTCTCATTTCCGGAAATTTCTTACACATTGAGTGAATTCTTTCCGGCAAACTTGCATAACGACGGTTGCTCTATCGGTGCCCGATCCGGTTTCGTCAAGATGCATGAATTTCTTGGGCGTTCATCAGCTCGTGATGGAACCGGAACCGGCTTGGAGAGACCCCAACCCTCATGCGCTGCGTGAGGCCAACCCCGCAACAGCGGGAGGGCAGGTAGTTCATGGCTGAGAGATTTCGAGTTCTGGTGATCGACGACGATCCCGGTATCCGCGAGTACCTGAAGGCACTCGGCGACCGCCAGGGATACCAAGTCAGTGCTGCGGCCGATGGTGAAGAAGCCATCGCGAGCCTCTCCGTCTCGCGTCCCGACATCGTCACCCTCGACGCCGTGCTGCCCGGCATGGATGGGCTCGAGACGCTCCGTCAGCTGAAGAAGCTGATCCCCGACACCCCGGTGATCATGCTCTCGGGGCACGGCCAGGCCCGCACGATCGTGGAAGCCATGCGCCTGGGTGCTTCCGACTTTCTCCGAAAGCCCTTCGAGGTGGAAGAGCTCGAACTCGCTTTTCAGAAGGCCCTCGAGACGCATGCACTCAAGGAGGAAGTCGAGAACCTGCGCGGTCGGGTTCGGAGCGAGACAGACACCCTCGGCCTGCTCGGCGACAACCCCAAGATGACGGAGGTTCGCGAGATCATCGAGCAGGTCGCGGACACGGACATCACGGTTCTCGTCCGCGGTGAGAGTGGCACCGGCAAGGAGATCGTCGCCCGGGGGCTCTACCAGCTCTCGGGGCGCAGCGGTCGCCCGTTCGTGAAGGTCAACTGCGCGGCGCTGCCTTCGGAGCTGCTGGAGAGCGAACTCTTCGGCTTCGAGAAGGGCGCGTTCACTGGCGCGCAGAAGCGGAAGCTAGGCAAGTTCGAGTACGCGAACCACGGGACGATCTTCCTCGACGAGATCAGCGAGATGCATCCGGGGCTGCAGGCCAAGCTGCTGCAGGTTCTCCAGGACGGCGAGTTCTCGCGCTTGGGAGGCGAGAGCGACGTCAAGGTCGACACGCGGATCATCGCCGCGACGAACCGGAATCTCGAGGAGGCGGTGAAGGAGGGCGCCTTCCGGGAGGACCTCTACTACCGCCTGAACGTGATGACCATCCTCATCCCGCCGCTTCGAGACCGGCTCGACACGATCCCGCTGCTCGTCGACACCTTCCTTCGGAAATACAACGAGGAGTACAAGAAGAACCAGGCTCAGGTCTCCGACAAGGTTCTGGACGCGATGATGTCTTACCGCTGGTCCGGCAATGTCCGCGAGCTCGAGAACATGGTGAAGCGCATGGTGGTGCTCGGAAGCGAGGAGCTCGTACTGCAGGAACTCGCTGTGAGTGAAGCACCCGCGGAAGAGAAGTCCGAGGGCGACGCCCTCGATTTCGGAGCGCTCGGCGCGGACTTCTCGAGTGCGCAGAGTCTCGACCTCAAAGCCATCTCGAAGCGCGCAGCGCAGACCGCTGAGAAGCGCGTCATCGAGCGAGTGCTGCACCAGACCCGCTGGAACCGAAAAGAAGCCGCCGAGCGGCTGCAGATTTCGTACAAGGCGCTTCTCTACAAGATGAAGGAGAACGGGCTCAGTGATGCCCGGTAGGAAGCACAGGAGAATGACCTCGGAGCGAACGCTCATGGTTGCGCTCGCCGGCACGTTCGGGCTGGTGGTCGCGTGTGCGGTGCCGGCGTCGATGCCGATGCTGGAAGAAGCGGAGAGCTTCAACGCGCGCGAGACCTTCGTGATTGGAGTGACCGATCAGCTGCTGATCAACGTCTGGAAGAACCCTGAGCTCAGCAGCCGGCTCGTCGTGCGCAGTGACGGGATGATCTCCGTGCCGCTGCTTGACGATGTGCAGGCGGAGGGGCTGACGGCAGAGGAGCTGAAGGAGGTCATCACCGAGGCCCTGTCCGAGTACATCTCCAACCCCGACGTCACCGTCGTGGTGATCGGGATGAACAGCAATACGATCTCGATCATGGGCGGTGTGAATCGACAGGGCGAGCTCTCACTCCAGAAGGAGACGCGGGTTCTCCAGGCGATCGCGCGCAGCGGTGGTTTCTCGGTCTGGGCGAAGCAGAGTCAGGTGAAGATCCTCAGGCAAACTGAGCACGGTCTCGTGGAGTATCGCTTCGACTACGACGCCTACCTGGCCGGGAAGGCCCCGGGCACGAACCTCGTGTTGAAGGCCGGCGACACCATCGTGGTGCCGGACTGATCTGAAGTGATGCGACGGGGGGCGGGATGGTTGCTAGGAGCTTGGCTGTTGAACTCGGGTATCGCAGAGGCGGGTGAGTTGAACCTCGGCGCCGAAACGGCAGTCGGATATGACTCGAACGTCTTCAAGCGGCCAAGCGACGAGCGCCGGGGAGGCATCGATTCC
>SPKZ01010033.1_pt1 | contig 17673 bp, 25 predicted proteins | sample 2456571 | NCBI WGS metagenome assembly SPKZ01 (sample SAMN11192286, study PRJNA482655) | marine metagenome | biome: ENVO:00000447; feature: ENVO:00000244|ENVO:00000211|ENVO:00000569|ENVO:00002023; material: ENVO:00002151; isolation source: ocean water from marine abyssalpelagic zone ...
TCTCTAAGTTTCTCTTGCTCTAAATCCAACTCTTTATCAAGAGCAGTTTTTTGTAATTCGAAACGAGTATCTAATAAGTTTTTTATTTGTTCGGTTGATACTCTTACTCCTTCAGCAACAAACTCTTTGCTTTTTGCTTCTTCTTCTCTCAATCTCACCTCTTCCTCAATCATTTGATTAACATTATCAATTTGAAAATCTAATCTTTCTTGAGACTGCTCGGCCATAATGTTTCTTCTTTTTCTTTGCAAAGCAAGAAGCTCTCTTTCATAATCTAATTGTTGTTTTATTTTTTTATTGTTTGCACCTCTTCCTTTGCCTTGCTTACCGAGTATTTTTTCAATCTCTCTTTCGTAATCTCTAATTTTCTTTTGAATTGGGATGGCTTCTTTTCGGGTTGTAATTTGAGTGTTAAGTATTTTTTGCTCATCCTGAATTAAAGCTTTATAGTAAGCAACGGTCTTAGCTTTCTCGCCTTCAACTTTATTTTCGAGTTTTTTAGTTTCAAGAGTTAATCTTATAGTTTCTTCTTGCCTTGTGAGTTTTAGAAGTTGTTGATTAAGCTCTTCTTTTTGTTTTGCGAGTTCTTTAGTTTTGGCTTTGTTAATTTTTACGTCAAGGTTTAACCATCTAAGTGCTTCATCACTCATATCTTTGAATGCCTTAAATGATTGTTTAGAACCACCAAACATATTCTCTTCCCCGAAATAACCCATTATTCCACGTTGACCATCTTTCGTTGTTATACGGTCTTCCGTTTGCTCATCGTAAGGTCTAAACTCTTTATTGTTTCTCATATCGGCCAACTCTTTGAGAGTCTCTGCTTGTACTCTTTTAAGGTCGCCTGATATTTTTTGATAATCTCTAAAGACATCAGCTTTAACTTGAAGGTGGTCTCGCAATGCTTGTTCTTCAATCTCCTGTTGTTTCTTTGCTATCTCTTGAGCAGTCGCACCATTCTTTTTCATTTGTGCGAGTTCGTTTTTCAGCGATGCGACTTGTTGGTCTGAAGTAAGCTTTAAAGCATCTTTAAACTCCTGTTGCTTTTGCTTCATATCATCGAAGGATGATTTAAGATTGTTTACTGCCATATCAACTCGATTAACCTGCTCTTCTCCTTCGTCTCCAAAGTCCCAAAGCAATGCAATAACGGTTGTTAATCCTGATATTAGTAAACCAATCGGATTTGATTTAACGGCAGTATTAAACAATTTAACCATCTTGGTTGCAGTACCAATGCCCTTTGACATTGCTATCATTGTAAACCTATAAGCAATCATCACCCCTCTTGCAATTTTTAATCCCATTGAAAGTGCAAACTGAGTTGTTTTAAATATGATTAATGCTTTAACCACATTATAGATTACAGTTAATATTGTGTCTAAGTTTTCAGTTAAAAACTTGATTGCATTTTTTATCTTCTCGACTGCTCCTGATGATTCTGAAGCACCTAAAATCATCGCTTCCCATTTTGAGTTTAATAATGCTAATTGTCCATTTATTGTGTTGAGTTGCTTTTCAGACATTTTTGCCAACTCATCATTAACATCCGTTATGCTTTCTCTAAGAGTAATCAAAGTGTCGGCCTGATTCATAAAGGTTTTGAAAGCCGAAACCGACCTTTTATCAGTAAGCTCGAGTGCTTTTGCAAGGCCATCCTCTCCGAGCTCTGCATCAAGCTTGGCCAATGCAGGTGCAAGGTCATCAAGACTTCTAACTGGCTCTCCTAAAGTTTGAGCAAGGTCACCATTTGCATCGGCAAGTTTTAAAAGTATATTTCTTGTTGCAGTTGCACTTGAGGAAGCGTCAAAACCTGCGTTTGCAAGAGTACCAAGTAAGGCAGTTGTATCTTCTATGCTGAAACCCATCGCACTTGATACTGGAGCAACCTTACTCATTGCCGTGCCTAAGTACTCCATATTTAATGCACTCTTAGTTGTTGCAACACCAAGAACACTCGCCACTCGATTCATTTCAGTTGCATCAAGGTTAAAAGCTCTTAATGTAGAACCTGCAATGAATGAAGCGTCTGCTAATTCAGTCCCAGTTGCACTTGCTAATTGAAGGATTGCTTCAGTTGAATCTTCTATTTGTCCAGTTGTGAAACCAAGCTTGGCAAGTTCTACTTGTAGACCTGCGACCTCTGTTGCAGTAAACTTAGTCGACTCACCGAGTTGTTTTGCTTGGTCTACAAGAGGTTGAATCTCATCTGCCGTCTTTCCTGAAATAGCACCAAGGTTTGCGACTGCCGAATCAAAGTCTCTAATCACATTTAAGGAGCTTTTGAATACTGAAACGACTCCCATTGCTCCTCCTACTAATCCGAATGCAGACAAAGCCGTGCCGATTTTACCACTCAGCTTACTCCAAGCCGAGCCATAGTTCCCGACATTACGTTGGGATTGTCCTACGGTTGCATCCACCTTTTTAAGCTTAGTATCGAGTTGTTGGATTTGTTTTAATAACTTTTTACCTTCTGTTGTATTGGCTTTGTTTTGAACTGCAAGGTCTTTGTATCGATTCCTTAGTTCCGTTAATCTTTTTGATTGCTTTTGGTAAGCTGAATTCTGAACTTTTAACTGCTTGATTTCTTTGGCACGAGTACGAGCTTGTCGTTCCTCTTCCACTCTGATTTGCTTGGCAGTTCGCATTTTAGTTTGAGCAGTTCTTTCTCTTTGTTGCTCGGTTCTTTCTAAAGCTTGGAGAGTTCTTTGTCTTTCTTGTTCTACTTTTTCAAGGCCAACCGATGCGTTTTTAACTTGCTTTGTTGCTTCGGCTCTTTTCTTTAAGCTTTCGGTTGTGCGACTTTCGTTTTTAGATTGGTCTATTATTGCTTTGTTGACCTTCAATACTTCCTTCAACTCAGCTTGAAGTGTATCTAATGTTTTAATAAATTCTTGAGCTGACTTCCTCTGTTTCTCAAAAACATCGCCTTGAAATATGTCTTGGCTTTTAATTTTCTTTGCCATCTTTCTCCATTAATTTGATGTAAGTATAAAACATCTTAACTGATGTTTTTTTAATATCAATTCCAATGCCACGATACTTTTCTATTATTGCGACATCTTCTTCAAAGGTTGACTTTTTCTTCTTCTTTCCTGTTAACTCATTTAACCTTTGTTGCTCGATTTTTATTATTGATTCTAAGCTTTTGTCATCCTGTAACCAACGAGAGATGATGAGCTTTGTAATTTTATCTTCTTGATTCATCACCTTTTCGTATTGCTTAGAAATACCAAAGTGCTCCAAATACTCATCGTAAAGTTTAATCCATTGCTTCCCCACTCTCTCGATTTCTTTTGGTTTGATGACGAATTCATCGGGTTTATATAACATCCATTTTAATGCATCCGTGTCCTTTTCGGTCATTATTTTATGGAAATTATAGATTGGCATTTCCTCAATAGACTTATAGATTTTAGTTTGCTTTGACAATAAGGTGGATAAGGACATCATAAACTTTTTGTAAAAACGCATTTATAAATATACTCATATTTTTATCATTCAAACCTGCAACATCCTCGCCATATTTAACAAATAGATTAGTGTCATCCTTTTGGCCATCGGCTTCAATTATAAAACCATCATCTTCTAATACGACATTAAAAGACCTCCAAAACTCACCTGTATCTTTTAACTGCATTGGTATGTCGGGTTTGCCAAAAAAGACCTGCGATGCCCAAGAATAATTCGGGAGGATACTTCCATCAGAAAGCTCTCCAAATTCTAACTGCTTCTTTGTGTTGAGGTCTGTAACCAACTTTTTTAAAGCAGGGTTTTTAGACATCACTTGAAGCGTTAATTGGGTATTTGACAACCTCATCACGTTCTTTGCTATTTGATATAATCTCTCCATACAAACAAAAAGAGTCCCCAAAAAAGTGAGGACTCTCTTATATTATTAATCTATTTGAGTGTTAAGGTCTACTCTTCCTCTTGTTTCTTTTTTGGTTTCTTTTTACCTGAAACCTTATAATAAACATTCTCGGCATTGTCACCTAAGTGACTAAAGACCTTTTTAAACTTGGCAAGTGACATTTCTTTAACTGCCTCCTTGTTAAATTCAGTATTACCAATCTTAACCCAACTCATCTTATAATGCTATAAAGGTGTTACCTTTCAAACAATCGAAGTCATATCTGTCCTTGGAAGCTGACAGTTCTAAAACGTCACCTGTTGTTTGAGCAACCATTACAAAATCATAAACTCCATTACCTTGAGGTGTAACACTCGTTGGTATAATAGGAGCTCCAGTTGTTAAGTTCTCAAGTGAGAAATCACCTGCAACAAGGCCATCAACATAAGTGCCATAATCAGTCTCAAGAGTTACAGAGAACTCAGTCGCAGACGATGGAGTTGGTGTTCCACACACATCCAATAAACCATAAAGGTCGGTGCAAGTGTAACCCATATCCTCTGCACTAATAAGTTTAAGATTCTCGTCAAGCATTGATTGTTTCCATTGGAACATTATCTTAATCATTGCAACCTCTGAATCTGTCGCTTCTACATATTGAACATCAAGAGTATTCTTGTCAATATAGATTGGTTTTAAAGATGCACTTGAAGCTCCTTTGTAACCGATTAAGTTTCCTTGCTTGTCAAGGATATAAGCACCAAAATCAGAACAAGCAAGTTTTTTTAATTGCCCGACTAATTCGTAAGGTGGTTGAACAATAAACCCTGTAAAGTTTTTAAAACCATCTCTTACTTTGGCTTTGTTTCCAGAGTTGAATTCTTGGAATACTGCTTCATCTCTAATGTTTTCTACGTTCTCCAATTCGGGAGTTGGTAAAAAACGATTAGCATATAAAGGAGCATTTAAATAAGTTTGTACTACTGCCCAGTCCTCAAGGTCTGTTTTTGCAATATCTTTTATTGCACCACTTGAATCTAAGTCAGTTGTAAAAATTAAACATCTTGAGATATCTGCTATTGTTACACAAGACGGTAAGCCAGTGTTTAAGGAGACATCATTACAATCACATACAGTTGCCATTTTTTTTCTTTTTAATAGTTAATAATTATACAAATATAAATAAAATATTTTTTTTGATTTATCAAATCATTTCGGACAAGAATTAAAAGAGAAGCAAGGGTCTTTTTGAATTGGGAGGTCTATCTTGAGCTCCACACCACTTACATTCTCGTCAACGAGCTTGGTAATATTGTCCTCATATTTACCACTTCGCTTTGAAGGTTTAGAAATATAAACCCCGAAGTTTGCTCGGTTGATTGTTTCGTATTCATTAAACTCGCCTACTCGACCATTGTTGTGCAAGGCCAAAATAAAGTCATTTAGAAAGTTATCCATTGGCTCTATTGCGAAGTCATAATGTTGTGCCACATCCCAGTCCTGAAAGTTAGAGGACATTAAAAAGAATATTCTAAGGTCTGAAATACGGTCAAGTTTATCAGTCCTTGAATTGAATCTTTGTTCTCTTATTATTTCCAACAAATAAACCATTGGGAGTTTCTTTTTCCAGTCTCTAATGTTGGCCAGTACATTCTGAACTTGCATCGGAGTACCATTGAAAAAATGAGGTGGCTTTATTGTCCACGTTGTAAAAGGAGCAGGGACAATTCCTTTAACTGCAATCCACTTGTTTATATCAAAGTCCTTTACTTGATATTCAATCCCATTAATATAAATGAAATTTCCTATTGTAACGTGATGCGTGTCGCAGGTTTCAAATTGAGTTTCATCAGCACCATAAGTCACGTTTAGAGCTTCCTCAGTAAACTCCAAACTCTCAACTATATCCTTTATAAAACTAACAATTGTAAACATTAAATTATTTCTTCTTGTGGTCGATTATTAATTGGATAAACTTTCCAAATAAAGTAAGCTTCTCCTTTTTAAAATTTCTTCTAATAGTATAACCAATCGTGTCATCGGGTTCTCCGAAACTATAACCTTTTTTTTGTATAGCAATATCATTAAATAAGTCTTGATATAATACATTACAAATTTGGTCAAATGCAATTACTATAACCATAAAATAGTTAAATAAAGTTTTCAACCACGTTTTATATCTAAATAGAATCGCATTCTTGATGGCCGTATAAACAATCCCCAACGGAGAAAGTACGGTCAAGACTGCTATTGAAACGATGTATAAAATTTGTTTAATCATTGCTTGAGCTTTTAGTTGATTTTCTTGGTCGACCTCTCTTTGTGGTCGGCTTCTTTTTAGCTAATAATCTCTCTTCCATTCTTGCCATCTTTAAAGAACAATCCTCGATTGTTTTTCTAAGTTGCTTGTTGATAATTAATAGCTCTGTTAATTTCTTTTCGGTTTCTACAATACGAGCAGATTGCTTGTCAAGACGTGATTGTAGTTCTTTATTGTCCGTTTGAAGTTGAAGAATCATCTCGTGCTTAAACTCGACCTTTTTACTATCAATAGTATTTGAATGGTCAACCCTTGACTTGATAATCTTCCATATTTCTTTAACTCCCAATGCTCCAACAATGGCAGTAAGTATTGCGATATAACTCTCCATATTCATAGTTTAAAGCCACGTGGCTAATTCTTTTTTTGTTGGAGAATATTTAGGATAATCACTTTCGTGTTTATGCATATAACATTGAATGGTCTTATAACTTTCTATTCCCCTGTTAAATTGTTTTGTTAATCCATAGTGGGTTGACTTTATTACAACGGAGTTTTCTGAATCCATTATTGAAGTACCCGATACGGTTTGCTTGTACTTTTGGTCTCGTAACCAATAAAATCGAATCATACATTTTAACATATCAACCATACCATACGACTTATGTTTATCGGTGCAACAAGTGGTTGAGGTGTTTGTAGTACAAATCTCATCATAAATATTAAGGAACTCTAATGACTGAGGCACGTATCTTCCATCAGGTTGAGCAACCAAGTCGAGTTCAAACAAATCATACAAAGAACAACCCATCAAGTCTTTTAATATTTCAGGTTGTAACTGCTCCATATAATCCTCGAAGTCTTGCTCACCAAATTTGTTATTTGATACATTCCATCTTCCTGTGAAGTCTTTATTTAATAATAATGTTGCCATATAAATTCTTTTATAAAAGCTCCCCTCACTATGAAGGGAGCTATTAAGGAATCAAATTTGTTTTAACTACGCAGTTAAATCAGCAATTGCAGTCGCAATACTATCAACCTTTAAAAAGGCATTAGCATTTACGTTTCTAATTACAAAAGCTTTTCTTAATGTAGCTCTTAAACGAATTCTATCGTGTAAGAAATCATCTGCGTGTTCTGAAGCCATATCAAGAGTTAAACCTCTCATATCATATATTGTCCCTTTAGAAGAGTCAAAGATATAAAGTGTGTCTTGAGTAACTAATGGAGTTGCGATGATTTGCATTCCATCAATTGCAGTTTCAGACTGGCTCATAAAAGTCGGGAACAAATATTGTGCATTTGAATCCTTAGACAACAACATTGCTGTGTGGTCTGTTGGGTTCATTAGAACAACGTTTGGTGCGTAAGCATTGTTTTGACCTGAGTTTTCAACTTGAGTCTTACCAACTTTAATTACATCGTAGATAGTCGCACCTGCGATTGTACCTGCGAAAGCACCTGCAACCCAAGTTTGAGAAGCAGTATCAACACCTGCAAGGATGTTTGTATCGTTTTGTAACAATACATTCTCCAATAAGAAGTTTCTAACTTCGCTTTCAATGAATGCGTAATCTTCCATCGCCTCATTACAAATTGGAATGCTATCAGCAACCTTAGTAAATTGTACTGAGTACTCAATCCAGTCAATGTTAGAAGATGGAATCTCTCCACATTCTGCAACGTTCTCGGCATTTCTGCTTAGTTCGTTTTCATCCCAGTAAGTGATTGTTCCTCCACTTTCTATTCCAACAGTTCCGTGAGCAAACAGGTCGTCAAGGAATACTCTCCTTACAGGTTGCTTCCCGATTCCGTTAATCCAATATGAAGCAGTTGAGTCAATTACAGACGCACTTGAAACCTCTTTTAAAGTGATTTCTCCTGTACCTCTTGCTTCACCTCTTTTAACTGCCTTGATTGAATCTGCTGAATTGCTCCAAGCGTGTTTGATAGATTCAGAAAAAGTGCGTGGTGTAACGTTTTCTTTTTCGGCTTTTAACTTTGCAAGAACCTCGCCTTGCTTCATAGCTGAGTCTTTCAACTCTTCTAATTGTGTTGTCAAAGCTTCAACCGTCTCAGTCGATGCCTTGCTTGAAATAGACTCTTGAATCTCTGTGTTTTTTTCAGCTATTCTTGAGTTAATTTCTTCAATGGTTTTCTTTAATTCTTCCACTTGATTAAAATTTAAATAGTTAATAGTTTTAAAATATCAATCATCTCTTGATGATTTTCTTTTGAAGTTGGCTCTTCGACTTGTTGAGTATCCTTAACGAATGGCTCAAAGTTGACGAGTGCTTCATAGTGTTTGCATATTTGCATAAGCTCGACTTCGAAAAGTGAGTTATATTTTTCGGAGTAATTTCCATCTTTCAATGCTTTGACGAAAATTTCCATTCTTCCTTTTAGCTTTTCCAGTTCGGAATTAATCATTTCTTGGGACTTCATTCCTGTTAGGTTTGGAGTTTCAGCGTTTGCTCCAAAGGTTACAAACGAACCTTCCCACAATTTTACTTCGTTTAATTGCCAATATCCACCGAGGTCTTGCACGAGTTTACTCTCTGCTTTTTCTTTTTCTACTTCAATGAAGTTTGTTTTATCAGCTATATAATTGAAACCAATAGAGTGCTCTCGGATGATTCCATCCTTATACATTCTCAATGCATCCTCTCCTTCAGAGTGTGTGCCAAGCTCGGATTCGAAATACAACCCCTTTTCATCTTCTCTAAGAACCTTTAGAACTCCAACAGGCCTTGTTACATCGTGAAAGGCAAGGTGTGAAATCTTACGATTAGAGTTGGTGTGTACTCCGTGCTCATTGATTGACTTGGTAAAAGCTCCCTGCATAATAAGGTCGCCATCAGAGTCTACATTGTTAAAGGAGGCAAAGTAACCTGCAACCCTTCTTGAATCTGTGTCAACATCCTTTACTTCAAGGTTGGTTGACTTATTAGAATAACCTGTTTTCATTGGCATTGTTTTTTCTTTGTTTCTATTGTCCCATTGCGAATTACAAAAGGCATATCGTTGGTCGTTGCTTGGGAAGTCTGACATCGATTCAGCATCCGACATACATCGATTTAAAAATTGATTTCTATTTTCGTTATAATTCGGTGTTGGCATCTCCTACAATATTAATCGCCTCATCCTCAGTAAGATGATAAGACATCATTAGTGTTTTAATCTTTTGTTCTTGAGTCATTTGTGACTCCATTATTTTAACATATCCTTTGGCCGTTATCTCATTGGCTTGAGCTTTAATTTTTTCTTCATCATATAGGTTCGGGACTTTGGATTTGTCAATTGAAATAACATATTTTTCGCCATCCTTTTGACTAAACATTGGCACAACATATTCATTCAATCCCCACACTATTTTTTGAAGTGAAGGAATAACGGCCTGTGTATATAAGGACTTCTCGGCTTCTTTTCTGTTGTTATAAGTCTTGTTTGCAGGGTCGTTGAACAAGGAAGAGTCGACTCCATATAGATTACAAAGTTGTCTTAGCTTTACAACACCACTTTCAATTAGCTTTAAGTCGGTTGGACTCATTCCCATTTGGATATATTCTACACTTGCATTAGTAGTGATTATCTTTCCAAACTTTTTAGCACCTGCAATTTTTTTGTCGACTGCCTTTTGTATAGCTTCGGCTTCTTCAGAGTCTAAAGGATAATCTCCTTTGTTTGTTATCATTCCACTTGCACCTTTGTTTGCAAGGATTGAGCTTTCTGCAATGTTGAGGTCTCTTGCTGAAATAACACTTAGATAACCTGCGTGGATTGGAGATAAACCCCACCCAGTCAAAACACCATAATCGGTTGGATTGGCATATTTGATGTGCATTATTTCTTCTGCTGAATACGTCTTGCTTATAGTTTCGACTTGAAGGTCGTATTTTTTAACATCAATAATTCCGTTTTCATCAAACCTCGTTTGGATATCCATATATTGAGGTGGCAATAAATAGACGCTTTCTAATCCCTGATTGAAACCTACAACTTCTCTTTTGACTCCGTGCATAAATATATTACCCGAAGTAAGAAGGTTTGTAAGTGCCATTTCCTTAAACTCATATTGGTTTTGTTGAGGATTAGGTTGCATAATAAAGTCGAACAAGTCTCCATCTCGTTGCAACACGTACTCATCGTCTTGCTCAACTTTAAACACTTGCAGTTCCATCCCTGCACCTGTTTGTGATATCTTTCTTATAATAGAATATAAATCAGTTATACGAGCATAAGCATCGTTAACCAATTCACCTGTATTACTTTGATTGTGCGTAATATTATCATTTGACACATTCAACATTAGGGAACGACTCCAAGATAACGCTTTTCTATTGTTAAACAGGTTGCTGAAAAAACCTTTATTATTCGCCATTATTCTTTTTCATTGGATTATGATTTTAACAAAAATATCAAAATTTTTATTTTTTTTATTATGTATAATCAAAAGTTATTAAACCTTAAGCTCCAAGCATTGACCTTGGAAGCTCCTTATAAAGACCTTATCAAGACCTTAACCAACAAATATTGACTGCTTGTTTAATCGGTCAAATCCGTAACGCAACGCATCGAGTAGATGATTAAAATTGTCATTAGGAATACCTGCTCGTCTATCGTTCCAAACATAATTATTTAATTCTTTTACTAAATTATCGCTTTCGCCACATACAATTATTTTATATCCCTGTATATCTTTTATTCCTTTTTTGATTGAACCTGCACCTTTCACGCAAGGATGAACGTTGAATCCTTCGTTCCTAATGTCGTGTATTAATCGCTTTTCAGAGTTGTCGGCTATAATTAAATCTTTGGGTTTGACTAATTTTTTTAATTGATTCACAATATCGTGAGTGCTAAGTTCGGTTTTATACAAGCACTCCTTTGCATATAACAATCGTTTCTTTCTGTCTATTGCTAACTTGATGAGAGCAGTTGCATCGGGATGGAAACCAAAATCTAATCCATAGCACCAACTTAACGAAGAGTCCCAATCGCCACGTTGCCAGTTGTCAAAGACCACTCCTTCGGCCTTCTCCAACCAACCTCCGATATAGTTGTGATAATAGTGCTTCGGGTTTTCTTTTTGAATTCGATTAGCTTTATTAATCCATCCTTCTGAAAGGTAACCAAGCTCATCGGCCAAATGGTAAGTTGTATGTATATGCTCTACTTGTTTAAGGTTGCTTAGAGTAACCTTGTGGCCATAGTAATCAACCTCTTTTGACTTAGGCTCAATCCATCTCTTGTAAATAAAATGCTCTTTGGTTGTTGGGTTTTGTATCCATATAACTCTGTTCTGTCTTAAGCTTGACCTTATAGAATCGTCAATCTTATCAAAGGTTCTTTCGTCATCAAAGTCCTCTCCCTCTTCTATTACAAGAGTGGTTATACCTGCGAGAGATTTTAGGTTGGCAGTCTGGTCGCCTGATGAGGTTTTGATTCCACTAAACATTATAAAAGAATTGGTTTGAAGATTTATGATTTTGTTTTTAGTAAGGTGGAAGTATTGTGTAATCTTTAACCTTTCAAGAGTAGTTAAGAACTCAGGAATAATCGACTTATGTGCCGAGGTCATTGTGTATCGAGTAAACAATATGCCGTGGCCAGTTTCGAATGTTAGCCGAGCAATAAAGTCGTGGATGGTTGTAGACTTCAAAGAAGCACGACCTCCAGTAATTAGAAAGTATCGTTTGTCGCTTTCGTAAAGTGGTTTAAATTGCTCACTGATTATTGGCATCCATTAATATTAAATACACAATAACAACATATAAAGCAAAGGTCAACATTCCGTAGTTATCAATCCAATTTATTATTTTGTCCCTCATTGTCATTTGGTTTTGTCCATTGTATTGGTGGGATGCTAATTGGCTCATCACCACTTGTAATATCGTGGAGTGTTTTTTCTACATAACCTCGGTTCTTTCCTTTGGTTTTCAAGTAAAAAATAGTTGCTGATGTATTGCCATCTTTCATTTGTTTGTGAAGTTGGCTTTCAGCAAAGTCCAAAGCTATATCACCAATTGAATCAACATCCTTTTTGAATTGCTTGTCTGCTTTATACCAATCGTAAAAAGTAGACCTTGCAACCCCAACCGACTTACAGGCCGTGGTCACAACACCGAGTGCTTGTTCTAAGGCCACTAACAATTGCTTTTTTAATATGTCCGATTTTGTAGGTTTACTCATCACTATTTGTTACAACAATATAAGGTTCTCCATTCCTTTTTACTTCGAGAGATTCGTCTTGTAATAGCATCCGTTCTAATATAACTTGACAATACTTCGGGTCGAGTTCCATTCCATAACACTTACGTTTTAATTGGTGGCAGGTTACCATTGTGCTTCCACTCCCCAAGAAACCGTCTGTTACAAGGTCGCCTGATTTTGAGCTGTTCGATATTTGATAAGCTAAAAGTTGGATTGGTTTCATTGTCGGATGTTGTCTGTTTTTTAACGGCTTGTCAAAATTTAGACAGGTCGTTTGTTTTCTGTCTGAATACCAATTGTGAGATGCTCCTTTCTTCCACCCATATAAGCAAGGTTCGTGCTTGTAATGATAATCAGACCTTCCGAAAGTAGAATTGTTCTTAATCCAAATTAAGCATTGAGCTAAGTGAAAACCTGCTTGTTTAAAGCTTTGCACGAATTTATCGATTTGAATATCTGCACACCAAACGTACCAAGAACCTCCACTCTTTGTAAAGTCGCTTAGAGAAGTGAAGAAGTCATATAAGAAATTAAAAAAGTCCTCATCTGTTTTTTTATCGTTCTCAATTTTTAATGCGTCTTTTGTTCTTCCAGTATAATCAACGTTGTATGGTGGGTCGGTGACTACAAGGTCGCATTGCTCATCTCCCATTAGCTTTTGCCAGTTATCTTTTTCAGTCGATGATGCACATAAAAGTTTGTGTTCTCCGATTTGGAATAAGTCTCCTACTTGAATGTCCGTGGCTACTTCAGTCGGGATGGAGTAATCATCTTCTTGTCCTTCTTCTAATTTGGTGTCGAATGGTAAAGGTAAACCCCATCCCTCTAATTGAGGAAGCTCCCATTCGTTTGCCAATACATCCCAGTCCCACTCTCCGAATCCGAGATTGTCTTTAATTATAAATTCCTTTTTTTCTTCTTCTGTTAAGTCCTTTGCAAATAATACAGGGACTTTGACAAAGCCGAGTTCTTGACAAGCTTTTAGTCTCATATTGCCACCAAGCACCTCCCAATTATCGTTTAAGACAAGTGGTCGGTATTTCAGCATTAAAGGAAAGTCCCTTATTGAGTTAACGAGTTTTTTGAAGTTCTCATCTCTAATGAACCGAGGATTGCTCGGATTCATATTTGCCTCGTTAATATCTATTAAGCTTGTTTTGGATACAAGGAGCTCGTAATCAAATTTGAATTTTGCCATTAATGAACATTTTATTTAAATATTCAAATATAAGCAAAAAATCTATTATTTTGATTCTTTCTCTTTTAAGCTTTGTTCTACCTCTTTATTGATAGCCGACTCCATTTCCTTTTGCCAATGCGACTCTAACTCTCGGCTTTTAGCGTCTGAAATAATACTCTTCTTTTGATTCTTTACTAAATACCAAGACGGAGTTTCGGCTGATAGTTTTTTATCAAAGTACTCGACTTGAGTGATTGTTTCTCTAAGATAGATTTCCGTTTCTTCAACATCGTTTTTTTTAACGTGTTGCAAGAAGTATTCTTGGGTTAATTGTTTTCTTTTAAATAATATCATTGCTTACTAATTTAACATATAAATTGAAATGGTGTTGTTTTATTTTTAAATCATTTTCTTTAAAAAATCTCATATTGTGATTATGGTATCTAATGGTTATTCTATCTCTTCCAAGATATATCCCTATCAAATTATAAATGGCTGATTCATTCGGGAGCTTTCTATAAAGGTGTCGATACAAAAAATATATTACAAAAGACCTCGCTTCGACTATTCTTCCTTCTCTGCTTTGGCTCTTAATTTCTGCTCTTGTCAATCCATAATATTTGGCAATTAAATCGGTTACAGAATCAAAATGTTTTTTATTTTCTTCTAACTGGTTCATTAAAATTTGGATTGAACGTTTGCTGAACATCACTTGAGCTCTAAGTATTCTTCTTTTAATAGGTTTATAATCTCGATGTTTTTAGGATATATTTTCATTTTTTCTTTTTGTTCAATAGTACCAAACTCCCAAAGCCGATGGGACTCAAAGTTCAATATGTTTATGTTTCTTATATCCCACCTCATTTCAGGATAAGCTCCTCTTGATAAAATGTGCGATACATAAACGGCTGAGTAGTTTTTCAACCACCATCCTGTCTCTTGACAATAATGGTCGAGGACTTCCCAACAATACTTATAAAATTTTATGTCGCAATTTCTGAGAGATTTAGAAGTTTTAAATATTTCTTTTTGCAAGTAATATCGAGTTTCAATATCCATTTCAAATGCTGAATCAATGAAAGGATGGAATCCATACTTTACTGCGTGGTCATATTCTTGCCTATTTGTTATGATAGAGGTCTCCAATGGTCTCAGGAATTTTAGATTGTTTTTTTAATTCGTAAATGTTCTCGCAACCATAAACCGTTTTAAACTCGGCTATATAAAAGTCGCTTCTATAAATAAATATTACTTTCTGAAACTCCTCGCTAAGATTAAAAATCTTCACTCCAAGTTCCATTAACGTTTGTTTGATGGTTTCTTTGTTCATTTTTTGGTGGTTTATATTGTTTAAAAAATTTCTTTAGCTCGATAACTTCTTCAAACATCTCGACATCAATGAAATGCTGAATTATAAGTTCAATCGTTTTTTCAGGTATTGCTCCAGTCAACTCAAATGGAAAATATATCGCCTCTGTATTGTTTCGCAACAAACACTCTTCCATTGTTTCGTCTTTGATTAATCTATAATAAGCATTCATCATCATTTGATGATATTCTTCTTTCGACAATTCATCCTCAAAATACTTCATTCTATTACTGGATTATTTATGTCGATTTGTTTAATAGATTTCAGACGATAGCTTTTGCCGACATTTAAAACGTCTTTTGTAACTATTACCTCAACTTTTTTGCTTCGAGTATTTTGCAGGTGATATATATGAACATCGAGCTCCTGAACCACCTCCCAGTTTTTACAACTGGAAATTGCAAATAAAAACATACCCAAAGCGATGGTGTAAATTATATATATTATAATTTTATTCTTAATCATTTTTTTCTTTCTCTTTTATCTGTTTTGTTAATTCGTCAATAACTCCATCGACAACAAAGTCCTTAAACTTTTTTTCTGCTAAAATACGGCCAATCTGCAATCCACACCACCAAACAATAATATATCCGATAATGTTTAATATAATATAAGTTTCCATTTTAGTAACCTAAGTCTTTTTTTATTCTTTGAGCTTTCTCTTGTCTTCTATTGTAAACCTCACCTCTTAGTTCGGGATGGTTTTCCTGAAGCTTTGCTCGACTTCTTCTTATAGATTCAGGATTTGTCAACTTTCCTTTTGCTAATAAGTCGAGGACAAACAATCCACTTACATCGGAAGGGTTGTAACCCATTCTTCTGATGTCCTGAAACAAAACTGTTGCAATAAGTCTGTCGTCATTGTCTCTTAAATATTTTTTTTGTATTAAGAGTTTCTGAACTCTTACTTTGGTGCTTCTAATGTTTACTGCCATTATTCTTCTGTTATTGGTTTATAAATATCAAATAATTTTTTGAGCTCGTTGGTGTATCTTAGCAATTGCCGACCTCCATTACAATCGCAAATTTTCTTATAATGTAAATTAAATATTCGGGCATAGATTGTCCCAATTTTAGCTTTGATAACTACTCTTGAAAAAGCTTTATTATCATCGAAGTATTGTTTCAACCATTCATATTCATCAATAGTTAAATCTTTAGGTGGGTTTTTCTTATATGGAAAGAGCTCATTTAATCGGTCTTGCCTACTCAAGCAACCAACACAATCCTCTCCAACTACAAGAGAAACTATTTTTTTAATTCCAGTTTTCGAAGTAAACTTATCAATTGAGTCTCCGAGTCCTTCTGATTTTTGTCCCATCTTTTACTTTATTTTTATAATACAACATCAGCAAAGCATCACAATTCCAAAGAGTAACCTTTTCTTTTGGATATAACTTTGTTGCAATTTCTTTTAATCTCTTTTTTTTATCTTTATAGGTTGTCCCTTTAACAAAGAATATACTTTGCCACTCTTGAGGTTTCAGGGATTGTGGCTCTCCACCCAAGCACATCGCTATATTTAACCACATATTATAATCGATGCATAGTTTATGAATGTTAAACCATCGGCCTGAAAGGATGTCGGGTTTTCTTAACGATTGGTGTTCGACATAAATTGATATATTTTCGAGTGTCTGATTTCCAACTGCTGAAAAAAGGATGTCCGAATTTTGAACATAGTCGTTGGTTATTTTTTTAAGCAAAATCGTGCCGTCTGATTTCTGATAAGCTAATCCACCATTGACACCCACGTCAATTGTCACAATTTCTTTATATTCTCCTGTCTGCTCCATCTAATACTATAATATTAAACATTTCGTGTAATCTACTGAAAACTCTATCACCATATCTTTCTTTGACTTGGGTTAAAGTTAGGTTGGAAGTTAAGTGCGTTCTAAGACCTTTTTCTATAAACTGATTGTATCTTTCTTCTATTATTGTTTTGAAAACCTCTTCTTGTTTGCCGTAATACTTGCCTTGATTCTCTGAACCAAAGTCATCAAATAAGTATTTCCTAATTATATATTTTTCTAAACACTCCGAACCTTTGGTGTCATATTCTCTTACGACTGCATTGGTTGAGGTAATAGAAAAGGAAACGACTTTGTTATACATTACGATGTGCTTAAAAATTCTTAATAATGCCGTTTTACCTGTTCCACACTTTCCAGTCACAAACAATCCTTTTCTTAAATCGTGGTTGGGATATCGCTTTTTAAATTCAAAAGGTGCATTTGCAAAGTAATAATGTAAAAAACATATTGTTGGAAGGTTGCCTTCATCCAGTATGTATGGTTTATTGATGGCTCTATCTTTTAGAGAAGCAAATCCGTTGCTTACATATTTAATTAGCTTTTCTTCATCTTCGACTTGCTCTTGAGTTGGCTTTGAAACCTTCGCTTGTATTGGTTTAAGCGTTTTTAATCTTTCTAATACTTTGTTCATAGTTTGTGCTTGTTCATTTCTGTACTATCAAAGTTAACTTCATTTTTGGAATAATCAATTGTTGACCTGCTTTTCCAAGTGGCCAACCTTCGACTTAATCCAAACACCTTCTCTTTTTCAAACCTCATCTTTGTATCCTTCTCTCCGTGCTCAGTCCAGTAATCAAAAAAGTCTTGTAACATTTTTTTAGGATATTTATGTTTATAAGATGTCAAGAGCTCATTAAAAAATGAGTTTTTTCTATCATCTAATGAAACCTTGACCTTAACCTTAACCTCATCCTTAACCTTGTCTTTAACCTTAACCCCTTCTTGATTGTCATTAAGGAGCTTGTAAGCTCCTAA
>SPKZ01011790.1_pt1 | contig 17622 bp, 13 predicted proteins | sample 2456571 | NCBI WGS metagenome assembly SPKZ01 (sample SAMN11192286, study PRJNA482655) | marine metagenome | biome: ENVO:00000447; feature: ENVO:00000244|ENVO:00000211|ENVO:00000569|ENVO:00002023; material: ENVO:00002151; isolation source: ocean water from marine abyssalpelagic zone ...
GTCGCGCGGCAGGCCTGCAGGGCGTCGGAGAGACGCTGGAGCATCCATACCTGGTAGGGCAGAACCATCCGCCGATCGCGCACCTCGCCGATCCGAAACTCGTGGGTGAGCGCGCCGCCGTCGCTCTGGAGTGCCTCGAAGCCGGGTGTGGCCGCGAAGGTCTTGCCCGGCAGTTCCGCTCCCTTTTCGCAGGCGTCACTCGCCATGTAATGGGCGAGCACTTCCATGCTGCTCGCGAGTACCGGCCACATCTCCTCGAAGAAGACTCCGAGAACGGGGGCGAGTGTCTCGGGAATGGCGTCATCCGGGAGCCACTCGCCCGCGTGGCTGGTGGCGCACTTTGCGACGAGTTGCCCCGTCTCGTCGACGTCGTAGAGCTTCTGGTTGTAGCTCCGGGCGTTGAGTGCATTCGTCCCGTTGGTGCGCTCGACCCACTCGGCCACGAGCGGGTAGCGGGTGCGCAGCATGAAACCCGGAACCGCATCGCGGAAGAGGTGCGCGTAGAGCGGGCCGAGCAGACCGAAGTCGCCGAGCGAAGGCCGGCCCCCGAGCAGGAAGTCGTGCTGGTCGAAGTGGGCTTCGAGTTGCTCCATCAGGTGCGCGTGGCTGGCTTCCCAGGCCGCCCGGGTTCCGGCGTGGACCCCGAGATCCCGGATTCCGGCGTAGACGCCGATCCGCGCGTTGTCGGGATCCTTGATGCCGAACACGTGCTCGAACAGAAAGCGCGCCATGGCCCGGCGCTCGCTGCCGCTTCCGGTGGGCGCGAGCAACGGGCCCCACTGCTGCGCGTTGAAGCGTTCGTGATTGGGCTCGACCCCTTCGAGGCTGTAGTGCCAGCGCTCCCAGAAGGCGTAGACCACCATCCACTCGTCGGCGAGCAGTTCGACCAGATAGGACGCCAGGCACTGCAGCGGACGCGTCGCGGGCGCCGGGATCACGGGCGGCTGCGGGTGCCGTGCCTCACAGAAGTCGATGATCTCACTCGAGTCCTGCACCCAGGTCCCTTCCGGGGCGAGCAACTGGGGGACGGCCCGCGTGCCGGTCGCGGGTTCGAGGACGCGTTCGAGGATTTCGCGCGTCGCAAAGACGTCTTCGAATCCCTCTCCGAGCGCTCCGTGGTAGGCCTTGTAGCGCAGATAGGCGCGGGCCTTTCCGGAGAAGTAACTGTGCTCCCAGGAGAACAGGCGGTACATGATCTCTCTCGCTGAATCGGGCCCGAGCTTAGCGCGTCTGCGAGGCGAGGGGGGTGGACGAGGACTCGTGCGTCTACATCGACCTGGCAGTCTGCGGCTACAATCGGTCGGTACGACCTTCGAAACGGAGCCTGGATGAGCCGCATTACGAAACTGGGAGACGGGCTCTGGAGCGTCGACGCGGAAACCCGTCTTGCGCCGAGCGTGTTCTTCCCGTTGCGGATGGCCGTAATGCAGGTCGCGGGCGAGTTGCTGCTGCACTCGCCGGTCCCGATCGAGCCTGCCCTGGCCCGGGAGCTGGCGGATCTGGGTCCGGTCGGGCACCTGCTCGCGCCCAACAAGTTTCACCACCGCTACCTGGCCCAGGCCGCGGAGCGCTACCCGGGGGCCCGGGTATGGGGGGTGCCGGGAATGACCGAGAAGTTTCCGGAGATTCGCTTCGACGCCGTGCTCGGGCAGGATTCTGCCCCCGGATGGGCGGCGCATCTGGACCAGGTCGGGGTCTCGGGTGTCCCCGCCATCAACGAGGTGGTCACGCTGCACAGGCCCTCGCGAAGCCTGCTCGTGACGGATCTGGTCTTCAACATGACCCGGATCCGGGGCCTGCTGTCTCCGCTCGCGCTCTGGCTGGTCGGCGGGCAGCGAGGCTTCGCGCACAGCCGGGCCTGGCGTTGGTTCTTCGTCCGGGACCGGCCCGCGGCCGGCCTCGATCTGGCGCGCGTGCTTTCCTGGGACTTCGACCGGATCGTGCCCTGCCACGGCGAGGTGCTCGAGGTCGATGCGCGCGCGCGTCTGGCGGACCGGCTCTCTTACCTGACGGCCGCCCATGCTGGGAGCGAAGGATCGGGGCCCCCCGACCAGCCGGAGCGCGGGCGGTGACGGCCGAGATCGACTGGTACTACGACTCGCTCCCGGGCGCGACGTTTGCGCGCGCACTTCACGAACTTCGAGAGAGAGGTCCGGTCGTTTCGGTTCGGGCTCTGGCTGGCGCGCTCCCGGTCTATTACGTGATCGGGTACGAGGCGCTGGCGCGCGCCTTCAGGGACGCCGAGCGTTTTCCTCCCGGGCTCGCCTACCAGATCATCTCGAAGCCGTTCATCGGAAACACATTCATGTCGATGGACGAAGCGGAGCACCGGATCTGGCGGCCTCCGATGACGCCGCGGTTTCGCAAGGGCGCCATCGACGAGCTGGATGACCGAGAACTGGCCCCGCTGGCTCACGAGCTGATCGATCGGATCGAGGCCCGGGGCCGGGCCGATCTCGCCAGGACCTTCACCCGCCTGTTCCCGTTCGCGGTCATCTGCCGCCAACTCGGCCTGGCGCGCGAGAACGAGCACGAGTTCTACCACTGGTCCATGGACCTGATGTTCGGCGGCCGCGACCTCGCGGCCAGTCGACGGGCGGACGCGAAGCTCAGCGCGGCGGTGTCGCCCGTAATCGCGGCGCGGCGCCGGGATTCGAGCTTCGAGGACGTGATCGGTGAGTGGTCGCGCACCGAAGTCGCGGGCCGCCCCGTGACGGATGAGGAAATACTCGCGCACGTCCGGCTGTTCTTTACCGCGGGCGCGACCACGACTTCAGATGCGCTGGGCAATCTGGTTCACGCGCTGCTCACCCACCCGCGTGCGTGGGAAGCCTGTGTGGCAGACCCGGGCCGTGCCGGCGAGGTGGTCGAGGAAGGGCTCCGCTGGAATCCGCCGGTGGCGGCACAGCCCCGCTTCAGTCGTGCGAGCGAGGAGATCGAGTTCGAGGGCGTGCGCATTCCGGCCCGGTCGGCGGTCCTGTTCGGGATTGCGGCCGCGAATCGGGATCCCGAGGTCTTCGAAGACCCGGATCGCTTCGACCTCTCACGGCGCCCGAAGGAACTGCTGACCTTCGGCCCGGGACACCGGACCTGTCCCGGGATGCACTTCGCACGGAGGAACCTGTGCGTTGCGCTCGAAGCCCTGACACAGAGGTTGCCGAAGTTGCGACTGTGCGACCGCGAAGGGTCGGAACCCCGGGGAATCCTGCTTCGGGGTCCGGTGACGCTTCCGGTCGCCTGGAGCTAGCTCCTCCTCGGGTTCAGACGCGTTCGGTTCCGCCTGCGCCGACCCGCGAAACGGCTTCTCCGAAACGCCGCAGGTTCTCGGGATCCGGCGGCTCCGGTCCCCGGAAACCGCGCTCCACTTCGCCCGGGATGCACTCGGGCAGCACCTGCGGGAAGAGCGGTCCCGAGAGCGACTGACCGTCGCGGAGCCCGTGCTTCCAGAGCAGCGGCATCGTCGCCGGCCTCGACTCGTAGCGGACGTCGTCACCGGCCCAGCGTGTCGAGAACGCCCGGCGCGCGACGCTGGTGCTGTAGTTCCCGGACGAGCCGTGAAGCACGAACGGGTCGAAGATCAGACAGTCGCCGCGCTTCGTGTTCGGCGAGAAGAGATCGTAGTCGTCCCGGTGGGCCTCGACGTCGGGTGGCTCGGGCAGATCGGAAGCGAGCATGTACGGATCGTAGGTCGGCGTCACCGCCTTGTAGCGCTCGGTCCAGCGCTGCGAGCCCCGGACGAATTCCAACCTGCTCGATTCCCGAGTGACGTCGTCGAAGCTGATCCAGATCGAGCACAGCGCGCGGCTATCGAGTTGTACGGGCCAGAAGGTGATGTCCTGATGCCAGGGTGTGTGCATCTGGCAGCCGGGCTGCTTCACGAAGAGTTGATCGTAGAAGTGCCGGACCGTCGGGGTGCGAAGAACCTGTTGCGCGATTCGGGCTGCGGGTGAAGCGAAGACCCACTCATGGAAGTCCGGGTCCTGTTTCCAGAGAAAGAGATCGCCGGTAAAGCCGGCTTCCTGTCGGGAGAGCGCACGGCCGAAAAAGGTCGGCTCGGACACGATCCGGTCGATGGCCGCCTGCATGCGGTCGAGCCAGTGGGGCGGGAACAGATCCGGCGCATGAACCACTCCGTCTTCGTCGTAGGCCGCAATCTCGGCGCTCGTGAGCGCCCGGAGCGGTGGTTCCGGTGGCATCGTCAGCTTCTCCTACTCTGCGGGGCCTCCCCTTCGGAGGCTCCGAGGCGGACTGCAAGTATCTCCGGTGAGGGGTGTTTCGGGAAGGGGAGCCGAATCCCGGCCGGTCTCGAAGCTTCAGCCCGCGCAATGCCTGCCGCGGGAAGCTCGTGAGCTGCGCGGGGGACTGTTCGCGCCTCGAAGTCCAGGCGTATGATGCCGCTCCTGCGGTCAGGCTCGCGCGGACCCCAAAGCTTGTGCAGCCGGCCGAGCATTTACACCGTGCCAAATCCACATCTCGAAGCTGCCCGGGCCCTGCGACCGCTGGTGGATGAAAACGCCCGCCGGGCGGGCATGGACCCGGTGCCGGACGCCACGATCGAGGCACTCCAGGGCGCCGGACTCTACGGTGTGCTCTCGCCCCGCGATGTGGGCGGAGCGGAACTCTCGGTGCTGGAAGCGCTCGATGTGTTTGCCGAGGTGTCCCGGGCTGACGGATCGGCGGGCTGGTGCCTGATGGCGAGTGCCACGCTGGTCGCCTACTTCGGCTCCTACGCGGAGCAGAGCTTCGTCGATCGGATGTTCGGCTCCGGTATCCCGCTCGCGGCGGGACAGTTTGCGCCGAACGGTACCGGGGTTCCCGACGGAGACGACTTCGTGATCTCGGGCCGCTATCAGTTTGGAAGCGGCATCCATCGCGCGAGCTGGGTCGGGGCCGGAGTGATGGTGACCCCGCCGGCGGGGGACGCGGAACTCCGCTTCATGTGCTTTCCGATCAGCGAGGTCGAGGTTCAGGGCAACTGGGAAGTACTCGGTCTCCAGGCGACCGCGAGCTACGACTACGAGGTAAAGGATCTGCGCGTGCCGCGCGCCGGAACCTTTCCGTTTTTCAGACCGACGCGGCGGCGGGGCGGCCCGATCTACGAGTTAGGTGTGTTGCCGATGACCGCGATCGGACACGCCGGCTTCGCGATCGGGGTCAGCCGCCGCGCGCTCGATGAACTGATCTCGATCGCGCGCAGCAAGCACCGAATGGGCGCCCCCAGCCCACTCCGTGAGAGCGACCAGTTCTTGAACGCGCTCGGAACCCTCGAGTCGCGCCTGCGTGCAGCCGTTGCCTGGACCCGCGAGTGCTTCGGACGGCTGGAGCAGACGCTGCTGGAAACCGGGGCCCTGGATCCGGTGCAGGCGAATTCGGCGCGGCAGGCGACCGCGCACGTGACCCGCGAGGGCGCCGAGGTCGTCCGCGGCGCCTACTTGCTGGCGGGGACCGACGCGCTGCGCGAGGGGGTCCTGGCGCGCTGCTTCCGCGACATTCACGCGGGTACGCAGCACTTCTTTGCGGGCTCGTCGGCGACCCTCGACCTGGCCCGGGATCTTCTCGCAGCGAGCCCAGAGAACTCGGTCGACGCCTGAACCCGTTCGCCGGATGGCGATTCCCGTCCGGGATCCGCCCCGCGAGCGCGTTGACGACCTAGCCGAAGATCGCGGGGTCAACGTCGACGCCGACCGGACAGTGGTCGGAGCCGCGCACCCGGTGGTGGATCTGGGCGCCGCGGACGAATCGCATCGCCGCAGTCGATGCCAGAACGTAGTCGATCCGCCAGCCCACGTTCCGTTCTCGCACGCCGATGCGCTGGCTCCACCAGGTGTAGTGGCCGGCGCCCGCCTCGAAGCGACGAAAGGTGTCGACCCAGCCCGCCGAGAGCCAGCGATCGAGCTCCGCACGCTCTTCCGGCAGGAACCCGCTCGTCCCGCTGTTCTGTCGCGGCCGCGCGAGGTCGAGTTCGCGATGCGCCGTATTGAAGTCGCCCATCACGAGAACCCGGCTGCCGCCCCGGCGCAGACGCTGGAGCCGCTCCAAGAGGGCTCGATAGAAGCGGAGTTTGAATGGGACCCGGCTGTTGTCGCGCTCGCTGCCGTTTCCGTTCGGAAAGTAGACGTTGGCGACCGCGAGGCGCCCAAAGCGCGCAATCTGCAGGCGGCCCTCGGCGTCGAAGGCGGGCTCGCCGAGCGAGGTCTCGATGCGGTCGGGTTTCCGCCGGGCGTAGAGCGCGACCCCGCTGTATCCCTTGCGTTCCCCTGCGACCAGGTCCATGTGCCAGCCCCTGGGACGGAGCAGGCGTGCGGGCAGTTGATCCGGCTGAGCCCGCACCTCCTGCAGGCCGACGATCGAGGCCCCGGAGCGGTCGAGCCAGCGTCGAAACCCCCGCTTCTCACAGGCGCGCAGTCCATTCACGTTCCACGAGAGGATCCGTTCGGTATGCACGCCGGATCTCCGACTCGATCCAGGCACGGGCCGCAGTCTATCCGGCCTCTTTGAACTCGCCAAACGGAGAACTGCCGCGGGCTGCGCCGAGGGGGAGTCAGGCGCCGGGCCGAAGTCGAACCCGAGCGATGCGCGCGATGCCGTCGGGCATCCCCGGCTGGTAGTCTAAGGACCCGGAGCGGCTCCGTACACGTGAATCAGGAGAAACGAGTTCATGCCAGTACCGGCTGCAGGACTCGATCGGAGAGTCCGGTCCCTACCTCCCGCGCGTGAATGGCGCGCCTTCCCGGCGAAGCGGAAGCGATGACGGATTCGAGCAGACGCTGGTCCTTCATCCCGCGCGGCGGATCGGGCCCGGTCGAGATCGAGCGTACCGAGGGCGCGTTTCTCTACACGCGCGACGGGCGCCGGATTCTGGATGCTGCGGGGGGCGCGATCGTCTCCAACATCGGTCACGGCCGCCGCGAGGTTGCGGAGGCGATCGCTGCGGCGAGTGAGCGCGAGGGCTACGTGGTGCCGACCTTCGCGACCGAGAGCCGGCTGCGGCTGGTGGATCGGCTGCGATCGAGTTGGCTGCCGGAGCCGCTGCAGTACGTCTACCTGGGGTCGGGGGGCTCCGATACGGTGGATGCCGCAATTCGCCTCGCCCGGCTGCACGCGGTTGCGAAAGGGGAGCCCGGACGCTTCAAGGTGATCGGGCGCGAACTCTCATACCACGGTGCGACCCTGACCACGCTCGCCGCGGGCCGCCAGCACAAGCGGCGGGGTGCGCTCGGACCGCTGCTCCAGGACTGGCCCACGGCGCCCGCGTGCTACTGCCTGCGCTGCCCGTTCGAGCGGACGTACCCGGGCTGCGGGGTGCGCTGCGTCGAAGACTTCGATCGTGTGATTCGCGAGGCCGGCCCTGAGAGCGTCGCAGCCGTGCTCGCGGAGCCCATCGGCGGTTCCACGGGCGCGGCGCTGACGCCGCCGGACGAGTACTGGCCGCGCCTGAGAGAAATCTGCACCGAGTACGGAATTTTGCTGATCGCAGACGAGGTCATGACGGGCTTCGGGCGCACGGGCCGTCGCTTCGCCGTCGACCACTGGGGGGTGGTTCCGGACATCCTCGTGGCAGGCAAGGGGCTCGGTGGGGGATATGCCCCGATCGGCGGCCTCTACACGCACGAGGGCGTCGTCGCGCCACTCGCGGAAGCCGGTGACGACTTGATGTTTTATACCTTCGGCGCGTTGCCGGCTTCCTGTGCGGCAGCCGACAAGGTGCTCGAGATTTTGGAGCGCGAGGCGCTGGTCGCACGGGCCGAGACGATGGGCCGCGTATTGCGCGCTCGGCTGGCGAAGCTCGAAGAGCATCCGCACGTGGCCGAGATCCGGGGACGCGGGCTGATGGTCGGAATCGAGTTCGTGAAGGACCGCGAGCGGCTGGAGCCCTTCTCGAGCCGGGACAATTTTACGAACCGCGTGGTCGCTGCCGGCTTCTCGGAGGGCGTCTTCTTCTATCCAGCCGGGATCGACCCCGCCCGCGATGCCGTCATGCTGGGTCCGCCCCTGATCATCGGAGACGCCGAGATCGAGATGCTGGCGAGTGTGCTCGAGCACGCCATCGACTCGGCCGTGCGCTACACGCTGGGAGGCGCCTGAAGCGCTCCCGCACCCGCGTCTCTGCGACTCGCAGTAGCCGCCGCGATCGGGGCGCCGGAGTCTCCGAGCCGCCGGGCTGTTTCAGCAGAGCTTTCCGTCGCGGACTTCCAGCGTGCGGCCGCAGAACTCTTCCTGCGTCATGGCCGTGGCCAGGGCCCGGTCCTCGGTGGACGCCAGCGTGCGCCGGCCGTCCTCCATCTCGCAGAGCGCGAGCCCGCGTACGGGCTCTTCTCCTTCGTAGGGCACCGTATAGGTGACGACCCGGGCAGGCCCATCGAGCCGGGCCTCGAACTTCGCGGTCGGAGTCGCCCGCGCACTGGCCTCACTCAGATCCTCGAAGCGAAACGGCCCCGACGGCGGGGCCGTGGACCAAAGCGTCACGCCCTGCTTCGTCAGAATCCCGCTCACGGCGGTGACGAGGCCCAGACTGCCCGGGTCGCCGCGCAGCACCTGGGTCATTCGCGCCATCGCCTGCAGCACGAAGTTGTTGAGCGGCCCGCCGGCGAAGGTCATGCCCCCCGTCTCGGTGAGCGGTGCGTGCAGGTCGAGACCCAGTTCGCGCGCCTGGACGCGTACGGCCGAGGGAAAACAACTATAGATCTCGCGGTGTGCGGCCGCGGTAACTTCCATCTCCGCAATCTCGAAGGCGCGGCGGCCCGTGATCTCGAAGCCCGGGCAGCGCTGTGGGTTGGCGCGTTCACAAAGGGCCAGCATGTGGTTCGACTCGGTCACGACCCAGGGGTAGACCCAGCGCGATTCCGGGATGCCGGCGGCCCGGGCGGTCGCGCTCGCGCAGAGGATCAGGCAAGCCGCCTGGTCGACGTTCCACTGCGAATTGTGGTGCTTGGTGTATGGAAACGCGAGCATTCGGTTGCCGTTGCCGGCGTTGCGAATCGTCGTTGCGGAGAGCCTTTCGCGACTCCAGGCAGCGGGGTTGTCTGCGGCGACCTCGCTCATCGCGGACCACATGCGCGCGACCTCGTCACGGTGCGCGTCGAGTGAGATGCCCGCTTCGGCGCGGAGTGCATTCTCGACCATGCTGTACTGCTGAACGGGCATGATCAGCCCGTGCTCCACTTCGGCGGGATGCATGATCGCCCCGCTCGGGCGTAGGATTTCGTCGGGTTCGGTGTTTCCCTGATCGAGAAGGGGCGCCTTCGCGCCCGTGATCTGTGCCCGAAGCGCCCGGTACTTGGCTTCGGCACCCGCGATCAGTACGACCTCGGCGCTTCCATTCGCGATATCGAGCGCCGCCTGGCCGAGGAGGCTCGTCTGAAGCACGCCGACTTCAGCGATGACGGTGCGGGCGGAGGTGGCCCCGATTCGTTCGGCGATGATGCGTCCCGGATCCGGATAGGGCCAGAAGCCCCGCGGGACGCGAATCGAATCCGCCCGCGAGAGCAACGCCCGGGCGCCCGCATCCTCCGCTGCGCGGCGGGTGGCCTCGGTCATCAGTTCCACGGGCTCCAGTGCTTCCGCCGGATCTTCTACCCGCTGGCTGAGCGCTGCCGCCCCGACCAGAACCGGACTTGCGTCGACACTCTTCATGACCGAACCCGCAACATCGCGACCTAAGGTATACGTTCCTCGAATCTTTTCCCGGTTTCGGATCCCCGGGCCTCGCGTGCGGCTCGGGGTGACCCGGGTACTCGGATCCTCGGGGTGCCCCGGGTTCACAGATCCGTTTAGAAACAACTTGACCGGTGAAGTTTTTGCATATAGCCTGCACATAAGCTTCAGCTTGGTTGCAGGAGAAATTCACTTCCTGTTCTGATTGGATTTTGTGATGGCGAGACGAGCACAGCGAGGCTCTGAACGGCCCCGGGGGGTGGGCAAGGCCTCGAGGTTCGGATTTGAGCCGGCGCTGGTGCTGCGCGCCTACCAGGACGAACTTTTCGACGGATTGGGTGCGTGGTGTCGGGACGCCGCCCGGGACGTCCTATCGGAGATGTGGGTCGCCGACGTCGAGGGGCTCTGCGGGGAACGCTGGAGACCGCGTCCCCGCTCGCGGGTGGCCCGCGCGGGCTGGTGCAGAACCGAGATCATGCTCGGAGGCGAGCGGATCCCGGTGCGTCGGCCCCGGGTGCGCTCGGCGCAGGGGCGCGAGGTCGAACTTCGGAGCTTCCGCGCCTCGGCAGACACGGACTTTCTGGGCCGCTCCGTGATCGAGGATGTCTGCGCCGCCGTGGCCACGGGCCGTTTCCCCGAGGAGCGCTACCTGCGGAGTCCGATTCAGGCGGCCTTTGTCGATCAACTCGTCGCGCGGCTCGGGGCACTGCATGCGACGCCGAAAGGCGAGTTCGATCCCGGGCTCTTGATCCACGAGTTGACCTTTCCCGACCTGAGTTTCCTGGGTGCGCTCGGGATCGACGCGCGGGGTCAGCGGCGCCTGGTGGGGCTGGCTTCCGGACGGCTCGACGATCCGGCCCGGGTCGAGGCACTGCTCACGGGGGTCGTGGGCCGGCACCGCAGGAGCGCGCCCCCGACCGTCTGCCTAGTTGGAGAGTCGCCCGTCGTCCACTCCGTGCTCCGAACGATCTTTGGGTCGTCGGTGATCATCCAGCGCTGTCCGTCCGAAAAGCGCCGCCGAACGCTCGACCGGTTGCCTCCGTCATTGCAGCCTGCGGTTCTCGAAGATCTGCTGGCCGCCTACGCGAGTCCGAATGCGCAACTCGCGCGCCGGGCGCTGGACCGGGTCGCGCGTTCCCTGGCCCCCGATCATCCCGAAGCTGCTGCCGCGCTGCGCGATGGACTCGACGAGACGCTCGCGCTTCCCAAACTCGCGGGCACAAAGAGCCCCCGGTCGCGATCCGCTGGAGCGCGTCGGAGCGCTGCTCGAACCTGAGCTTCGCTCAGCGAAACGGCTGCCTGCGCGGGATGCTCTCCGCCGGGTCGTCGCGGGCCCGGGTGCGGACGCTGAGGCCGGCGTCGTCGGGGTGCCGAAGCTTCGGATCCGGGCGGGGTTCGGCGAACGGATTCAATCAAAGGCCCCGTGGCGGCCTGCGCCGCCAGCGAAGCGGCGGGATCCCTCGGCGGTCTCCCCGGAGCGCACCACCTCGATGCCGCGCCGGGTTTCGTTTCGGAGCGCCGGCTCCAGTTCCAGGGACCCCTGTTCGTAAGCCGAGAGCCGGTCGCTTCGCAGGCACTGCTGCGGGAATGCCGCGAGTTCGTGCGCCAGCTCGGTGGCGTGTGCGAGCGCGGTGCCGGGTTCCACCACGCGGTTCGCGAGACCCATGCGCAGCGCCTCTTCTCCGGACACGCCGCGCCCGGTCAGAATCATGTCGAGTGCGTGACTGTGTCCGATCAGGCGCGGTAGCCGGATGGTTCCTCCATCCACGAGCGGCACGCCCCAGCGGCGGCAGAATACGCCGAAGACCGCGTCCCGCGCAGCGACTCGGAGGTCGCACCAGAGCGCGAGTTCGAGGCCCCCGGCCACCGCATAGCCCTCGACCGCCGCGATCACGGGCTTGCCGAGCAGCATGCGGCTCACGCCGAGCGGTGCGTCTCCCTCTGCCTCGATGCGGTTTCCGAGTCCGCTCGAAATCGCCTTCAGGTCGGCGCCCGCGCAGAAGCTTCCACCACTGCCCGTCAGGATCGCGACGCTCAGTTCCGGATCGCCGTCGAACAGGCGGAAGACCCTGGCGAGTTCGCGCGCCGTGGGCGTATCGATGGCATTTCGAAGCTCGGGGCGATCGAGGGTCACGATGGCGATGGGGGGGGCCGTTTCGAAGCGTATGGTGCTCATCGGAGACTCCTGCGCGAGTGAATTGGAGTGATCTTACGTGGCCGCCGGCCGGTGGCATAATGGCGCCCGCAGACCAGGGGGGGTCCAGATGAGAATTCGATTCCTGGCCGTTTGTACGGGGGTCCTGGCGCTCGGGGGTTGCGGCACCGATGCGCCCGAGCCATCGGATGCCGTGGCCCCGGCCGCGCCGGCCGCTGTCCGCGTCATCGATGCCGGCGAAATTCGAAAAGCCACTGGCGCGATCGATGATGCACGCCTCGCGGCGGCTGCAGAGGACGTCGACAACTGGCTGATGATCGGTCGGACCTACGGCGAGGAGCGCTTCAGTCCGCTCGACCGGATCCACGAGGCCAACGTCGCGCGGCTCGGGCTTGCCTGGAGTCTGGATCTCGAAACCGTGCGCGGAGTCGAGGCCACCCCGCTCGCAGTGGACGGCGTCCTGTTCACGACCGGCCCCTGGAGCGTCGTCTACGCGGTCAACGGCGAGAGCGGTCAGCTGATCTGGAGTTTCGATCCCGAGGTTCCCCGAAGCTATGCCGAGAAGGCCTGCTGTGACGTCGTGAACCGGGGACTCGCGCTCTACAAGGGTAAGCTGTATCTGGGGACGCTGGACGGCCGGCTGGTGGCGCTTGACGCTGCCACCGGTGAGGTCGTGTGGGAAACACTCACCGTCGATCCGACCAAGCCGTACACGATCACGGGCGCTCCGCGCGTCGTACAGGGGAAGGTGATCATCGGAAACGGAGGTGCGGAGTTCGGGGTCCGCGGCTACGTGACGGCCTACGACGCCGAGAGCGGCAATCAGGTGTGGCGCACCTACACGGTGCCCGGGGATCCCGCGAAGCCGTTCGAGTCCGCGGCGCTGAAGGCCGCGGTCCGTACCTGGAAAGGCGGCGAGTGGTGGAAGGTCGGCGGAGGCGGAACCGTCTGGGACTCGATCGTGTATGACCCGAAGCTCGATCTGCTCTACATCGGTACCGGCAACGGTTCGCCCTGGAGCCGCTACGTGCGCAGCCCGGGCGGCGGGGACAACCTCTACCTGTGTTCGATCCTGGCGCTGCGGCCGAGCGACGGGTCGTTGGTCTGGTTCTTTCAGACCACTCCGGGCGACAACTGGGACTTCACCTCGACCCAACCGATGCTTCTGGCCACGATCGAGATCGAGGGCGAGCGGCGTGAGGTGCTGATGCAGGCGCCCAAGAATGGCTTCTTCTACGTACTCGACCGGAAGACCGGCGAGTTCATTTCGGGCAGCAACTTCGCCGAGGTGACCTGGGCCGAAGGCCTGGACGAGAATGGGCGTCCGATCGAGACACGCGATCTCGACTACGACAAAGAGATGCAGGTCGTGAAGCCGTCGCCCTACGGGGCCCACAATTGGCACCCGATGTCGTACAGCCCGAAGACCGGGCTCGTCTACATTCCCGCCCAGGAGATTCCGAGCCCGTTCCTGCTCGATCCGGACTGGGAGTTCGAACCCGGGGCCTGGAACACGGCACTCGATTTCAGCATTGTGCGGGACCTCCCGGTCGGTTCAGAGGACGAGGTGACGGGTTCCCTGCTCGCGTGGGACCCGGTCGAGCAGCGCGAGATCTGGCGCGTTCCCCACGTCACGGCCTGGAACGGGGGCACGCTCGCGACCTCCGGGAACCTGGTCTTTCAGGGTACGGCCGACGGCCGGTTCGTCGCGTACCGCGCCTCGGACGGCGAGAAGCTCTGGGAGAGCCCGGTCGGGACCGGAGTCATCGCGGGCCCCATGAGCTACCGCGCGGGCGGGGATCAGTACGTGGCCGTGAGTGTGGGCTGGGGCGGCGCCTTTGCGCTCGCGGCCGGCGCCGCAGCCGCCAAGGCCGGCGTCCGGGGGGGCGGGCGACTCCTGAGCTTCCGAATCGGTGGGACGGCACAGGTCCCGCAGCAGGGACCGCGCGCCGCGTCTTTGCCCGCGCCCCCATCGACGGCGAGCGAGCAGGAAATCCTGGCGGGCGGTGCGCTCTACCACCGGTACTGCTACGTGTGTCACGGCGCCCAGGCCGTGTCGGGCGGCGTGATCCCGGATCTTCGGCATGCCTCGGCCGAAGTCCACGCGAGCTTCAGCGAACTCGTGCTCGGCGGAACCGCGGTCTCGAAGGGAATGCCGAGTTTCGCGGGACGCCTGAGCCCCGAGGAGGTCGCGTTGATTCAGAGCTACGTGCGCGCGCGCGCCGCGGGCGCCACCGGGATCGACGAAGCCGCTCCCGCTTCAGGTGACTGAGGCGAAATCGGGCTCGGCAGCGATTTACGCGTGGCTGCGCGAGCGTTACGGCCTCGACTTCCGCTCGCTGGCCGCGTTTCGGATCGCGATTGCAAGCGTGATCCTGTTCGATCTGGCGGACCGCGCCCCGCAGTTGAGAACGTTCTACTCCGACCAGGGGATGATCGCGCGCTACGTGTTCGACCAGTCGCTGTCCCGCACCCTTCTCTGGCCCCATTTCTGGAGCGGGTCCCCGGGCTTCCAGAGCTTGCTCTTTGCGCTCTCGGCACTCGTCGCACTCGCGATGCTGGTGGGCTACCGGACTCGCCTCGCGACCTTGCTCTCGTGGGTTCTGCTCTGCTCGTTGCACTTCCGAAATCCAAACATCCTGAACTTCGGCGACTCGATCCTGCGAATTCTGCTCTTCTGGTCGATCTTCCTGCCGCTCGGGGAGCGCTGGTCGCTCGACCGGCGCCGCGGCCGCAGAGGGGCCGTCCCCGAGTCGAACGCAGCGCCGGGGTCGACGCGCATTCTCTCGGTAGGCGCGATCGCGATTCAGCTTCAAGTCGCGTTCCTGTACTTCTTCTCCGCGATGCACAAGCTGGGGCCGCAGTGGATGGTGGACGGGAGCGCGGTCTACTACGCGCTGAGCGTCGACTACAGGGTGTATCCGCTCGGCCTCTGGCTACTGCAATTTCCCGATCTGATGAAGTTCCTGACGTTTGCCTCGCTCTACCTCGAGACCATCGGGCCGTTCTTGTTCTTCGTTCCCTTCTACTCGGCGCAGGTCCGACTCGGCACGGCGATCGCGTTCGTGGCGCTGCACCTCGGAATTGCTGCCAGCATGCGCTTCGGAGTCTTTCAACTCGTGCCCTGTGCGGCCATGCTGCTCTTTGTTCCCGGCCTGGTGTGGGATCGGTGGAGGAAAGCGTGAGCCCCCGGCGCGCGCTCAGGTACCTTGTCGAGGCGATCGCGGGCCTCTGCCTCATCTACGTCTTCCTGTTCAACCTCGAGGGAGTCTGGGGGCGGGTGCTGGTACCCGAGTCGGTGGCCCGGATCGGTCACGGGCTCGGGATCGAGCAACGCTGGGACATGTTCGCGCCCTCCGTGTCCACCTGGGACGGCTGGTTCACCGTGGCCGGGCTGCGGGCGGATGGGCGGGTCGAGGATCTGCTCTACGGCGGAGAGATCCGCCGCGACCGGTCAGAGCCGAAGCCGCGGCTGGTTCATCCCTACCGGCTGGCGGAGTATCTGCGCTACCTGGTCGAGCGACCGCCGGATCGGCGGGTGTATGCGTCCTGGCTGTGCCGCTCCTGGAACGAGATCGCGCAGCCTTCTCGTCAACTGGTTCGAGTCGAGATGCACTTCGTGCTGGAAGAGACGCCGCCGCCCGGAATTCGTCCCGTGACCGAAACGAAACGGCTGTTTTCCTTTCGCTGTCCCGAGTTGGCGACCGGAGAGTCGGCGCGATGAGCTAGAATTCGAGCCGGCGTCGTGGTCGAACGGTTGGAGGGCGAGAATGGAAACACGCGCGCTCGGAAGAACGGGTCTTCGAGTTCCGGTCCTTTGCCTGGGAACCATGACCTTCGGCCTGCAGACGGATCAGGCGACTTCCTGCGAGATCATGGATCGCGCGTTCGAGGGAGGTGTCGACTTCTTCGATACCGCCGATGTATATCCGCTGGGCGGTTCACTCGAGACCGTCGGTCGCACCGAGGAGATCATCGGGCGCTGGCTACGCGAGCGCGGACTCCGAGACCGCGTATTGCTCGCGACGAAGTGCCGGGGCGCGATGGGCCCCGGAGCCAACGATCAGGGGCTCTCGCGTCATCACATCCTGCGCGCGGTCGAGGAGAGCCTGCGTCGGCTCGGGACCGATACGATCGATCTCTACCAGACGCACTTCTTTGATCCCGATACGCCGATCGAGGAAACCGCGCACGCGCTCGACGACCTGGTCCGGTCGGGCAAGGTCCGCTACCTCGGCTGCTCGAACTATCCGGCCTGGCGCCTCGGAGAAGCGCTCGCGAGCGCGGAGCGGCTCGGCCTGGCACGCTACGAATCGGTACAGCCGCGCTACAACCTGCTCTACCGCGAGATCGAGACCGAACTAATTCCGCTGTGCCGGTCCGAGGAACTCGGGGTGCTTGTCTACAACCCGTTGGCCGGTGGCCTACTCTCGGGCAAGCACCGGAGCCGGCAGGAACCCGAGGAGGGCACCCGCTTTACGCTGGGGACCGCCGGTCGCATGTACCGCCGGCGCTACTGGCAGGATGCACAACTCGAGGCGGTCGAGGCGTTGGGTGACCGCTTCGAGACCGAGGGTCTCGATCTCGGGACGGCTTCGATTGCCTGGACGCTCGCGAAACCGGGCGTGACCTCGGCTATTATTGGGGCCAGCCGCCCCGAGCAGCTCGAGGCCTCGATTGCGGCCGCGGGCGTCGTGCTGGAAGAGAAGCTGATCGAGGTCCTCGACGAGATCTGGTGGGGGCTGCCCCGGCGTCCGGTGCTGGAGGGCTACCGCTAGGTCGCTAGGGTTTGAGTGTGGCGGACGGGCGCTGGGAATTCTGGATAGACCGCGGCGGGACCTTTACGGACTGTCTCGGGCGCGACCCGGATACCGGGGCGGTGCATGTCGCGAAGGTCCTCTCGCGCGACCGCGCGCCGCTCGAGGGAATCCGAAAGCTGCTCGGCCTGGCCGAGGACGACGCGATTCCCGCCTGCGACGTGCGCATGGGTACGACGCTCGCGACCAACGCGCTGCTGGAACGGACCGGAACCCCCTCGGCGCTCCTGATCACGCGCGGCTTTAGGGACCTGCTCGAAATCGGAACGCAGGCGCGGCCTTCGATTTTCGACCTCGAGATCCGAAAGCCCGAGCTGCTCTACCGCGAGGTGCTCGAGGTCGCGGCGCGCGCCGACGCAGCGGGAAAGGTGCTGGAGCGGCCGGACCCGGACCAGCTCCGGCGGCAACTTCAGGGCCTGCTCGAGCGAGGCCTGCGCTCGCTGGCGGTCGTGGTGCTCCACGCCTACCGCGCTCCGGAACTGGAGCTGGAGATCGGCCGGATTGCAGCGGAACTCGGCTTCTTGCACACCGCGCTATCGCACGAGGTGGCGGCCGAGATCGGGATGGTCGGAAGAGGCGACACCAGTCTGGTGGACGCGTATCTGACGCCGCTGATTCGGGACTACGTGCGTACTCTGCTCGAGGAACTTCCGGGCAGCACACTTCGCATCATGCAGTCGAGTGGAGGCCTGACCGATGCGAGCCGCTTTCGCGGGCCCAGCGCGATCCTGTCCGGCCCGGCCGGCGGCGTCGTGGCCTACGCCCGGATCGCGAAGGCCTGTGGCGATTCGAGTGCGATCGGTTTCGACATGGGTGGGACCTCGACGGACGTGTCGCGCTTCGACGGCGCCTTCGAGCGGGTCTACGAAACCGAGACCGCGGGTGTCCGAATCCGAGCACCGATGCTCGCGATCCACACAGTCGCGGCGGGCGGCGGGTCTCTCTGCCGCTACGACGGTTACCGAATGACCGTCGGTCCGAAGAGCGCGGGCGCGA
>SPKZ01012780.1_pt1 | contig 17607 bp, 13 predicted proteins | sample 2456571 | NCBI WGS metagenome assembly SPKZ01 (sample SAMN11192286, study PRJNA482655) | marine metagenome | biome: ENVO:00000447; feature: ENVO:00000244|ENVO:00000211|ENVO:00000569|ENVO:00002023; material: ENVO:00002151; isolation source: ocean water from marine abyssalpelagic zone ...
ATCTTGATCCCAGCATCGGAAATGGCCTGCATATTAATCACTTGATCGAGTTGGCTGACATAATGTTCAATAAAGTCCATTTTAGTCACTAATGGCGAATCCATTGCTTGCTCAATACCAATAACTTTAACGTCTTTTAAGTCATCTGCAATAATATCATTAGCACGTTGTTCAATGAGCTTGGTGATATCTCCTTCGGCCGGACCGCCGTGAGGTGGATTATATTTAATGCCACCGTCGCTTGGTGGGTTATGTGACGGTGTTATAATAAGACCATCCGCTTGCGATGTTTGACTCTTATTGTGACTGATAATTAAGCGCGAGATCACTGGCGTTGGTGTAAACCCTAAGTCTTGTTGAATAGTGACTGGCACACCATTGGCAACTAATACACTAATCGCAGTAGTAAATGCAGGTTCGGATAATGCGTGAGTGTCTTTACCTAAAAATAACGGCCCGGTAAATCCTTGTTTTTTACGATATTCTGCCACGGCTTGGCAAATTGCCTCAATGTGCGTTTGATTAAAACTATTTTTTTGTGCATTACCGCGGTGGCCAGATGTGCCAAAAGTAACGCGTTGTTCCTCTAGGCTGACGTTTGGAATTTTTGTGTAATAGTCAGATACTAACCTACCAATGTTGATTCTATCTTGCGGTCTAACTGGCTTGCCTGCATGGTGATGAACTGTCATTAGATTCCCTTTTCAGCCATAGAATAATTAAAATATTAATTTACATATTCTACAAGATTTGGCTAATTTTTTGCTAATTTTATTTATTGTCATGTATTTGTCATATATTTTATGTACACTTTAAAAACAATTAAAAGACATTAGATATTTTTTGTTTATAGTCATAAAGCATTATTTAAGGAAAGCAGATGAAAACTAATAAAACAGCCGTTGCTTTAGCAGCAAGCCTATTATTAACTGGAGCAGTACTATCGAGTGGTGCTATCGCAGGTGAAAAACTAAAAGTCTACGGTAAAGTGAACGCGACGCTTCAAAGTGATGATAGTGGTGAACGTGAAACAAACGTTAAATCAAATGCATCTCGCATCGGAATTAAAGGCGGTGTTAAAATTAATGACGGCCTGAGTGCTATTTATAAGGTTGAATGGCAAGTTGATGTTGCTGATGATGAAAAAGATAATTTTAAAGCGCGTAGCCAATGGGTCGGTTTAAAAGGTAATTTTGGTCAGGTGATGATTGGTCGTAATGACACGATGTTAAAGTTATCACAAGGTAAAATTGATCAGTTCAATGATCTTAATGCGGATATTAAGAATTTATTCAACGGCGAAAATCGTCTTGATGACACGGTTACTTATATCTCACCTAGTTTTGGTGGTTTTAAATTAGGCGCTACTTTTATTGCTGAAGATAACAAGAAAAGTAACGGTAAAAATGGTACCAGTATTGCGATGATGTACGGTGATGCTAAATTAAAGAAAACCAATTTTTATGGCGCAATAGCGAGAGATACCGATGTTGCTGGACGTGATACGACACGCGTTTCTGTGCAAGGTAAAATTAGCAACCTGAAACTTGGCGCAATCTGGAATGATTCAGAAAAAGCTGACGGCACCGGCGATGGTGATGGCTTTATGGTGAATGCCGCTTACAAAATGGGCGCAACCACGCTTAAAGCACAATATTCAGATAGCGAAGATAAGCAAGCCGGAGATGTTATTTCAGTGGGTGTTGATTATAAGCTAGCTAAAAATGTTAAAGTTTTCGGTTTCTATACTGATTATTCTTTTGATGACAATACTGATGCTAAGCACTTAGCATTAGGTATGGAATACAAATTTTAAGTTAACATCTAAAGACTTAACTTATCCAGAACTCCGGTTAAGTTAGATAAAAAAAGACTGCTGCGGCAGTCTTTTTTTTTATTTTTTCTAACGCATTAATTTATGTCATAATTGTGTCATATAAACGATGAATAATGTAACCATTCTAAATTGATATATATGACTGAGTGAAGCCACATGAGTGCAAGGATTTTAATTGTAGAAGACGAAGCCGCGATTCGAGAGATGTTAAGTTTTGTGCTTGATCAGCAAGGGTTTGATGCGATAGAGGCACAGGATTTTAATGATGCGATGTCACGTCTAGTAGAGCCCTATCCCGATCTTATTTTACTAGATTGGATGTTTCCTGGTGGCAGTGGCATTACGTTGGCTAAAGAGGTTCGACGTAACGAGCATACCCGTCATATACCTATTATTATGCTTACCGCACGAGGTGAAGAAGAAGATAAACTCAGAGGCTTAGAAGTGGGCGCCGATGATTACATTACTAAGCCGTTTTCGCCTAAAGAATTGGTTGCTCGAATCAAGGCTGTGCTCCGACGCACCATGCCAACCGCACTAGAAGAAGTGATTGATGCTAAAGGCTTAGCATTAGATCCAGTGAGTCACCGAGTCACATTGCATGACGCCCCCTTAAGTATTGGGCCAACCGAGTTTAAACTGTTACATTTCTTTATGGCTCACCCTGAGCGAGTCTATAGCCGTGAGCAGTTACTGGATCACGTATGGGGAACCAATGTTTACGTTGAGGATCGAACAGTCGATGTCCATATCCGACGATTACGCAAAGCCATTGGTGGCAAAGGCCATGAAGATTTTGTCCAAACGGTTCGAGGCTCAGGTTATCGTTTCTCTACTAAGGTTTAGTGTTTAATGCCAGATCATCGTTTACTAAAATCATTACTGTTAAAATTGATTGCTTATTATTGGCTGCTGATGCTGATTGGACTTTATTTCGATGAAATATCCAACACATTATTGGTAGGCTCATTGATTATTATTTTGGTTAATGTTAAAGAGTTTGTCGATGTCGTGAATTGGATTTGGCACTCCCCGCACAAGCGAGACATTAAAGATAATTCCTATTGGGGTTACATTTACCGTGGGGTTGATAAATCGATTAAAGCCAATCGTCAGCGCCGTAAACAATTGATCGCTGCTTTGAGTCAATTTAGAGAAGGGGCAGATGCTCTGCCCGATGGCGTGGTGGTCTTTAATCAAGATAATGCAATCATTTGGTGTAATAGTGCAGCCCGTAAGTTTCTGGGCTTGCAATGGCCCGGTGATCGCGGGCAACTACTAAATAACTTGATTCGCCATCAAGAGTTTAGGCAATTCATCATTAAAGGGGATTTTAATCAAATATTAGAATTGCCTTCCCCCCATAACAGTAGTGTTTTGTTAGAACATCGAGTCACCAGCTATGGTGCTGATTTATTTGTAATGACGTCACGGGATGTCACCGTCCTTAATCATTTGGAACACATGCGGCAAAAATTTGTCGCTGATGTCTCCCATGAATTGAAAACGCCATTGACGGTGTTAAATGGTTATTTAGAATTGATCACTGATCAGGAAGATCTTGAACCCAAAATGTGGCTTAAAGCGACGGGAGCGATGAAGGTTCAAACCAAGCGGATGCAACAAATGGTCGAGCAGCTTTTAACCTTGTCTAAAATTGAAACCTCTAGTCAAACGATTGTTACCGTGATTAAAATCCAAGAACTAATGGCATTAATTAAAGATGATGCCACGGTGTTAATCGGCGATAGAGATTTAAGCATTAATTTTGTTGATCACAGCGATGCCGTTATTAGTGGTTGTGAGGCACAAATGCTTAGTGCTTGCTCTAATTTGGTTAGTAATGCTATTCGCTATTCCCCTGATGGTTCGACGATAAAGGTTGTATGGCAACGGGTTAATAATGGTATTGAATTCTCGGTCGAAGATAATGGTTTGGGGATTGAATCGATCCATATTGAACATTTAACCGAGCGTTTTTATCGCGTTGATCATTCACGATCGAGTCAAACTGGCGGCACTGGACTCGGTCTATCTATTGTTAAGCATGTGCTGGTTAACCATCAAAGTGTGTTAAGAATTGATAGTGAGGTTAATCAGGGCAGCCGATTTAGTTTTGTGATTTCAGATCCGATCGCAGCGACATAAAACCTTCACATTATAGTCACTTATTTGTCATATAACTGCGCCAATATGAGCAGCGTTAACTAATTAATTGAATATAACTGTGGAGTACACAATGAAATTATCTAATTTAGTCGCTGCATTAGGATTGTCTGTTGCGACGATTGTATCAACCAATGTCATGGCCATTGATAAAGCTATCCCTGAGTATAAAAAGACCCAAGGTATTTCAGGAAATCTGTCATCGGTCGGTTCTGATACCTTAGCCAACATGATGACCTTTTGGGCCGAAGAATTTAAACGTAACTACCCAAATGTTAATATTCAAATTCAAGCGGCGGGTTCTTCTACTGCGCCACCAGCACTCACTGAAGGTACTTCACAATTTGGGCCAATGAGCCGAAAAATGAAATCCCGTGAAATAGAAGCTTTTGAAAAACGCTTTGGCTACAAGCCGACGGCTATTCGCGTTGCAATAGATGCGTTAGCGGTATTCGCCCATAAAGATAATCCAATTAAGGGCTTAACGATTAAAGAAGTGGATGGAATTTTCTCGGTCACGCGTAAATGTGGTGGCGATGCTAAGACTCGTTGGGGTGATTTAGGATTATCTGGTAGTTGGACTGGTAAAGATATTCAGTTATACGGTCGTAATTCAGTGTCTGGCACCTACGGTTACTTTAAGAAAAAAGCCCTGTGTAAAGGCGATTTCAATACTAAAGTAAATGAGCAGCCAGGCTCAGCATCGGTGGTTCAATCGGTGGCAGCGTCCATCAATGCGCTAGGTTATTCAGGTATTGGCTATAAAACATCAAGTGTTAAAGCGGTACCTTTATCTAAAAAGGGCGGTAAGTATGTTGCAGCAACCATGGCGAATGCGTTAAACGGCACTTATCCACTTTCTCGTTATTTGTATGTGTATGTTAATAAGCATCCAAATAAAGCGCTATCACCGATGCAGCGAGAGTTTGTTAAAATGATCCTATCACAGTCGGGTCAAAGCATTGTGGCCAAAGATGGTTACATCCCTTTGCCGGCGAAAGTCATTGTTAAAGACTTAGCAAAATTAGGTATTAAGCTCTAAATCTACACACCTTAATTTTTATTTGGGCACTCTATTTTAGAGTGCCTTTTTTGGATCTTCAAACCGTCATATCTTGGTCACAAATCTGTCATCTCTATTGAATACAATGCTTGCATCTTTATTGGAGTAGGCAAAAAAATGACTCAATCTGTTGTCTTAAATAAATCAGAAACCACCACGTTAACTGCTAGCAGTAAAATTCGCTTAGCCAAAGATCTGATTGCCCAATACAGCATTACTGCTGGTGGTTTAATGGTACTAATGACCTTATTAATGATTTTTGGTTATTTACTTTATGTGGTCGAGCCGGTGTTTAGAAGTGCTGAAATACATTCGGGAGATAGCCATCGGATTAATAGTGCACCGTTAGCGCTTGGTAGTGATGAACTCAATGAGGTGGGATATTTCTATAATCCTCAAGGGCAGTTAAATTTTTATTCCTTACTTGAACAGCAATTTAATTATCCATCAATTGATTTGCCATTATTGAGTCATCAAACAATCACCAGTGTTGGTCGACCGACCGATTCAGATGTGGTGGCCTTTGGACTTAGCGATGGTCAGGTCATTATCTCAAAACCCAGCTTTAGATTATCCTTTAGAACAGGAATACGTACTATCACCCCAACGGTAAGTTATCCGTTTAGTGATGAGAGTGTAATGCTTGACCCATTAGGAAAACCATTAGATAAATTAGCATTTTCGGTTAATGACGAACAATTTTCACTGGTTGCGTTAACCAACGACTTGCGCGTGGTAATCACCCGTAAAGTCGCGAGTGAAAATTTCATGACCGAGGAAATAGAGTGGAGTGGTAACACCGTTCAGATAGTCGACGTTCCTGCTAAGATCGATCAGCTTATTTTAACGCCTAGTCAACGGTTATTATTCATTCTGAGCGGTAATCAGCTTCATATTTATGATTTGTCACTTGATGATATTGGTTCAGCCCGAGAGATTATTGATATTAATGACAACAATGCCAATGTCACGGCCATTGGTGTGTTATCTGGTGGCAGTTCACTGCTGGTCGGTAATTCTAATGGGGTGATTAGCCAATGGTTTGAAGTTAAAAAGCAAGGGATACGCACGCTGACCAACATTCGGAAATTTAAAGTTAAGGCGAGTGTTACCGCAATAACGGCTGAACCCTTTCGTAAAACATTTGCCGTGACTAGCGCTGATGGCGAGTTGAATTTGTTTCATAGCACCAGTGAAGCGAGTCTGTTGCAATACTCATTGCAACGGGAGGTCACCAATTTACGTTTTTCGCCTCGCAATAATGCGCTTATTATTAGTGATAACCAACAGGTGGAATTTTTCACCGTTGAAAATGAACACCCTGAAGTGACCTGGAGTGCACTATGGCAAGAGGTTTGGTATGAAGGATACAGCGAACCTGATTATGTATGGCAATCCACCTCAGCCGATGATGATTTTGAACCCAAATTATCACTGGTTCCAATCTCCTTTGGCACCATTAAAGCCGCATTTTATGCAATGTTGTTTGCGGTGCCTATTGCGATAGCCGGTGCTATTTATACCGCTTATTTTATGCCTTCAGGTTTACGTAAAGTCGTGAAACCGACCGTCGAAACGATGGAAGCATTACCCACTGTTATTTTAGGTTTTTTGGCAGGGTTATGGTTGGCACCAATTGTTGAAACACGTTTGCCATTTATCATGATGATGCTACTGATGCTGCCGTTGGTCATTTTGTTATTTTCGCTCATTCATTATCACTTACCCATTGCACTAAAGCAGTTGTTCAATGAAGAACTCAGTAGCTTACTGTTAATTCCATTATTACTGCTCACCGGCTGGGGCTGTTATGAATTTAGTCCCATATTTGAAGAGGTATTGATGCAGGGTGATGCGCGGCAATTTATCAGTAATGAGTTGGGTATTAATTTTGATCAACGTAATGCGCTAGTCGTGGGGATTGCGATGGGGTTTGCAGTGATCCCAACGATTTTTTCAATTACTGAAGATGCGATATTTAGTGTGCCAGGGCATTTAACCAATGGTTCATTAGCATTAGGTGCTACTCGCTGGCAAACCTTGATTGGGGTGGTCTTGCTCACGGCGAGTCCTGGTATTTTCTCTGCGGTGATGATGGGATTAGGTCGAGCGGTTGGTGAAACGATGATTGTATTAATGGCAACCGGCAATACCCCGATTATGGATTGGAATATCTTTGAAGGCATGCGTACGCTCTCAGCCAATATTGCGGTTGAAATGCCAGAGTCAGAAGTGGGTTCAACCCATTATCGAGTGTTATTTTTAGCCGCTTTTGTGTTATTTGTTTTTACGTTTATTTTTAACACCATTGCAGAGTTAGTGCGACAGAATCTCCGTGAAAAATACGGTTCACTTTAGAAAATAAGTACTAGAGGTTATTACGATGGGTAATTGGTATAAAAGTGGTTCACCATGGATTTGGTTAACATCGGGGGCGGTTAGTATTAGTCTTATTGCGGTGTTGGGATTATTGGGATTAATCGCCTGGCGAGGCTTAACCTTTTTTTGGCCTTCGCAAATTTGGCAATTTGAAGTGTACAATCCTGATGGCAGTCAGCAACGTGTGATCGGTGAGATTTACGAACGAGATATGATTAGCGCTTTGCAACTGCGTGAGTCAGGAGTCAAGGTGGCTGCTGGGGTTGAAGAAGTCGAGTCCTTGTTAATTAAAACCGGTAATCGCGAATTTGTTGAACTTGATTTCAGATGGTTGTTGACCAGTAATATCATTAGTCAAACAACGCCGTTAGATCTTGCGGTGTTTGAGCGCAGCAAAAATGGTAACTTTTATGGCCATATTGATAGTGTGATTATTGATGGTGTTACATTCGAAGGCTCACAAGATGAGGCGCGCGAGCAGTTAGCGACAGCACTGGCACGGGTCGAAGATTTAGCCGAACAAGCTGATGACCTTCAGCAAGGTGATATTGGTGGAATTAATTACCAATTGGAGCGCTTACGGTTAAGGCAGCGTCGAGCTGAATTAGATCAAGGACTAACCCCTGAATTAATGACTGAGTTTAGGAACGAAAAACGCCAGCTTAGCCAAGAGTATCAAGTGTTTGAACAGCAATTATTTAAGCTTAGAGCACAAATGATCCGTGACCGCGTAGTGGTTCGTGACATGCGTAATGTCGCGGTAAATATTGAAGTGGCTGACTTATTATCCGTGCATTATCCAAACGTGATGAATGTGTTTGATAAAACCATTTACTGGCTTGGTGCTATTGCCGGATTTGTGAGTGATGATCCCCGAGAGGCGAATACCGAAGGTGGGGTTTTTCCTGCGATATTTGGTACGATCTTCATGGTGATGTTAATGGCGGTAATCGTCACCCCATTTGGGGTTATAGCAGCCATCTATTTACATGAATATGCTAAGAAAGGTCCGATCACTAAATTTGTCAGAATTGCGGTGATTAACTTGGCGGGCGTACCTTCGGTGGTTTATGGGGTATTTGGCCTAGGTTTTTTTGTTTATGTGTTGGGGGGGAGTATTGATTCGTTATTTTATCCTGAGTCATCTCCCGCGCCAGTCTTTGGTACGCCAGGCGTGCTGTGGTCAGCATTAACCTTAGCTATTTTAACGTTGCCGGTGGTGATTGTATCGACAGAAGAAGGATTATCACGGATCCCTATTTCATTGCGTCAGGGCAGTTTAGCGCTGGGAGCAACCAAGGCAGAAACCTTATGGAAAATTATTATTCCCATGGCGAGTCCAGCCATTATGACCGGTCTCATTTTGGCGGTGGCACGAGCGGCTGGTGAAGTGGCGCCATTGATGTTGGTCGGGGTGGTCAAAATGGCACCAACTTTACCACTGGATGGTAATTTCCCATTTTTCCACGTTGATCGTAAATTTATGCATCTTGGTTTTCATATTTACGATGTCGGTTTTCAAAGCCCCAACGTTGAAGCCGCACGGCCATTAGTCTTTGCGACGTCCTTTTTATTGGTCACCGTTATTATTAGTTTAAATATTAGTGCTATTGGTATTCGTAATCATTTACGTGAAAAATACCGGTCATTAGAAGGGTGATTATCACCCACTATATTGGAAAAAAAATGATTAATTTCGACAGTATAAACAAAGCTAAACCCGATCTTGATTTAGCCAATTTAAGTCAGGAAGATCGAGCGTTTACTATTAATAATCTCGACCTTTATTATGGAGACAAGCAAGCGCTGCATAATGTTTGTATGGCAATACCCAAGGGGCAGGTGACCGCCTTTATTGGTCCTTCGGGTTGTGGTAAATCGACCCTGTTACGTTGTCTTAATCGAATGAATGATTTAGTCGATATTTGCCGAGTTGAAGGTGAAATTTTGCTAGATCAACAGGATATTTATCATAAATCAGTTGATGTTGCGACCCTAAGACGTCACGTTGGCATGGTGTTTCAACGACCTAATCCTTTTCCTAAATCGATTTATGAAAATGTCGTTTATGGATTGCGTTTACAAGGAGTTAAAGATCGTAGAGCCTTGGATGAAGCCGTTGAAACGTCACTCAAAGGCGCCGCATTGTGGGAGGAAGTCAAAGATCGACTGCATGACAATGCCTTTGGGTTATCCGGTGGTCAGCAGCAACGGTTAGTGATTGCGCGAGCTATTGCGATTGAACCTGCTGTGTTGTTACTTGATGAGCCAACCTCGGCGTTAGATCCTATTTCGACCTTGGTGATTGAAGAGCTTATTACCGAGTTAAAAAATAAATTTACCGTGGTGATAGTGACTCACAATATGCAACAGGCTGCTCGAGTATCAGACAACACCGCCTTTATGTACATGGGGGAACTCATTGAGTATAGCGATACTAATACCCTATTTACCACACCTGCTAAAAAGCAGACCGAAGATTATATTACCGGTCGTTACGGCTAAGGAGACAGCATGGATAAGCATAATTTACAACGTCATATCTCGGGGCAATTTAATGCCGAGCTAGAAAACATTCGTAATCAAGTGTTGGCAATGGGCGGCTTAGTGGAGCAACAACTCGGTGATGCTATTGATGCGATTCACCGACTGGATAGTGACTTGGCGCGGCAGGTGATTGAAACGGATCAAAAAGTGAATAGCTACGAGGTCGCGATCGATGAAGAGAGCATGCGAATTATTGCTCGCCGTCAACCAACTGCCGGTGATTTACGGTTAATTTTTGCGATATCTAAGACCGTGGCAGATTTGGAGCGGATTGGTGATAGTGCCAAAAAATTAGCAAAAGTAGCTTTAGAAAAAGTGGATCATAAACAAAGTCCACTATTAATTAGTCTAGAAAGCTTAGGACGGCAATGTATCTCGATGCTCCATGATGTATTGGATGCATTTGCCAGAATGAACGCCGAAAGTGCCTTTGAAGTTCATGGTCAGGATCATGACATTGATGTGAAGTACGAAAGTATGCTGCGAGAGCTCATGACGTATATGATGGAAGATCCTCGCTCAATTCCGGCGGTGATGGAAGTGATGTGGGCAGCTCGCGCACTTGAACGCGTTGGCGACCGAGTACAAAACATTGCTGAATATGTGATTTATTTTGTTAAGGGTAAAGATATTCGCCATCTTGATGAGCAACAAGTGGCCAAAATAATGACTCCAGAGCAGGACTAATTGATTAATTGTGATAAAAACTTAAGTGTTTTTTATGGTTTTTTAACAAAAAATATCGACTATGTTAAACGCATCACTCTAAAGATAGGTGGGTAGTATGCGTAACATAAAGGCTGTAAAAGTTTTTCTATTGTTCGTTTTTATTTTGTTTAATAATCAAGTTTGGGCAAGTAATGTTGCTAAATGGAGCCTTTCAAACTGTAATTTTTTCTTTAGTTCAATGAAGCCGACCTCGTTAAATCACCAAAGTGGTGATTTTACGGTGTCGCCATTACAGCGTAATTGGGGCTTGCATTCTTGTGAGCGACAAAGTAACAACGATAAATCATTATTACTTAATTTTGGCAGTTTGAATCTTCAGCAATTCAATAATAATGATCGTCGGGCTATCCGATTATCCGTGACAGTTAACCCTCATGAGAATGGCGCAATTCAGACCTTTTCATTTCGAGAATCACAAGAGCAACGTTTCTTACACGGTCACTTGAGAAAGTATGGTTTACGGGTGCTAAAAGACGGTCAAGAAATCTTTAAAAAAACCAATATTTCGACCACTCGTTCTTGGAGTACTGAGCGCTTTAACTTTGCAACCAATCCAGCCTTTAAAGTCACTGAAAAAACCACCTTTGAATTTGAAATCTTTCCCTACCAAGTTGGTGGCTGGAATATATTCGGTGCGTTGTGGCATATTGATCAAATAGTCATTAATGGTCATGCCGATCAATTTCCTTTGGCCGATACTTGTGTCAAAGGCTTTGAAGTACGAAACTCACTGCAACATCAAAAATTTACTACTGAATTACCTAAACCTCCAAAAATTGATGCAACCCATCCCAATACATTGCTAAATATGGAAATGAGACAAAGTTGTCAATGGTTGGGGTTATACAGTAAGCAAGGAAAAAAGATCTATTCAACGGTGTGGGGTTACTCGCAAGCTGGGGAAGCGCCAATGCACATGGGGCCGACGATCATTGCAAAAAAAGATGTTGCGATTGATGTCGAATGGCAAAATCAATTACCTGACGATCATTTACTGCCGCCACCAGATAATGGTCATCATATGGCACATCCTAGTGATGGTCTCATTCCGACAGTTACCCATTTACATGGTGGTCATTCTGAACCGGAAAGTGATGGCTATCCTACGGCTTGGTATACTCGAAACTATGGTAGTAAAGGCGAAGATTGGGCCAAAGCTCTCTATACTTATCATAATACCCAAGAGGCGGCGCCATTGTGGTACCACGACCATGTATTGGGCATGACGCGATTGAGTGTTAATGCTGGTTTGGCGGGGATGTATTTAATTCGCGACGATAATGAGTTATCACTGGATTTACCGAAAGGCAACTATGAACGGGAAATTATCATTCAAGATGTTCAACTGGATAAATACGGCCAGCTGGCTCGTCACAGTGAGTTACCGGCATTTTTCGGCGATTATGTGTTAATTAATGGCGTGGCATGGCCAAAATTAGAAGTTGAGCCAAGGAAATACCGCTTTAGAATACTAAATGCTTCAGACTCGCGTTTTTACCAATTACGCTTATCGGATAATGTTGAATTTGTTCAAGTGGGTACGGAAGGAGGGTTGATTAATCAACCTAATCACCTCGACACTTTCTTAATTGGCCCTGGCGAACGTTATGATATGGTGATTGATTTCTCGAATATGCAGGGATGGGAAATTTTACTTAAAAATCTAACCGGTATCTTACCTGGATTGCCAAATTTGTTATTTCCTTCAACCATTCATTTGATGAAATTTAAGGTTGGCCACCAGATTAACCAAGTGGACAAACCTTTACCTGCAACGTTACGTGAACCGATTGAAGATTTAGGGCCAGCAGTGAAAGTGAGAAAAGTGCTGTTAGGTCAGGCGTTAGATTTTAGTAATGGTTTTTCATTCAACGCACCAATCATTGATTTGTTGGGTACCGTTGAAGGTGGATTAATGCGCTGGGTTGATCCGGTTACTGAAATGCCACGGATTAACCAAGTGGAGATTTGGGAGATCTATAATACCTTGCTGGTTCCCCATCCTGTTCATATTCATCAGGTCGAATTTGAGATCATGGATCGCCAGTTTGTATTACCGCTTGGTATTGATCTTATTTATACCGGCACTGGTCAGCCTAATGCCGGGATTAATCCAATAAAGATCGGGCCTAGATATCAACCTAAGTCCTATGAAATGGGTTGGAAAGATGAAGTCATTGTGCCGCCGTTAACCGTAACGCGCGTTAAAATGCGTTTCGATATTCTCGGGGATTTTGTGTGGCATTGTCATATCTTAACCCATGAGGATCATGACATGATGCGACCATTAAAAGTGGTTGAATAAAGGGCTAAAGCAAGCAGCCAACTCAATTGAGTTGGCTGCTTGCTTTTAATTATCTGATCTCAGATCAATTAACTATCCCTTGCTGTTGGAGCGCAGCAATCTTTTCGGCACTGTAGCCTAGCTGTTGCGATAACACTTGCTGGGTGTGTTGTCCTAATTCTGGCGAGGCACTGGTATATTGCAGTGGGGTTAAGGATAAATTAATCGGTGACGCTACGGTATCAATCAAAACGCCATCTTTATCGGGCACCTGACGTACCATCGCTCGATGTTTGGTTTGTGGATGATTAAACACTTGTTCAAGGGTATTGATCGGGCCACAAGGCACTGATACTTGTTCAAGCACATCAATCCAGTAAGCGGTTGATTGTGTGGCGAGCTTAGCTGCCAATATCGGCACCAGTTCAGTGCGATGGATCACGCGCTGCTCATTGGTGATAAACCGCGGATCACTGCTTAATGCATGGCACTGGGCAGCTTCACAAAACTTATCGAATTGCTGATCGTTGCCAACCGCTAAGATTAAGCTGCCATCATTACTAGCAAAGGTTTGATAGGGCACAATATTGGGGTGACCATTACCCAAGCGTGATGGGTTTTCTCCGGTGGCTAAAAAATTCATCCCTTGATTCGCTAATGCGGCCATTTGAACATCAAGTAGGGCAATATCAATATGCTGCCCCGAATGAGTGTTACAGCGGGAGATTAACGCGGCCAAAATAGCATTGCAGCTATATAATCCGGTCATGACATCGACCAAGGCAACACCCACTTTCATTGGATCGCCATCGGGGCTACCCGTCAAACTCATCATGCCGCCTTCACCTTGGATCATCGCGTCATAACCGGCCTTATGTGCAGATGGCCCACTTTGACCAAATCCGGTGATTGAGCAATAGACTAGTTTGGGGTTTAACGCTTTGATGCTTTGATAGTCTAAGCCATATTTTTTTAAACCGCCGACTTTATAATTTTCAATCAAGACATCGGCGTCTTTGAGCAAGTCTTTAATGATCTGCTGACCCTCGGTACTACTGATGTCGATGGCTAAGGATTGTTTATTACGATTGACACTATGAAAATAAGCCGCCTGTGGCGGTTGTTCGACCGTGGCTTTCTTAATAAAAGGAGGTCCCCAATAGCGGGTGTCATCGCCTTTTTTCGGTCGTTCAATTTTAATCACTTGGGCGCCAAAATCCGCCAGCATTTGCGAGGCCCAAGGACCCGCTAAAATGCGACTTAAATCGACGACTTTAATACCTTCTAGTGCTACTGCCATGATGACACCGCCTCATTAAAGATTAACAGAATGCTTGAATACCTGTAATCGCACGACCTAAAATTAAGGCGTGAACATCATGGGTGCCTTCATAGGTGTTGACCGCTTCTAAATTCATCACGTGTCGGATCACGCCAAATTCATCACTGATGCCATTACCACCATGCATATCACGAGAGACCCGTGCGATGTCTAATGATTTTCCGCAGTTATTACGTTTTAGCATTGAGATAAGTTCAACCGGACATTGATCCGCATCCATTAATCGGCCCATTTGAAGGCAACCTTGAAGACCCAAACTGATTTCAGTTTGCATATCTGCCAGTTTCTTTTGAATCAGCTGGTTGGCCGCGAGAGGTCTATTAAACTGTTTGCGATCTAAGGTGTAGTTACGCGCTGCTTCAAAACAGAATTCGGCAGCACCGAGTGAGCCCCAAGCAATGCCATAGCGCGCTTTATTTAGGCAACCAAAAGGTCCTGCTAGTCCTTTTATTTCGGGGAACATATTAGCGTCAGGCACAAAAACATTGTCCATCACTATTTCTCCAGTGATTGAGGCACGTAATGAAAATTTACCTTCAATCTTAGGGGCCGATAAACCGCTCATCCCTTTATCGAGGATAAAGCCACGGATCACGCCATCGAGTTTGGCCCACACCACAAAAACATCGGCAATTGGTGAGTTGGTGATCCACATTTTGTTACCCGTTAATGAATAACCGCCGTCTACCTTTTTGGCTCGGGTAATCATTGAAGCGGGATCACTGCCTGAATCAGGCTCGGTTAAACCAAAACAACCAATCCATTCACCAGACGCAAGTTTTGGTAAATATTTCATCCGCTGTTCTTCAGTGCCATAAGCATAAATAGGGTGCATTACTAAGGAAGACTGCACACTCATGGCACTGCGATAACCACTATCCACCCGTTCCACTTCACGGGCAATAAGGCCATAACTGACATAATTCACTTCACTGCCACCATATTTACTTGGCAACGTGGCACCAAGCAAACCCAGTTCGCCCAATTCACGCATGATTTCACGGTCGAATATTTCATGTCGATTCGCTTCAAGGACGCGGGGTAATAATTGCTCTTGGCAATAGGCATGGGCACTATCACGGATCATGCGTTCTTCTTCGGTTAGTTGGCTATCGAGAAACATTGGATCTTGCCAATTAAAAGGGGTCAGTGATTTTTTCATCATAAAGGTTCCATAGGGGTTTAATCATTTACACTACTCTGTTAATTGTGATAAATATAATATATTGAATTTATATTATGGATAACTTTTATATATGAACTTAAAGCGTTTAAGCTATTTTTGCCAATTGGCGAAGTCCGGTAATTTTACCCGTGCCGCCAATGTCATTGGTATTGCCCAGCCCGCATTGAGTATTTCGATCCGTAAACTCGAAGAGGAACTTGGACTCAAGTTAATTAATCGTGCTGAAAAAAATGATTTGCTCACCTCCGAAGGCAAGGTGTTGTTTGATTCAGCGACAAAATTACTGGCCCAAGCACAGTTGGTGGAATTAGAACTGCAAGAGTTAAAGGACTTATCCCGTGGCACCGTTAAAGTGGGAATCTCCGCGATGATGGGATCCTATTATTTAACCGATGCAATTTTGGCGTTTAAGCAACAATATCCAGATATTACGATTCAACTTATTGATCAAGGGACTGCGACATTGGAGATGATGTTATCAAATGGGGAACTCGATATTGCGTTGCTAAGAGATGTTCACGAGGGCAGTCATTTAAGGTATGTTGGAGTTATCCAAGAACAAATGGTGGTGGGTGTTGCAGCGAGTCACGCCTTTGCTAGCTTATCGGCGGTGTCTTTGGCTCAGTTTTGCAGTCAATCCTTGGTGTTATTTCATGAGGGGTATTTTTTACGGGAGGCGGTGAGTCAATATTCGAAAACCCATAAATTGTCGCTCGATATTAAAATGGAAACTAACTTAATCGAATTACAAAAAACCTTAGTTAAAAATAATATTGGGATCACGACCTGCTTGCCCAAAGTGTTAGGCGACCAACCTGAGCTGGTCGCTGTGCCGTTCGCACCACCGATTGTGTTAAATTTAGGCTTAGCTTGGAAAAAGAATCACTATTTATCGATTGCCAGTAAAGCGTTTATCGATTTTGTTAAGCAATTTCTCCAGCCTAAGCCATAACCTTTTAATAGTATTGGCTATGTCCACCTTAATTGTGTCTAGATACATAGTTGATTGAAAGTGTTGACGTTTGATAAGGCAAGCTAGAGCAGCAGGGATGCTGCTCTAGAGCCCCGAACGCAAATAGAAGCTAGGAGGTCTATCGTAGTAGCGATGGGTTTATGGCGTCTTGCTGTTCGAATGGCAACACTTTAGTACCACATAGCCAATAGTATTATTTAGGAGGCATTCTGATCGCGGCATCTAAACGGATAGTTTCACCGTTGAGGTAGCTATTTTCGATCATATGCAGCGCTAATCGTCCAAATTCACTCGGTAAACCCATCCGTTTGGGAAATTGAATTTTATCAATCAGTGATTCCTGAACACTATCAGGCATGGCTAACAGCATCGGTGTACCCATTATTCCGGGCGCGATGGTATTAACGCGAATGCCGCTACGGGCTAAGTCTCGTGCCATCGGCAGTGTCATACCGACAATGCCACTTTTACTCGCGGCATAAGCGCATTGGCCCATTTGACCATCATATGCTGCCACGGAAGCGGTATTAATGATGATGCCACGCTCATTGGCTTCGCCAGTCGCTTCATTTTTAGCCATGGTTTGTGCTGCAATGCGGGCGACATTAAAGGTCCCGATTAAGTTGATGCTAATTGTTTTAGAAAAATCATTTAAGAGCTGAGCATTGCCCTCACGATCTAATACTTTTTTTGCGGGAGCGATGCCGGCGCAGTTAACACAAATATCAACGCGGCCAAACTTGCTAATCACTTGCTCAAATGCAGCTTCGACACTGTTATCGTTGGTGACATCAACCTCAATAAACAAACAATTATCGACGCCAAACTCAGCGACAATATTTGCTCCTGCCTGGTGGTTTAAGTCAAAAATAGCGACTTTAATCCCGACTTTGATAAACTCGGTTAGGGTCGCTAGACCAAGCCCTGAGGCACCGCCAGTAATAACGGCTATTTTATCTTGTGGCTTCATTGGTTATTCCTTTTCACTTTAATTTTTAACGGTTAGTCTTTCAAGAGATCTCGGGCAATGATGACACGTTGAATTTCGCTAGTGCCCTCATAAATGGTGGTGACCCGAACATCACGGGCTAAGCGCTCAAT
>SPKZ01023171.1_pt1 | contig 17567 bp, 18 predicted proteins | sample 2456571 | NCBI WGS metagenome assembly SPKZ01 (sample SAMN11192286, study PRJNA482655) | marine metagenome | biome: ENVO:00000447; feature: ENVO:00000244|ENVO:00000211|ENVO:00000569|ENVO:00002023; material: ENVO:00002151; isolation source: ocean water from marine abyssalpelagic zone ...
TAACCAATGAACAACATTCAAAACCAAGACGCACAATTCACCCAATACCCAAATCAACAGCTAAAAGCAGACGATGAAATCGACCTCCGCGAACTCTTCTCTGTCATCTGGCAAGGCAAATGGCTAATCATCGCCATCACTGCAGTTTTCGCTATTGGTTCTGTTATTTATGCCATAAATCAACCGAATATTTACAAATCAGAAGCCTTACTAGCGCCAGCTGAGTCGGAACAGGGCGGTGGTTTAGCCGCACTAGCGGGTCAGTTTGGCGGCCTTGCGAGCATGGCAGGGATTAACCTAGGCGGGGGAGGCGGAGTCGACAAGACTCAGATGGCCATCGAGGTGATGAAATCACGCCAGTTTACCAGCCAGTTTATTCAAAAGCACAAAATCTTACCTGACTTGATGGCGGTTGATAAATGGAACATGAGCGATAACAGCATCACCTACGATGAAGAATTATATAACCTAAGTGCTAATACCTGGGTACGTGAAGTTAACGCGCCGTTTAAGCCTGAACCTTCAATGCAAGAAGCCTATAAAGTGTTTACTCAACTCGTGTCAGTGAACTCGGCTAAAGATACCGGCATGGTCACGATATCCGTAGAGCATTTATCACCAGCAGTTGCCCAGCAGTGGGTGACTTGGTTGATTGAAGACATTAATAGCGTAATGAAAGAGCGAGATGTCGACGAAGCTAACCGTAGTAGTGAATTTTTAACTAAACAGATCGCGTCAACAAATGTGGCAGATATTCGCTCAATTCTTTATAAGCTCATCGAAGAACAAGCAAAAACGATTATGTTCGCCGAAGTACGTGATGAATATGTATTTAAGACAATTGATCCAGCATTAATGCCTGAAGAAAAAGCTGGACCCAAACGGGCCTTAATCTGCGTATTAGGCACATTGCTAGGTGGAATGCTGGCTGTGATGCTAGTGCTCATAAGACACTTCGTAAAAAAAGAAGATTAAACTCGTGATCCGTGAGCGAAGCGTTTGTCTTCGCTTTATCTTTCACCGTCTGCCGTAGTCGCTTTTGACGTTATAGCACAGGCTTAACGGAGCGGACTACGTCCTCACGGATAACGGAACGCTTCGCTCCCGGAAAGATTTTTAATCTTGTAATCCCGTGACCAAAGGTCATTCCGTAAGAGAGCTTGCGAACGTTCCGTTAACACAGTGTTCGTCTTCGTTTTTGACTAGCAGTCCGAATGCCCTCGAAGCGCAGCACTCTACGTTTTCTTAGCTTTACAGTGAACGTAGTGTTCTGTGAACCTAGTGTTCAGATTACTGTTAACCTAAGCTCTTTAGGCAGCGTATTAGGACCGCTTAAAGAAAAACAGAGAAGCAGATAAACAGTGAAACCTAGGTTATATTTGGGATAGCGGTAAATCGACGGTCTCAAAAAGAATAAAAAGTGTCTCAGCTTGAATCTACAGGCAGAGATTGGAAAGTGTGATTATTCAATTCACTACGTTTAAATAGAACTTGTTCTTAGGCAAGTAATACATCTTGGAAGCATAACAATGAAAATTTTAGTCACAGGTGGTGCTGGTTTTATCGGCTCTGCAGTAGTGCGTCATATCATCAATAATACACAAGATAGTGTTATCAATGTCGATAAATTAACTTATGCAGGTAACCTTGAGTCACTGATTAGTGTCGAGGGTCATGAACGTTATGATTTCGAACAGGTAGATATTTGTGATAGTGCTGAGTTAGACCGAGTCTTTAAACAACATAAGCCTGATGCGGTAATGCACCTCGCAGCAGAGTCTCACGTTGATCGTTCTATTACTGGTCCATTAGACTTTATTCAAACAAATATTGTAGGCACCTATACGCTTCTTGAAGCGACTAGAGAGTATTGGAACACATTGTCAGCAGATGCCAAGAAAGCATTTCGTTTTCATCATATCTCAACAGATGAAGTGTATGGTGACTTGCCCCATCCTGATGAGCAGGACGGTGAGCTGCCATTATTTACTGAGAATACCTCTTATGCTCCAAGTAGCCCTTATTCTGCATCAAAAGCATCAAGCGACCATTTAGTCAGAGCATGGTTACGTACTTACGGCTTGCCTACTGTTGTAACTAACTGTTCAAATAACTACGGTCCTTATCACTTCCCTGAAAAGTTAATCCCACTAGTTATTCTTAATGCGCTACAGGGTAAGTCACTGCCTATTTATGGTAAAGGTGATCAAATTCGCGATTGGCTCTATGTTGAAGATCATGCTAGGGCACTTTATAAAGTCGTCACAAGCGGCAAAGTGGGTGAGACCTATAATATTGGCGGTCATAATGAAAAGCAAAATCTAGAAGTGGTACAGAGCATTTGCAGTATTTTAGACGCCCTAGTGCCGAAAGACACTCCTTATGCTGATCAAATTACTTATGTCACAGATAGACCTGGCCATGACCGTCGTTATGCTATTGATGCGACCAAAATGAGTAATGAATTGAACTGGAAACCAGAAGAAACCTTTGAAACTGGTTTACGTAAAACTATCGAGTGGTATTTAACTAACCAAATATGGTGTCAACATATACAAGATGGTAGCTATCAACGTGTGCGTCTAGGCATAAACACTTGATAGCGTATTGTTGATAATTGACATGTGTTGCATCTTACATTTGAGGATCTATGAAAGGAATTATTTTAGCTGGTGGTTCAGGCACTCGTTTATACCCACTTACCAGAGGTGTATCAAAACAGTTATTGCCTGTATACGACAAACCAATGATCTATTATCCACTGTCAACGATAATGCTTGCTGGGATAAGAGACATATTGATTATTACTACGCCAGAAGACAATGAAAGTTTTAAACGTCTATTAGGTGATGGTTCAGATTTCGGTATCAATCTAAGTTACGCAGTACAACCATCTCCAGATGGTTTAGCGCAAGCATTTTTAATTGGTGAAGAATTTATCGGTAAAGACAGCGTCTGTTTAGTCTTAGGTGATAATATATTTTATGGCCAATCTTTTAGTCAAACACTCAAAAAATCTGCGAGTCAAGAAAATGGCGCAACCGTATTTGGCTATCAAGTAAAAGATCCAGAAAGATTTGGTGTGGTTGAATTTGATGACAATATGAAAGCGATTTCAATAGAAGAAAAACCAGTTAAACCTAAATCAAATTATGCTGTTACAGGTTTATATTTTTATGACAACAGCGTTGTTGAAATGGCAAAGCAAGTTAAGCCTTCGCACCGTGGTGAGTTAGAAATTACCACTTTGAATGAAATGTATTTAAACCAAGGTAACTTAAATGTTGAGTTGTTAGGTCGTGGTTTTGCTTGGTTAGATACAGGGACCCATGAAAGTTTACATGAGGCATCTTCTTTTGTGCAGACTATTGAGAATGTACAAGGCCTTAAAGTTGCTTGTTTAGAAGAAATAGCCTGGCGAAATGGTTGGTTAACTGCGCAGCAACTAGCTGATTTGGCAAAACCTATGATGAAGAACAACTATGGTCAATATTTGGCGCGTTTAGCGAACGGATTATAATATGAAGATCTTAATTACGGGTAAGAATGGTCAAGTTGGAAGTTGTTTAGTGGACCAACTTACTACAATGTCTGATGTAACGTTTCTAGCACTAGATCGAGAACAACTCGATATTACTGATGCTACTCAAGTAAATAAAATTGTCGCAGAATTCAATCCTAATATAATCATCAATGCTGCTGCCTATACTGCCGTTGATAAGGCCGAACAAGAAAGTGAATTGGCCTATGGTATTAATCGTGATGGTCCGCATAATCTAGCGGTTGCAGCGAATGAAATAAATGCCTACATCATACATATCTCAACAGATTATGTTTTTTCTGGTGATAGCCTTGATTGTTATACTGAATCAGATAACACCGATCCCCAAGGTGTGTATGGACGCAGTAAATTGGCGGGTGAACAAGCCGTTACAGAAGCGTGTTCGCGACATATTATAGTAAGAACCGCTTGGGTCTTTGGTGAGCATGGCAATAATTTTGTTAAAACTATGCTTCGCCTTGCTAAAACCAGAGATTCTTTGGGGGTTGTTGCCGATCAGTTTGGTGGACCAACCTATGCAGGTGATATTGCCAAAGCCATTCTCGCCATATCGAAACAGATCGTTGACGGCAATCAAGCGTATGGAGTATATCATTATTCAGGTTTCCCTCATGTAAGCTGGTATGATTTTGCAGGAAAGATCTTTGATATTGCATTTGAACAAGGTGTACTGAAACAGTTAATTCAAGTTAACCAAATAACGACTCAAGACTACCCTACGCCTGCAAAGCGGCCAGTAAATTCACGCTTAAATTGTGACAATATTAATAAAACCTTTGGAATACAACAGAGTGATTGGCGAACAGCATTAATCCATATTAACAAGTAACAGTAAAGTTAGGCGATATAGATGAAAGTTATTGATACAAAAATACCAGATGTAAAGATTCTTGAACCAACGATTTTTGGCGATGAGCGAGGATTTTTCTTTGAAAGTTTTAATAAAAGAATATTTGAAAATGCAGTTGGAAATAAAATTGATTTTATACAAGATAATCACTCAAAATCAACTAAGGGTGTTTTGAGAGGTTTACATTACCAGTTAAATCCAAATGCTCAAGGTAAATTAGTTCGTTGTGTTGTTGGAGAAGTATATGATGTTGCCGTAGATATTAGAAAAAACTCAAAAACATTTGGTCAATGGGTTGGTGTCATATTATCTGCAGAAAATAAACGTCAGCTTTGGATCCCAGAAGGCTTTGCTCATGGTTTTTTGACATTATCTGACGTTGCAGAGTTTGTGTATAAGACCACGAACTATTATGCACCTGATAGTGATAGAGGCATTCTGTGGAACGATCCAACTATTTCAATAGATTGGCCACTCGAGTGTAAACCTGATTTGTCATTAAAAGATGAAAAAGCGACAGCTTTCATCGATGCTGATATGTTTTAATTGATTAAAATATCCAGGCCATAAACTATGTTCAGAAAATTACTATCTAAATTGATTTCGACTATGTTATTAGAAATTAATTTTATATATGATTATTTTGTTTTTAAAAAGTATTATACAACAAGCACTTCGAAAAATAATGATAAAAAAGAGTTAGAATCTTGGATACTACAAGATAAACATCGCATTGAAAAGGCTTTTTCGTTACCTACTCCTCGCTTTGGATTTGGTGAAACTGTTATTTTAAGATTGTCTAGTAACCTTTCAATATATAAAGATAAAGTCTTAAAAGATGATATTTATTATATTGGTATTGGCGCCTTTAGAGCTTATGAGGATTTTCATTTACGTAATTCAAAACCCTTGCCTGATTTTTTTATAAATGAAAAACAAAAAATTGATGTAGAAGACTTTTCTCATGAAAAATGTAACTCGGTTGGCTATTTTGTCCCTTCAACTTTGACTGAAATTGAAAAAAAATCCTTTATTAGCTTTTCATTGAAAAGAACCAGCTGCAGACATTACGATAAAGATAAGAGTGATACTATTGATAGTGCACTATTAAAAAAAATCATGAGTACAACGATTACAGCTCCATCTGTATGTAATAGACAGCATTGGCATGTGCATTTTTTTAAAGGGGAAAATAAGAAAACTGTTTTAGATTATCAAAATGGTACTACAGGATTTTCTGATAATATTCCCATGGTGGCTTTAGTTACGAGTGATATTCGTTCTTTTTACTCCGGTAATGAACGAAATCAACCATATACAGATGGTGGTATATTCGGAATGAACTTGATGTATGCAATGCAATCATATGGTCTTGCTAGTTGCCCTCTAAACTGGTGCAGCTCTTATTTAACCGAGAGAAAGTTTAGGAAATTCAATTTAGTTCCTAAAAATGAAGTCGTTGTATTAGCTATTGCATTTGGTTATTCCAGCGATAAAGCACTGTACGCAAAATCGCCTAGACTAGATGTAGAAAGCTTCTACACAATTAGTTAATTATGAGAACCAGTAACACAAAAAAAAACATACTTTACTCTTTCGGTAATATAGTATTAATAACGTTATTAAATATTGTATATAGAACTGTCTTTATCCATCAATTGGGTATTGAGTATTTGGGTGTTAATGCTGCATTAGTTAATGTGATTACATTACTATCTCTCGCAGAGATGGGAGTGGCACAGTCAATTTCTTTTTATTTATATAAACCTCTTAAAGATAATGATAATGATCAAATATTATCTTGGATGTGTTTCTTTAAGAAAATATATATAGGTGTCGGCTGTGCAGTGCTGTTTGTGGGATTTTTATTATCATTTTTCATTGCTGAGTTGATACCCGCAACGACTGTAAGCATTAATGAGTTACGTTTGCTTTTATTTTTGTTTATATTAAGCGCATCAATAACTTACTTCTGGGGTTATAAACGAACATTAATTATTGCAGATCAAAAAAATTACGAAATAGTCAAAGCGATTTCTATTAGTCAATTTATTGAGTTAATATTGAAGATTTCAATATTAATTTACACTCAAAGTATGATCGCTACAATTATTATTCAAATAGTGGTGAAAGTATTTGAAAATATTTATATAAATTCCTATATTAGTAAAAAATATCAAGCTATTTTCAATTTAAAAGATAATCCATTATCTAAAGAAAGTTTGTCATGTTTTAAAGTTAAGCTTAGAAGCATTGTTTTTCATAAAGTGGGTGACGTTTTTGTTAATGGGACTGACAACCTTATTATCTCCGCGTTAATTGGTGTGTCAGTTTTAGGTTTGTTTTCAAACTATGCAATGCTTATTGCAATGTCAACTACAATCGTTCTTGTTATCTTTAATTCAATAACCTCAAGTTTAGGTAATTTGATAGCTGACGATAAGTCTAAAACCGAATCTATATTTAATTCAATTCAAATGATTTCAGTTTGGATATTTGGTGTTATATCTATATCATTTTATTTTTTGGTACAAGATTTCATTACGTTATGGATTGGTAATGAGTATTTGTTATCTAATAGCACCGTTAGTTTGATGGCCATTAACTTTTTTCTTCTTGGGATGAGAGTCCCTCTGAATTTAGTTAAAACCGCAGCGGGTGCATTCGAAAAAGACCGGTATGCCCCATTAGTGCAGGGGATATTAAATTTAGTAATTTCAATTATCTTATGTAAAACGTACGGCATCGATGGCGTATTGCTGGGTACACTTATATCCACTCTAATTGTTCCTTTTTGGACACAGCCTTATGTTGTTTACAAAATAGTATTTAAAATAAACATCTTAGTTTATTTTAAAAGACTGATGGCGATAGCCACTTTAGTTTTTACATCGATTATATTTTCCTGGTGCGCATTGGAATTATTTGATGTGGTTTTTAAAGTGGAAAATCTTTTTTTAATCATCGTTTGTAAATCAACAATACTCTTAATTATTATAAACTTATTTTATTATATGTTTTTTTGTAATAGCGATGAGTTTTATATACTGAAACAAAAAATTTATAGTGTAAGCGGAAAAAATGGATAAATTAGTCAGTGTGGTTATACCTTGTTATAATAGTTATGATTTTTTGCCAAGGTTATTTGATTGTTTATTGGCGCAGTCTTATAAAAAAATAGAAGTAATTGCTATTAATGATGGTTCTACCGATAAAACAAATGAACTATTTGATGCATATGAACATAAATTCAGAAATAACGGTATCGATTTTATTGTTATAGAACAGGAAAATAGTGGTCAAGCTGTTGCCATAAACCAAGCCCTAAAAGTTTTTAGAGGTGAATATATAACATGGATAGATTCTGATGATTGGCTTGAAAATGATGCTATTGAATTAAAGTACAGGTATCTAGAAGACAACCCAAAATTTGGTTTTGTCAGAACCGATGTAACAATGTATAAATATCCCGATTATGAAAATGTTACGGGTCTATTTAGTGATAATAGAGATTTTAAAAATACTAATATATTCATGGACTTAATATTAGAAAATAATGTCTATTTTTGTCCTGGTGGCTACCTAATTAGAACTTCATCACTATTAGATGTTTTACCTGAACGACATATTATTGAGTCTAGAGCCGGTCAAAATTGGCAACTTCTTCTACCTTTGGCTGAAAAGTATGAATGTGGATATATTGATAAACCACTATTTAATTATCTTGTTAGAGACTCTAGTCATTCTCATTCTGTAACAGATTTAGATGATAAAATTGAACGGTGTGAAATTCATAAACAATTAATATTAAGTGTCATATCAACCCTGAATGTAGATTACCTTCTTTATGAAAGGTCATTGAATCAAAAGTATAGGAATATAACTCTATCTTTATGCTATCAATATGGGGATTTAGATAGATTTAAACTTGAATTTAAAAAAATAGGTTCTAAAGGGCTTAAAAATTACTTAAAATTAATAGTATTATTTCTAAAAGTGAAGTTTGGAGCGTTGCATTGAAAAAAATTGGAATTATAAATTTTCATTATTCAAATAATAATTATGGTGCAGTACTTCAAGCTGCAGCACTTGCATCTATTTTGGAACAAAAAGGGTTTAATGCCGAACATATTGACTATATACCTTACAAAAATAGTAAACGATTACCACTTAAAATAAAAATTAGGCATCTAATAATACGTTTTTTAGATTTAATAAAAATTAAAGAGATCATCAAAAAAATACGTGGTGATAAAATATATATTAAGGATGATGTTAGTGGTGACCATATTTTTGAAGAGTTCAGAAAGACATGGGTAAGAAGAAGTGAAGAAATCTACCATACGAGTGATGAGTTGGCTAAAGTTGAAAAAGATTACGATGTAATTATTGTTGGTAGTGATCAAGTTTGGCGTCCACGAATGTATGTTAATCCCTATTCTGATGTCTATGCTTATTTTCTTCAGTTTGCAAGTAAAAAAATAAAGAAAGTTTCATATGCAGCAAGTTTTGGAGTTGAACAGTGGGAGGCTTCACTGGACGAAGTTATAACTAGAGATGTTACTACTGCAATATCGACTTTTGATTCAATATCAGTACGTGAAGCAAGTGGAGTCAATATATGCCGTGAGCAATTTAACGTTCAGGCAACCCACGTATTAGATCCTACTCTACTAGCAGGCACTGATTTTTTTAGCAAAATTATAGCAGAAGCTAATGTTAAATCTAATTTAGATAATCTTGTTTATTATAAGTTGGATTCAAATAAATTATTTCTAGATGGCCTTTCGGTTATTGCTACTAGTTTGAATGTGAATGTTGAGAATATTTATTATAATTCTACACCATCTGGATATGAATATAATAATGTTCCGCTATGGCTGTCAAAAATAAAAGACAGCAAATTAGTTGTTACGGATTCATTTCATTGTGTTTGTCTTGCTATTTTATTTGAAAAAGACTTTATTTGCATAGGTAATAGTGAGCGTGGTCTTGCGAGGCTCAAAAGTCTACTGTCGCAGTTAAAAATTGAAGACCGTCTTCTAGATGATGATATCAACTTTTCCAAAGTATATTTTAATTTAGAATCCATAGATTATGCAAAAGTTAATCAGATCCTGTGTGAGTTAAGAGTTACTTCATCTCAATTTTTATTTGAAGCACTAGCGTAATAAGGTTTCAAATGAAAAATATCTTACTGAGTATTATCGTTCCGACCTGCAATAGGTTAGATACCTTACCAAGAGCACTAAACTCGCTTCAATTCCAAAATATGGCTGATATTGAAATTGTTATTGTTGATGATAGCAAAGAGAGTCTAATAGAAGAAATTAGCTTACTTGTCAGCCAAACGGTATCCACTTCTATTGTCGTGAAAGTGATACGAAATGAAGGTATACACAGCGCAGCAAGAGCTAGAAATCTTGGTGTAAGCCAAGCGGATGGAGAATTTATTACATTTCTTGATGATGATGACATTTATTTGCCTGGCCGTTTGAATAATATGCTTAATATTATTAAAGAGGGTAAGTACTCGTTGGTCTCATCTGGTCGATTTTTTGAATCAGGTGACTTTGAAGTGATCAATAAACAGGCTAAACAAAAGTTTGGTGAAATATCTATCCAAGATATAAAGTATCTCAATGATATTGATATCGGTTTTATGATTAAAAAGTCTCGTTTTGAAGAACTCGGCGGTTTTAATATTAATTTAAAGTCATTGGAAGATTGGGATTTTATTTTAAGGCACCTATTTACCGGTAACTGCTATAAAATAAAGCGACTTGATTACGCTGTTAACATTGAACTGGGTAAAGTTAGAGTTTCTGATAATGATAGCCAAAGTTATCTTCAGCTAGCAAAGTTACATAAAGACAGATTTGGTGATGAATGGTTTTTTTATATGAAAGCTCATGGGGTAAGTTTGAGTAACAGTTTAACAATTTTAGATGTGGTTAAATGCTTTGCGAAAGGATCAACTTTTAGAGTCATCTATTGTTATGGAAGACAGTTTAAAAATAGAGTGAAGGTTTTTTTTACTAAACTTAATTTCAGGTAATCTATGAAGTTTCTCAGAGGGCTTGGCTATACTTGTATAAGTCTATTGGTTTTTTTGTATTTTTTAAATTTAAGTGATACAGCCTCAAGCAGTAAGTTAACTCTTGTAATAAGTTATTTTTCAATGAATTTAATTGTTGTTGTTAGCTTTCTTATTTAAAAAAAACTATTCAACCCAGTAATATTCATTTTCCCATTTTTATTTGGTTTGTTCTACTATCAGTTTAACTTATCATTTCTTCAACATGAACTTTTACCAGAAACCTATATTGTTATTTTTGTTTTTTTTATATCATATTTTTTAGGTTGTATTTTATTAAGTCAGAAAAAATATATTTGTTATGATGTGAAAATTTCGTATAGTTTTGTGAATGTCTTTTTCATTCTTGGCGCCATAGTGTTTGTAGCTGAGGCCGTTTTAAATGGTGGGTTTTCACTAGTAAAAACATTACAAGGTTCAAATGCCTATATAGATAAGACTAGTTTACCCATTTTTCACTATTTCTACATGTTGTTAGCTTTACTTCCTAGTTGTTATTATTATCTCTATAAAAATGGTAAAATAAGCAAGTTTGTTTATTTTAGCTATGTCACATTATGTTTTTTCATGATATTTGATTCATTATCAAGACAATTAATATTGTTGTTGATATTTTCTTCTTTTTTTACCTATATCCGGTTTAATAATTTATCTTTAGATAAACAGTTCTTTAAACTTACTATTGCTATAGGCGTCTTTTTTATTCTTGTCGGTTCATTGAGGTATCTAGGTGGCGGTACATCGGATGTCGATGAGTTGGAGTTTATGAAAGCTTATGCCAACATAAATAAGGGTTTTGATGTAAATATATTTGATATTACTTTTAATCTTTATACTTCAACAAATTTTACTACGTTGAATGACATGATTTTACTCAATAATGATCATTTGCATTTGGGGAAGTATTTATTTCAAGCTTATATAAAAATATTCAAATACAATGAGGCTTTCGATATACAGTACAACCCATTGTTAGACTCTTATAGTTTACTGGGAACTATAATTGCTGATTTATATTTGGACTTTGGGATTGTCGGTGTTGCTATTTTGTCATTTACATATGGTCTTTTAGCCAATTATAGTTATAAATCATATATCAACTCAAAGAGCCTATCATCTTGCTTGTTAATAAGTGTGGTGTTTTACTCACTATTTATGAGTCCATTTACAAATTACTTTAATCAATTATTTATCCTTCTTTGTATTCTTTTTTCAATGAAATTTAGATATGTAATTAAAGTTTAAAAACGGATCGGGTATGTACAACAATATTTTAATTTCTGTAGTAGTTTTTAATAAATCGATTCTTGACATTGATATTATATCTGAGTGTTTGTTAAATTCTAGCGATGTTGAACTCATTATTTATGATAACTCAACCAATTCAAGTATTGTTGCAAGTAATAAATCGAATCATAAGCAGTTAATTTATTTTCATGATGAAACCAACCCAGGTGTCAGCCAGGCTTACAATCATTCTTTTGAATATGCTCTAAGTACTAATAAGATTTCTGTTTTGATTTTGGATCAAGATACCTCTTTCTGCCTGTCTAATTTAGATGATTACATCAATGCGTTTAACAAATATGGTGATATGTTTATCTATGCTCCAATTGTTTGTGATCGGAATAAATCAAAAATTTACTCTCCAGCAACGCTGAAAAATTTCGTTGGTCATTCTAGTCATTACAAAAAGTTTCACTTACCGCAACTTCAAGACCTTAATAATATATCCGTCATCAATAGCGGCTTGTTAATTCCTGTTAATATTTTTAAAAAAATAGGAGGATATAACCCAAACATTAAGTTGGATTTTAGCGATATTTATTTTATTGAAAAGTATAAGACAGATAACAGTAAGTTAGTTTTAGTTGACGTCGAGCTGAATCATAGCCTGTCTGGCGATGAAGGGATGAATAGAGTTGCTGAATTATCAAGATTTAAATTCTATTGTGAAGGCGCTGCAGAATTAGCTATTAGTTTACATAAATCGACACTTTGGTCTGTTATAAGGCGAATGCTTCGCTTGAATGTTAAATATTTGTCTTTTATGCCAATATTTATTTTCTTTAATTACTATTTGCTAAGAAAGAGAACATGAAAATATCAGTATGCATGGCAACATATAATGGTGAACAGTATATTCGAGAGCAGCTAGATTCAATCTTAATTCAACTAGATACATTTGATGAGGTAATTATATCTGATGATGGTTCTACAGATAAAACAGAGAGTATTGTAAACTCATTTTTAGATTCTAGAATTGTATTTTTATCCAATCAATGCCAATCAGGTGTTGTCGGTAACTTCACCAATGCTTTAAAAAATAGTTCTGGAGATGTTATTTTTTTAGCTGATCAAGATGATGTTTGGTTGGATAATCGAGTTTCGATAGCACTTAATCATTTGAAAACTCATGATGCAGTTGTTTTAAATTGTATGGTTACAGATCAGAATCTGAATGTTATTAAATATTCATATTTTGATTTTAATAATTCTAAGGCTGGTTTTGTTTATAATTTGTATAAAAGCTCATATCTTGGGTGTTGTTTGGCTTTTAATAAAAATGTACTCGACTATTCATTACCAATACCAATTAATTTGATGATGTTTCATGATTGGTGGTTTGGTATTATGCTAGAGTTAAAATTCAATGTGTATTTCGAAAAGAAGCCATTACTTTTATACCGTAGGCATATGTCAACTACCTCTCAAACTGGTAATTCTTCTAATCGTAATTTGTATCAAAAATTGTATTCCAGGCTTCAATTGGTTTTTTATGCATTTTTACATTATTTCAGGAAAAATTAATGTTATTTAAAATGTTATGGTTTATCAGAGGGTTAATATATAAGTCATTTTTTGGTGAGTTTAAGTTACCTTCTTATATAGGGAAACCTGTTTTTATAAGCCATTTTAATCGTATATTTATAGCCAAACGAGTTCGAATATTTCCTGGTGCTCGTATAGAGCCAGTTGATAATGAATCCTCAATTGTTTTTGAAGAAAATATTTCTATTGGTCAAAATTTCCATATAACTTCTAAAGGAAGATTAATAATTGGGAGAAACACAACCATTTTAGAAAATGTTATGATTACTAATATAGATCATGATTATACTGAGATAGGTGTACATATACTAAAACAAAAATATATAACTAAACCGACTTCAATTGGCCCTAACTGTTTCATAGGATATGGTGCGGTTATACAGGCTGGTACGGTACTGGGCACTCAGTGTATTATAGGTGCTAATTCTGTAGTTAGAGGCATTTACCCTAATTACTGCGTAATTGTTGGTGTTCCGGCAAAAATAGTAAAACGTTATGATCTATCATCGCAATCCTGGAAAAGAACTGATAGTGATGGCAACTTTATATAGGATTTAAAATGAACAAAAATGTGTTAGTTACTGGCGGTGCAGGTTTTATTGGTTCTAACTTAGCTCTCAAGTTACTAGAAAATGGCTGTAATGTGACTGTGCTCGATAATTTATCACCTCAAATACATGGCGACGACCCAGAGTTATCACCGCTGTATAGGTCAATAAAAGGTAAGGTTAGATTTATTCGGGGGACCGTAGAGTCACGTGAAGATTGGATAAATGGGTTAACAGATATTGATACTGTGGTACACCTCGCTGCAGAAACTGGCACTGGTCAGTCAATGTATCAAATACAGCGATACTCAGATGTTAATATTAGGGCCTCTGCCATATTTTTAGATTTGATCGCAAATAAAGAATACAATATAACTAAAATGATAATTGCATCATCACGTTCAATTTATGGTGAAGGTAAATATCGATGCTCTGAACATGGCATTGTATACCCTAATGCACGTGTTGAAGGGGATATGAATTCAGGCGATTTTAATGTTAAATGTCCTGTTTGTTCTGTCAACGTTAAATTACTTGCTACTGACGAAGAAAGTAAAATTCATCCTTCTTCTATCTATGGTGTTACAAAACAAGTTCAAGAACAGATGTTCATGATCACAGGGCAAAGTGCTGGGATTCCTACAGTCTCCTTGCGTTTTCAAAACGTTTATGGAGCAGGGCAGTCTTTATCAAATCCATATACTGGAATTTTATCAATTTTTTCAACCAGAATTAAAAATGGTAATGATATCAACATTTTTGAAGATGGGTTAGAAAGTCGCGATTTTGTATACATAGATGATGCGGTTGACTCTATAATACTTTCTATTTCTAGAGATGAAGCAAACTATCAGATTTTCAATGTCGGTTCGGGTGTTTGTACTGATGTCATGACTGTCGCAAATTCTTTAAAGAAAATTTATAACTCTAGTTCAGAGATCATTGTTAGTGGAAATTATCGTATAGGTGACATTCGCCATAATGTTGCTGATTTATCATTAATTAAATCCAAAGTAGGTTTTGAACCTAAAGTTGACTTCGTCAGCGGTATGAAAAAGTTTACTTCTTGGGTTAATCAACAGGAAATTCAAGCTGATTTATATGAAAATTCAATTGCTGAGATGAAAGCAAAAGGTTTGTATAAATAACACAGTGTGAGTATGTATTAATCATTATGCTTAAAGATAAAAAAGTGCTTTTTATTGCTCCTTCTTTTTTCGGTTATGAAAAAGATATAGCTGAAGAATTATCAGAGTTAGGAGCTGAAGTTGACTATTTTGATGAACGCCCGTTTACATCATCTATTGCCAAGATATTAAACCGTCTAAATTTCAAATTTTTCATTAAAAATAATATTGAAAGATACTTCAACAAAATTCTAAAAGAAAGTGTAAAGAAACAGTACGATTTTATCTTTGTCATATCACCGGAGACTTTAGAGACAGACTTTGTTAATAAGGTAAAGGCGACTAATGATAATATGATATCTATATTATATATGTGGGATTCTTTTGATAATAAATCAAATGCAAAAGATATGTCAGCTTGTTTTGATAAAGTTTATTCTTTCGACCCAATGGATCGTATTGATGGGGTTAATATAAATTTTCTACCACTTTTTTATAATGGTGACTTCACATATAATAGTACAGATCCGGTTATAGATACACAGTACTCAGTATCCTTTATCGGTACTGTACATAGTGATAGAGTAAAATTAGCTAAAATGGTGATTAAACAGTTTCAGGATAAAGGTTTTGACACTTTCAGTTTTTTTTATTGCCCGAGTAAATTGCTTTTTATTCTTAAAAAAATATTCACTAAAGAGTTTGATTTTATCTCTTATGCTGAAGTTTCTTTCAAATCAATGTCAAAAAAACAGATTAGAAATGTATTCTTGAAGTCTAATGCCGTCATTGACATTCAGCATCCAGATCAATCTGGTTTAACTATGCGCTCTGTTGAAATGTTAGGTTTAAATAAAAAATTAATTACCACGAATACTGGCATTAAAGAGTATGATTTTTTTGACAGTAATAACATCGCAATAATCGACAGGCAATATCCGGTCATTCATGAAGACTTCATAATGTCCACGTATATAGCGCCTAAGGAGTCACTCGTTCTCCAGTATTCGTTAGAGAGTTGGCTTAAAACCTTATTCACAGAAGATTAAAAGGATTATTTTGTCAAATATATGTTTTGCTGATTTTCGCCCTGAATCTGTTTTGTTAACCGGTTCCAGTGGGTTTATCGGCTCATACTTAAATAAGTTACTTGATTATCGTTGCGCTATTGCCAGTCACGAAATTTATCCATTAGCGCCTAATACTCGTCAGGTACTTTTGTCAGCAATTGTTCAACCTCAAACGTCATCATTACTTCATGTAAGTCAAGTTGTAATTCATTTGGCTGGTATAGCTCATCATAAGCAAAATGTGGTTAGTGATTTCCAAAGGATTAATCATAAAATGACTCTTGATTTAGCATCTGAAGCGGCTATAGCAGGTGTTAAACGTTTTGTGTTTGTAAGTTCTATTGGAGTCAACGGGGCCTCAACAAATGATGCTCCCTTTACTGCCACTACTGATATGAATCCCCACAATCTATATTGTCAGTCCAAATACGATGCTGAAATAGGTTTAAAAAAGATTGCTGAGGAAACAGGTTTAGAAGTTGTGATTGTTCGGCCTACATTGGTTTATGGCCCTAATGCTCCAGGCAGTTTTGGTTCGCTAACCAAGCTAGTTCAAAAGTTACCTTTTCTTCCTTTTAGCTTGGCTGATAATAAGCGTGACTTTATTGCTGTCCAAAACTTGGCTGATTTACTACTTACTTGTTCCAAGCATCCCAATGCTGCAGGTCACACTTTCTTAGCATCAGATGGTGATACCGTTTCTATTAAAGTGTTTACTAACGCGATAGCAAAAGGGTTAGGTAAAACCTTAATGCAACTCCCTGTTCCAATTAGTCTAATGCGACTAGGAGCTCGTCTTGTGGGGAAATTATCAATGGCAGAGCAACTGCTGGGAAATTTACAAGTTGATTCATCTAATGCTCATGATATTTTGGGCTGGATACCACCTTTCACAATGGAGCAAGCAATGGCTTCACTTTCAGAGAGCAACAAATGATTCGTTTTTTAGATTTTTTCGCGGCCTTTTTTGGCCTGTTATTACTATGGCCTGTGCTAATTCTTGTTACAATTATTGGTATGTTTGATACTGGTTCGCCGATTTTTGTTCAAACCCGTGTAGGTAAAAACAAAAAGGCTTTCAGTTTAATTAAATTCCGTACTATGTCAGTTGAAACCAAGTCTGTAGCTAGTCATTTAGCTAACAATGCTTCAATCACTAAACTCGGTAACTTTTTGCGTAAAACTAAAATAGATGAGTTACCTCAGTTAATTAATGTAGTAAAAGGCGAGATGAGCTTAGTGGGTCCACGCCCAAACTTGTTTAATCAAGAAGAGTTAATCAAAGAGCGTGATGCTTTAGGCGTGTATGATGTGTTACCTGGTGTAACGGGTTTAGCACAAGTGCAAAATATTGACATGTCAACGCCAGGTTTATTAGCAAAAACCGATAAGAAAATGATAGATACCTTAAATATTAAGGATTACTTTAAGTACATCATAATGACAGTCACAGGCAGTGGTTCTGGCGATGCTATTAGATA
>SPKZ01020080.1_pt1 | contig 17564 bp, 12 predicted proteins | sample 2456571 | NCBI WGS metagenome assembly SPKZ01 (sample SAMN11192286, study PRJNA482655) | marine metagenome | biome: ENVO:00000447; feature: ENVO:00000244|ENVO:00000211|ENVO:00000569|ENVO:00002023; material: ENVO:00002151; isolation source: ocean water from marine abyssalpelagic zone ...
ATGAATATGAAATACCTAAGTTTGAGTATGCCTTTTGTTTTTATTGTTTTATATGGAAGTGGTTTTGTTTTTACTAAAATGGGTTTAGCATTTGCAAGTCCTATGGCATTTTTAATTCTTCGTTTCTTTATTGCTTTTTTAATTTTATTTATTCTTTCTTTGTTATTAAAAAGTTCTTGGCCAAAAACACAAAAAGAATTTTTGCATATAGCATTTGCTGGTACGTTAACTGTAGGAACCTTTTCTATTGGTGTATATTTGGCTTTATCTTATGGTTTATCCGTTTCTTTATGCGCTTTAATTATTTCACTACAACCTTTATTAGTAACATTAATAGCACAAAAATATTTAAATGAACGTATTAATAAATATATTTGGAGAGGTTTATTTATTGCTTTTTTTGGTGTGTTTTGTATTGTTTTATTTAAATTAAATACGCAGAATTTGAATATTCTTTCACTTTTTTGTGCTTTTGTAGCACTTATTGGATTATCCTTTGGAAATATTTATCAAAAAAAATATTGTTCTAATATGAATTTATTTACAGGGGGAGCTATTGGAACATTAAGTTCTTCGCTCTTAGTAATACCTTTTTTATTTTTAGAAGAAAGTTATATTATATATAACAAAGATTTTTTTATTGCTTTGTTTTATATGTCAATAGGTGTTAGTATTGGGGCTTTATCTCTGTTGTATTTAATGATAAAAAAGAATAATATTTCTAAAGTGGCTTCTTTATTTTATTTAGTACCTGTAAGTGCTGTTGTAATTTCATATTTTTTATTAGATGAGAGTATAGATTTATTGGTGCTATTTGGCATTGGAATGGTTCTTTTAGGTCTTAGAGAAATTCACAAAAAACAGCAAAAAACAGAAGAAATAAAAACAGTAAATGCAAAGATATAAGAAAGCAGATGACTATTATTTTATGTTACACTGCTTAGAATAAAAAGGATAAACATGTTTGAATATACTATGTACTTAAATGAATTTTTAATTTTTGCTTTTGCATTACTTTTAGCGCTTCTTTCCCCTGGCCCTGATTTTGCAATGATTTTAAAACAAAGTATTACTTATGGAAAACGCTCTTCAGTAATTGCTAGCTTTGGTGTTGGTTTAGGAATTTCTGTTCATATTATTTATACATTATTGGGAATTGGTTTTATTATCTCTCAATCGATTTTATTGTTTTCTATTGTTAAATATTTAGGTGCTGCATATTTAATATATATTGGTTACCAAAGTTTAAAATCAGCTGGTTTAAAATTAAAAAAACAGCAAGTACAAAACTACAGTGATATTTCAGATAAAAAGTCTTTTGTACTTGGTTTTTTGTGCAATGCCCTGAATCCAAAAGCTACCTTATTTTTCATCTCTATGTTTACAGTAGTAATTAGTCCAAGTACACCAATGAGTGTACAAATATTTTATGGAATTTTTGCAATGTTGGCAACAACATTATGGTTTGTATGTTTAAGTTTAATTCTTTCAAAAAACAAAGTAAGAAAGTTTTTTAATTCTTTTGGAAAAATGTTTGATAGAACAGTAGGTGCGGTACTTATTTCTATGGGTATTTCAGTGGCTTTAAGTAAATAAAAAATTAGGAAAAAATATGAAGATAATAATGTTAGATCGTGCAACCCTAGGTTTTGATGCAAAGGTAGATGTTTTTAAGGATTTAGGAGAGTTTATCTCTTATGATGTTACTTTAGAGAAAGACGTGCAAGAACGTATTAAAGATGCAGATATTGTAATTACGAATAAAGTAATTATAACTAAAGATCATATGGATAAAAGTTCTTTAAAGCTAATTTGTATAAGTGCTACGGGTATGAATAATGTGGATTTAGAACATGCAAAAAAATCCAATATTGAAGTTAAAAATGTAGCAGGTTATTCTACGTCATCAGTAGTACAACTCTCTTTTGCAATGATGTTTCATTTTATACAAAAACTTTCGTATTATAAAAAATATGTAGATGATGGTAAATGGGAAAAGTCTGATATTTTTACCCATATAGATGAACCTTTTTATGATTTAGATAAAAAAAGACTGGGAATCATTGGTTTGGGAAATATCGGAGAAAACCTTGCTAAAAAAGCCCAAGCTTTTGATTGTGAAGTCGTATATTATTCTACATCTGGAGCTAATAATAACAGTAAATACAAACAAGTAAGTTTAGAAGAACTTCTTAGAAGCTCAGATATTATCTCAATTCACTGCCCTTTAAATGATAAAACTCAAGATTTATTAAATTATGAGAATATGAAGAGCATTAAAAAAGGGGCTATTTTATTAAATCTTGGTCGTGGTGGAATTATTAATGAGAAAGACTTAGCAAAAATTATTGATGAACAAGAGATATATTGTGGAATAGATGTGGTTTCAAAAGAACCAATATTAAGCACAAACCCACTCTTAAAAGTAAAAAACAAGGAACAATTACTTCTTACTCCACATATTGGCTGGGCAAGTATAGAAGCTAGGACTAGGCTTATTAAAGCAGTGGCTAAAAATATAGAAACATTTAAGGCTAAATAATAAATTCTTTTTTTCTTAACATCGTTGAATTTTTTATACTTTTAAGTGAATAAAAAATTCAGCACCTTCGTTTTCAGTACTCTTGCACGTAATATTTCCTTTGAATCTTGAGGTAATAATATTATAAATAATATTTAATCCCAAACCAGACCCCCCATTGTTTCTATTGGTTGTAAAAAATGGATCAAATATTTTGTGCAGATTTTCTTTTTTAATGCCTTTCCCATTATCTGTATATACAATAATAAGTTCATCGTTGTTTTGTGTAATACTGATGATAATCTTACCTTTTTCTTTTTTCTTAAAAGCATGAACTATTGAGTTCATAATCAAATTTGTCATAATTTGTGAATACTCACCGGCATAAGAGTTGATAACAATATCTTTTTCACACAGTACATCTATTTGAATATCTGCTTTTTTAGTAACTGAATGTATGCTTTGCAAAATTTCATCCATGTATTCTTTTAAATTAAAAACTCTTTTTTCTTCACTGCTTTGATCAACTGCTACTTGTTTAAAAGATCTAACTAAAGATGCTGCTTTTTGCAAATTCTTGTGAATTAAATTACTTAAATCTTTTGAGGTTAATAAATACTCTTCAAAATCATTTTGAGTCATAATATCTTTATTATATTGTTTGTTTATAGTTTCAGTAAGTACTTCTAAGTGAGATATTCCAGTAAGTCCAATGCCTACTGGTGTATTAATCTCATGAGCAACTCCTGCAACTAAACCCCCTAAAGAGGCCATTTTCTCAGATGCTACAAGTTGTTCTTGTGTTTGTTTTAAATTTAGTATGGTTTTTTGTAATTCTTCATTTGAATTTTCTAATTCTTTGTTACTGTATTCTAAATCATTGGTTCTGTTTTTAATTTGCTCTTGTAATCGTTTTGTTGCAGAAATATTTCTAAGAACTACATGAATAATATTTTCATTGTTAATTTTTATATGGCTTAATACAATCTCAGCCCAAAAAATCTCGCCAGAGACTTTTTTATGTATCCATTCAAAACGATTTGAGCCATATCTAACACTGTCAATCATTTTAAGTTTTGCTTCTTTGCTGGATTTTTTATTATTTTCTTGATATAAAGGAGATATATCACTAAAACTTAAAGAGACAAGCTCACTTTTGTTTTTAAAACCAAACATACTTAGTACTGCATTATTACAATCAACTAAAAGACCATCTTTAATTAAAGCAACACCATCTGCACTGTCATTAAATAAAGTTTCAAAGATATTTTTTTGCTCTTTTAACTCCAGTTCTAAGAGTTTGGTTTTTGTAATATCTCTGCATAACATATGTAAAATATCTTCATTGAAATATTTTACTTTACTTACAACAAACTCAATCCAAAGAATCTCTCCTGAAGTTCTTCTACTTTGCCATTGAAAACGAATGTTTCCTTTTTTGTAAGCTATGTCTAAAAATTTATGCATTTCATTATGAGATAATTCTCCATTGGCCTGGTACTTAGGTGCCATTGAACCAGGAACTTGATCTAAAAAGTCTTTTTTGTTTTTTATATTAAAAAGTTTTAATAAAGAATTATTAACATTAATATACCTACCATCCTTAGCAAGTATTACAGCATCTTGTATATCCATAAATAATGTTTCAAGATTCTTTTTCTCTGCTTCAATTAAATTTTTTGCTTTGTTTAATTTTCTCATAAAAAAGAATATGATAATAAGAATAAGAATAAATACAGCTAACAATTGATACACCAGCGTGTAATCAGTAATGGTTTTTTTTGAGCTGTGAATCCATTTATTTCGAATTTTGTTTTTTTGGTCTAAAGTAATGCTTTTAATGACTTTATTTAAAATTGACAATAAAATAGGATTATTTTCTTGTACTAAAAGATGATGACTGTATTTTTTTTCTAATACCCCTGCGATTTTTAAATCTTTATAAATCGTATTGATTTTGTAAGATGCAATGGCATAATGTTCAATAGTGGCATACGCTTTTTTTGAAGAAATGAGTTTGAAAACATCTTCTTCATTTTTTGCTTCTAAAGTTTTAATATTTGGGTAGGATTTTTCAATAAATCTTTTTATCGAAAAGTTTTTTCTTAAAGCAATAGTTTTGTTATTTAAATCACTTATATTATCTACAAAAGCAGTATCTTTTTTTGTAACGATGACATATTTAAAGGTTTCATACGCATTAGAGACTAAACCTCTTGTTGGATTCAATTCAAAAGGATTATAGGATAATAATATATCAAGTTCTTTGTCTTTAAATGCCTTGACTACATTTCCCCAGTTATCATGATTAATAGATTTAATATGTTTAAATCTCAAATTCGTTTTATTCTCAATTATTTTTTTGTATTCAGCTATTATTCCTTCATCGTTATTGTCTTTATCTAAAAATGCAAAAGGTTCCCAGTTGGTTTCTGCATAAGTTACTATAGGCTTGTTTTTGATGTATTCTAGTTCTTTTTTTGTAAAGCTTAGTTGTTGTGTTAAATAGTCAAACCTTTGATAAATTTTTTTTATTTGTGGAAATATATTCAAATGCTTAAATTTTCCTATCTCTGGAATAAGCACATTATTAGAAACTTTTTCCTTGAGTTTTTTTTCATCAAAATAAATTCTAATAAAACCAACTTCAATGGGCTTAAAAAAAGTATTGGAAAAACTTTTTCCTTCTAAAAAAAACTTTTTCTCATTATTTTTAGATGTAAAAATAATCTTTCCTTTTTCATTGAATACCTCAAGTTTATCTATATAGCCTAATGCTAAAAAGATTCTAGAAATTTCTTTTATTTCTTTTATGTTATTTAATGCAATACTTTTTCCAAGTATTGCAGATAAAAAAAGACTGAGTTTTTTTTTGGATTTAATATCGTATCTTGTATAGTTATTAATTATTTCTTGATATTTTCCTGAGTCTTTTATTTCACGTAATTTTGTATTGAAGATATCTCTTAATTTCTTGTTTTTAAAAGCAACGTATAATGTGTTCTTTTCACTAAAAATATCATCAAATTTATATTCTGAAATACTTTTTGAACTTAATTCCCTCAACTGCCACTTAAAAATATTTCTATCAATGATTAATACGCTAGATTCACTATTTAAAAAGTCTTTTACTTGTTTTCTTTGTGATTTATATTCCTTATATTGCTCATTATTTGTTACCGCATTAAAGAATTCATAACCTAAGTGCTTTGTTGCTAAATTAAAAGAGAGTATTTTTTTGTTTTTTAGTGCGGAAATATCTTTAATAACTATATTGTCTTTATATCGTGTAATGGCTGTATCATCAAACGTGATAAAATTATCTGAATAATAAAAATCATTGTTTCTTTTTTTTAGGGAAAAAGCTATATCAAATTCTTTATTATTTTTAAATTCTTTATAGATATTTTCCATAGAGCTTATTCTTTCCTTATTAATAGAAATATTCATCTTCTTTAAAATAAACTCAAGTAAATCGTATTCAATACCAGTTAAAAAGGAATTCTCAAAAGAATAAGGTTCTCCATTTTGCCCTAAAATTATATTTACTTCTTTTGTTTGTTTTTTTTCTTTTATCCAGTTTTCAAATATTGCCTCTTTCTCTTTTAAAGAAATAGCACTAAGGGATTTTTTTAAAATAGAATTTAACACATAATCGTCTTTTCTGGAGAAAATACGAACGTCCTCTTTTTGTATATCATTTTGAAAGATTGTTTTAATAGACGTAATAAGGGATTTTTTTAAAATATAATTTCCATTCAGCTCAAAACCATAAAAAGCATCTACTTCATTATTTAATAAAAGTTGAATTGATTCATCAAGGCTAGATACTTCTTTAATTTTAATATTGGGGAATTTCTTTTTAATTTTTTCAATGGATGCATAACCTCTTATCATACTTAATGTTTTAAAGTTTAAATCTTTAAAGGATTTAATTGTACTATTGGATTTCTTTACAAATAAAGCACTAAGATTTGTTAGATAAGAGGGAGTATATAAACCATATCTTGTTCTTTCTTTTAAAAATGCAGTAGCCGGTAGAATATCAAGTTCTTGTTTTTTAAATTTATTTAGAATCCAAGGCCAATCTCCTAGAATATAATTAAATTTAAGACCAGATATATTTCCTATCTTCTTAAGTAGATCTGCTACTATCCCCTGTACTTTATTTCCATCTTCAGAGAAAATAAAAGGAGGCCATTGCTCCACTCCTACTTTTAATGGAGGAGTTTTTTTTATATATATTAATTCCTCTTTTGAAAAGATTGAATTATTTGTATTTTCCAACCACTTGTTTCTTAAAGAGTCTTTTTGTTCTTGACTTAAAGAATCTACACCTTTTTTAAATATTCCTGCTAATACTTTATTGTTAATTGAAGTTCCTAAAGAAAATTCACCTGCTTTTAAATACAGGGTATAGAAAATTTTTAACTTGTATTTTTTTAAATCTTGATTGTTTACATTATTTACAAAAAATACATCTGCTTCTTTATTTTGAACTTTTTCATATCTTTGTTTCAGCGTTTTTACTAATATTACTTTAGTACTTGGATAGTATGTTTTTATTAATTTAAGTATTAAAGCGTCTTTTATGCTAACAACTGTTTTATCTTTTATATCATTAATGTTATTAACACTATTGTCATTTTGTCTTGCAATAAGATAAGTAGGGGAGTTATAATAACTAGGAGAATAAATAAAGTCTTTTTCTCTTTCTTTTGACCAATACAAACCCATGATTCCATCTACTTTTGTATTTTTAGCAGAGGTATAAGCCTCTGACCAAGAAGAAAAACCTTGTATTTCAAAATTGGTTTTTAGATTTTTATTAATAATTTTTATTAAGTCTATATGATAACCAATGAATTTTCCATTTTTATCTTTGTAAGAAAAATTCTCCCAATTTTCAAATACAGCAATATTTATACTTGGTTTTTTTTCTAAGAAGAGTTTTTCTTGGGCTGTTAAAATATTATTTTCTTTTAAATTATAATGTATTTCAGCATTTAAAAGGTTATCACAAAGAACTATAATAAATAAAATCTTTAACAGGCTTTTCATAACTTTCCCTTTTTTACTCTTTTTATTATAATAAAGTATTAATAGAAATTATCTTCTTTACTTGAGTTAATATTTCTTCTTAATATAAATATAATAATACAAAAGATTATATATAATGAGACTTATTTAAGCAAACAGTGCCCTTATTGTGATAAAATAAAAGTCAATTAGAATAAGGAATATATATGGAAACGCTACAGGATAAATTGTTCGCAAACTGACAAGATTGGAAATCATTTTTTAAAGTACTTTTTAATATTGTGTTTGTAGCTCTTATCTCAATTATATTGTGGTTCTTTCCTTTAAGTCTTGTAGTAGCTCCCTTTTACAGCATTACGACTGATGACGTTAAAAGTATTAAACAATACAACAACCTATTAGGAAAAACAACAGTATACTCAGTACGCAATGGAATTAATGATCTTTTAGATGAGGGTTTAGTTACTAATTTTACAGGGGTTAATTTATACATTGATAATAAATATTATGAGCAAGTAGGTCAAATTGAAATGTACCGTATTGCTGTTAATACCTTAGAAAATAATCTTGCAAGAAATAGGGGTACGGGTGGGGCTAATAAATATTTAGTAAAAGCGCGATCAAATATTTATGCCGATTATACCTTGCCTATTTTTACTTCTTATACTACAAGATTAAAACAAACAGTATCTAATATTGATTCTTATGTCGTACAATTGCAAAAAGATAAAAATGTAGGCATGAATAAAAAAGAAGCTGTATTTATTATAAATTCTGATAATTTAGCAGAAGTTCTTGATAAATTAAAACAATAATTACAAACCAATACTATGGTGAAATCAAGTTTTTTTACTGATGATGATAAATTTTATCAGTTAAAAGGAAATTTAATCGCAATATCTAAATTTTTGCAAGGTATTGATTATGATTTTAAAGACAAAATGAAAGATAAATCTTCTTATGTTGAAAACTTTGTTCCCTTATTAGAGTTAGTAAATGAAGCTATTTCACAAAACCATATTGTTATATTAGAAGCTTTAGGACATGTTTCCAAACTAGAAAAACAAGCCAATATTATTGCTCAAAAACTGGGTGAATTAAGAGACAAACTAAGAAACGGCTAAAAACAAAAGTAAATTATTTTACTTTTGTTTTATTCTTCTTAATCTACATTATTGTAAAATACAAAAAATAAAAACCATAGGTTTTATCTTACAGGAATTTTAATGAAACAATATTTAGATTTAATGCAACACGTCTTAGCTAATGGCGTAAAAAAAGAAGACAGAACGGGTACGGGAACTACCTCTGTATTTGGTTACCAAATGCGTTTTGATTTAAATGAAGGTTTCCCTTTAGTTACTACAAAAAAATGTCATCTAAAAGCAATTGTTTCTGAATTATTATGGTTTATAGAAGGTTCTACTGATGAAAGACGTTTGGCTGAAATTCATTATGCAGATGAAGCTAAAAATTTAATTGGTAAAAAAACAGTATGGACTGCAAATGCAGATCAACAAGGAAAAGACTTAGGTTATACGAACAGTGATACTATTAAAGAATTAGGACCTGTTTATGGATCACAGTGGCGTTCATGGAAGAAAAACAATGGAGAGTCACTTGATCAATTAAGTGAGCTTATTCATCAAATAAAAACCAATCCCGATTCAAGACGTTTAATCTTATCCGCATGGAATGCAGGTGAGATTGATAAAATGGCCTTGCCTCCTTGTCATACCTTTTTCCAATTTTATGTTGCTAAGGGGAAACTGTCTTGCCAATTGTATCAACGAAGTGCGGATATCTTTTTAGGCGTGCCTTTTAATATCGCTTCTTATGCTCTTTTAACTATGATGATTGCACAAGTATGTGATTTAGAGTTAGGAGACTTTGTACATACCTTTGGGGATGCGCATTTGTACTCTAATCATATTGAACAAAGTACTTTACAATTAAGCAGAACACCCTTTGCAAAACCAAGAATGAAAATTAATAAAGATATTAAATCTATTTTTGATTTTAAGATGGAAGATTTTGTTTTAGAAGATTATAAATGTCATGATTCTATTAAAGCAAAGATGGCAGTATAATGATAGTTTCACTTATCGTTGCTTATGGAAAAGATTATCAAATTGGTTTAAACAATCAAATGCTTTGGCATATTTCGCAAGATTTTAAGAACTTCAAAAAAATAACATCAGGTCATCATATTTTAATGGGAAGAAAAACGTTTGAGTCTATTGGAAAACCTTTACCCAATAGAACCTCTCTTGTTTTATCACAAAGTACTTTTGAATATGTGGGTGTGAATGTTTATACTGATTTAAAAAAAGCCATCAACTATGCTAAAGAAAAGGGTGAAAAAGAATTGTTTATTATAGGTGGGGCATTAATTTATGATTTGGCATTTGATCTAGTAGATAGAATGTATGTGTCCGAAGTAAATTATGAGGGTGAAGCCGATGCTTATTTTAGAACATATGATCAAGGTTTATGGAATATAAAAGAAGAAAAGTTTTATGAAGAAATCAAGGAAGATGAAGAAATTATATCTCCATCTTGGGTTTTTAAGGTTTTAGAAAAAAAGTCTTAATTAAATACTAGAAATTCTAGTATTTAATATAGGCTGTTTTACTTGTTGTGTAAAAATCACTAGCAGCATAAGATTTTTCACGTGATCCATAAGAAGAATTTTTTCTTCCACCAAAGGGTACATGGTTATCCATTCCCGCTGTTGCTAGGTTAATCATTACATTTCCTACTACTGCATCGTGTTTGAATTTCATAGCCATGCTTAACGACTCAGTTATAATTCCACCTGATAATCCAAATTCAGTATCATTTAAAATTTCAACTGCTTCTTCATAATTTTCAGCTCTAATTACACAAGCAACTGCACCAAATATTTCTTCTTGGTTTAGTCTCATTTGTGATTTTCCATCTACAAACAATGCTGGGCTGAAAAAATATCCACCTGTTTCACTTTTGATTGCTTCTCCGCCACAAACTAAAGTAGCACCTTCTTCAATACCTAATTTAATATAAGCTAAGTTTGAATCCAATTGTTTTTTATCAATACAAGGTCCAATTGCAGAGTCTTTATCCATAGCATTTCCAACAACAAGTGTTTTCATTTTCTTAGTAAAAGCAGCTATAAATTCATCATAAATACCAGGTGTTACTATTAGTTTTGAACACGAAGTACATTTTTGACCATTCGCATTGTAAGCTCCTTTAATAGCAGCATCAACAGCTAAATCTAAATTGGCATCGTCTAAAATGATAAGAGAGTTTTTACTTCCCATTTCAAGCTGTAATTTAGTCATAGATCTCATAGATCTAAATGCTAAATCTTTTCCAACATCAACAGAACCTGTAAAGGTAATAGCTTGTACTTTTTTAGAATCAGCAATAGCATTTCCAATTACAGAACCTGCACCTGATATATATGAAAATACACCTTTAGGCAAATTACTTGAATCAATAATCTCAGCTAATATATAAGCAATTGCAGGAGTTTGACTTGATGGTTTTAAAATAACAGAATTCCCATAAGCTAATGCTGGTGCAATTTTCCATGCAGGAATTGCTAAAGGATAATTCCAAGGGGTAATAACTCCAACTACTCCAATAGGTTCGTTGATGATTTCAATATCAACATTTTCTCTTGGTGAGTCCATGTATGCACCCTTATTTCTACTTGCTTCTGCTGCAAAGTATGAAAAGAATTCAGCTGATTTTACTACTTCATCAGTAGCTTCTTTAATAGGTTTACCAGCTTCCCTTGCAATTACTTCTCCGTAATATTCTTTATTGTGCATTAACTTATTTGCAATATCGTTAAGTACTTCTTCTCTTAGTTTCATTGATGATTTTGCCCATTCTTTTTGAGCTTCATGTGCAAAGTTAATTCCATCAAAAACTTGGTTCAAGCTTGCTTTATAAAATGTTGAAACAATATCTGAGGGGTCAGATGGATTAACATTTTGCGCAGTTTCTTCACTGTCTACCCATTCTCCACAGATTAAATTTTTCATAGTTTTTGTTTTAAGTGATTTCATAAATGTTGCTTTTAATATATCATTATGTAATAAGTTTTTCATTTTGTATCTTCCTTGATTAATTGTTATGTCATTATAATGAATATAATCTTAATATTAGCTTAGTTGTCATAATGACATGATAGTATGTCATTAAAAATTATTATCTTAGTATGTATTATTAAAGAAGAAATTATTATTAATGTTAGCTATGAGTACTTAGCTTTTCAGTAGATTTCTCTACTAAAAAGCCTGTATTATTTTGAGTGTATGTGAATTATAAAATGAAGTTTATGTGGACAGTGTACGTTTCACAGCATCTTTCCATCCCATGTATAAAGCTTCACTTTCTTCTTTTTTCATACTTGAAGTAAAGCGTTTTTCAAGTTTCCATGTTTTTGCAAATTCTTCTTTTTTAGGATAAAAACCTGCTTGCATTCCTGCTAACCAAGCTACACCTAAAGCAGTAGTTTCAAGTATTTCAGGTCTATCTACACTTTTTCCTAGAATATCTGATAAAAATTGTATTGTCCATGAAGAAGCTGACATTCCTCCATCAACTCTCAGTGTTGCATTGGATTTTATTGCATCATCACTTACATTCCAATCGTTATACATGGCTTCAAGTAAATCACGCGTTTGGTAAGCAACACTTTGCAGTGCAGCTTTTACAAATTCATTAGGTCCAGAATTTCTTGTTAGTCCATAAATAGCACCTCTACAGTTTGCATCCCAATAAGGAGCCCCTAAACCAGTAAAAGCAGGAACTATATATAATTGTTGAGAAGGGTCTGCATTTATAGCCATGTCTTGCGTTTCTTTAGCATCTTTGATGATTTTTAAACCATCTCTTAACCACTGAACTACAGCACCTGCTACAAAAATTGAACCTTCTAGTGCATAGGTTGTTTTTCCATCCAGTTGATAAGCAATAGTACTTAAAAGTCTGTTTTTAGATAAAACCATTTCATTGCCTGTATTTAAAAGTGCAAAACATCCTGTTCCATAAGTAGATTTTAGCATTCCCGGCTCAAAACACGCTTGCCCTATAGTTGCAGCTTGTTGATCCCCTGCAACTCCATTAATAGCTATACTTGTTCCTAATATTGAAGCGTCCATACTTCCAAAATCGCTTGCGCAATCTTGAACCTTGGGTAACATAGACATTGGAATATCTAAAAGTTCACAAATGTCTTTATCCCACTTGCCTTCTTTTATATTGTATAACATTGTTCTTGCAGCATTTGTAGCATCTGTCACATGGTTTTTACCTCTTGTAAACTTCCATATTAAATAAGAGTCAATGGTTCCAAAAAGAAGATTGCCAATACTTGCTTCTTTTCTTGCACCTTCTACATTATCCAAAATCCATTTTAATTTTGTACCTGAGAAATAGGGGTCAAATAATAAGCCCGTTTTTTCTCTTAATGCGTTTTCATGACCTTGTTCTTTTAAACTATCACATAAAGCAGCTGTTCTTCTGTCTTGCCAAACTATTGCATTATAAATTTCTTCACCTGTATGTTTATTCCAAACGACTGTTGTTTCTCTTTGATTGGTAATTCCAATTGATACTATATCAGAAGAACTTGCATTGGCTTTTTTTAGTACATCTTTACAAGTTGAGAGCACCGTTGCATATATATCTTTACAATCATGTTCAACCCACCCAGAATTTGGAAAGTGTTGTGGAAACTCTTCTTGGGAAATGGCTTCAATTTTCATTTCTTTATTGAACAAAATAGCTCTACTTGATGTAGTTCCTTGATCAATGGCTAAAATATATTTCATAATACCTACTTTATTTTAAGTTCATTACACAAAAAGTTTTAAAAATACTTACTGTGAAATAATCTTGTGATGTTTTGAAGAAGTATATCTGATTTAAGAAAAATCTTAAATCAGATAAAGATAAATTATTTAGACCAAGATTTAATTAATTCATCATAAGAAACTGTAATTGCTTGAGGTTTCTCATTTGCTAATTTAGGTTTTGGAGAACCTGGTTGTGCTAACCAATATGACTCAGCTTTTTTGTCATTTAATTTAGGACCAATATCACCTTGAACACCAGCTCTTTCGATTCTTTTAAGAACTTTTTCTTGAGCTTTACATAAAGAATTTAAAGCTTCTTGTGCAGTTTTTTGCCCAGATGATGCATCACCAATATTTTGCCACCATAATTGTGCTAATTTTGGATAATCAGGAACATTAGTACCAGTTGGAGACCATTGAACTCTTGCAGGAGATCTATAGAATTCAATTAATCCACCAAGCATAGGAGCTCTTTTCGTAAACGATTCATGATTAATAGAAGACTCTCTAATAAAAGTTAATCCTACATGAGATTTCTTTAAATCCACAGTTTTAGATGTAACAAATTGTGCATATAACCATGCAGCTTTTGCTCTTTTAACAGGAGTAGATTTCATTAAAGTCCAAGAACCAGCATCTTGATAACCAATTTTCATTCCTTCTTTCCAATATGCACCATGTGGTGATGGAGCCATTCTCCATTTAGGAGTTCCATCTGCATTTACAACAGCAATTTTTTCTTTAACCATATCAGCTGTAAAAGCTGTGTACCAGAACATTTGTTGTGCAATTTCACCTTGTGCAGGTACTGGACCAGCTTCAGAGAATACCATTCCAGCAGCACTTGGTGGTGCATATTTTTTCAACCATTCAGAGTATTTTTCAATTGCATAAACAGCAGCTGGTGAATTTGTAGCTCCACCTCTTGCTACACAAGAACCAACAGGCTGAGATTTATCATTTACTCTAATTCCCCATTCATCAACAGGTAATCCATTTGGCTCACCAATATCGCCCATACCAGCCATAGACATCCAAGCATCAGTAAATCTCCAACCTAAAGAAGGATCTTTTTTACCATAATCCATGTGTCCATATACTTTTTTACCATCAATAACTCGACCTGTAAAAAATTCTGCAATATCTTCATAAGCAGACCAGTTAACTGGAACACCTAAGTCATAACCATATCTTGTTTTAAAATCAGCCATGTTTTTTTTGTCTGCAAACCAATCCGCTCTAAACCAATAAAGGTTAGCAAATTGTTGATCTGGTAATTGATATAATTTTCCATCAGGACCAGTTGTAAAATCTAAACCAATAAAATCATTTAAATCTAAACCTGGGTTAGTTACATCTTTACCTTCGTTTTTCATCCACGAAGTTAAATCTCTAGCTTGTTGATATCTCCAATGCGTTCCAATTAAATCTGAATCATTAATATATGCATCATATATATTTTGACCTGTTTGCATTTGTGTTTGAAGTTTTTCAACAACATCACCTTCTCCAATAATGTCGTGAATAACTTTAATACCAGTTAAATCAAAAAATGCTTTTGTTAATGTTTTACTCTCATAAACGTGAGTACCAATACCTTCAGAAACAACTTTAATAGTCATTCCTTTATAAGGTTGTGCTGCATTCTCAAACCAAGATAATTCTTTCTTTTGTTCAGAAACACTTAAAACTGATGGTTGAAATTCTTTCAACCATTTACTCATATCTGCTGCGCCAAATGCAGCAGTACTAGAAACTAAGGCAGTTAATAGAATTGAAGTCGTCATTCCATTTCTAATTTTCATTTCATTCTCCTATGTTAATGTTTTCCCATAAATGGGAAGGTGCGATAATCGCACGCCTAAATATTAAATTAATACTTAGGTGTGGAATTATGTAAAAAGGTAAAAACCAAAAAGGTTTTTACATTAAATTTTATACCCAACGAAAAACGCAAAGGCTATAAAAAAAACAAACGATTAAAGCTCCAAAAATGGGTGCTCCAAAAGCTGCCAAATACGCTAAAGAAATAAAAGCTGATCCAAGTAGACTTAAAAAAAGTCTATCCCCTGGTGTTGTTTCTATACGTAAAATTCCAAGACGTGGTGCTTGTGGTGCTTTAATAGCCCAAATTGTCATCACGAACAAAGCCATAAAAATACAGATAAAAAATATAGCTGTTGGTGTTGTCCATGCCATCCAAGATAAATTCATAATTCTTCCTTATACTCTTCCAAGAGATAAACCCTTAGCAATGTGATGTCTCACAAAATAAATAACAATAGCCCCAGGTAAAATAGTTAATATTCCTGCTGCTGATAATACACCCCAGTCAACGCCTGAAGCAGAAACTGTTTTAGTCATTGTTGCTGCAATAGATTTAGCATCAACTGCTGTTAAGGTTCTACTTAATAGAAGCTCAACCCATGAAAACATAAAACAAAAGAACGCTGCTACACCTATACCTGAAGCAATCATTGGCGTAAAAATTTTTGTAAAGAAACCAAAGAATGAAAACCCATCTACATAAGCAGTTTCATCTATTTCTTTTGGCACACCTTTCATAAATCCTTCTAAAATCCATACGGTTAAAGGAACATTAAAAAGTGTATGTGCAAGTGCAACTGCTATATGTGTATCAAATAAACCTACACTTGAATACAGTTGAAAAAATGGCAAAGCAAATACAGCAGGAGGTGCCATTCTATTGGTTAATAACCAAAAGAATAGGTGTTTATCTCCTAAAAAACGATAACGAGAAAATGCATAAGCAGCAGGTAAAGCTACCCCTAATGAAATAAGCGTATTCATAACAACATATGTCATTGAGTTGATATAACCCCAGTACCAATCAGGGTCAGTAAAGATAACTATATAATTATCAAAAGTTATATCATTTGGAAACATAGAAAAGGTTCCCAGTATTTCTTGATTGGTTTTTAAACTCATATTCAATAACCAATAAATTGGCAACATTAAAAATATTATATATAAAAGCATAATTGCAGGTGATTTACTAGAGAAAAAACCTTTTTTTACAGGAGCGTTATTCATTGTCTAACCTTCTTCTTTGTCAATATTGGACATAACAGTAAAGAACACCCAAGATACTAATAAAATTACTAAAAAATACATTAATGAAAATGCAGCCGCAGGTCCTAAGTCAAACTGTCCAATAGCCATTTTTACTAAATCAATAGAAAGGAACGTTGTTGCATTTCCTGGTCCTCCACCTGTTAAAACCATAGGTTCTGTATAAATCATAAAACTGTCCATAAAACGTAAAAGAGCTGCAATTAATAAAACACCCATCATTTTAGGTAATTCTATATATCTAAAAACATTCCATCTTGAAGCCTGATCAATTTTTGCCGCTTGATAATAAGCACTTGGAATTGATTGTAATCCTGCATAACAAAGTAAAACAACTAATGAAGTCCAATGCCATACATCCATAACAATAATAGTAATCCAAGCGGATAATATATCTTGGGAATAATTATAATCAATACCCATAGCAGCAACGGTATGCCCTAAAAGACCAATATCTGTTCTTGTAAATATTTGCCAAATAGTACCTACAACATTCCAAGGTATTAATAAAGGAAGTGAAATTAGTACCAAACATACAGAAGCCCAAATTCCACTTTTAGGCATTTGTAAAGCAATATAAATTCCTAAAGGAATTTCAATGGCCATAATAATACTTGTAAATAAAACTTGTCGTCCAAGTGCATCATGAATACGTTCTGAATGCAGAATTTCTTCAAACCACTCAAGACCTACTGGAAAAAACTGATTGTTTCCAAAAGTATCTTGAATCGAATAATTCACAACAGTCATTAAAGGAATAACGGCTGAAAACCCAACAAGAAGAAGCACTGGTAAAACTAAAAACCATGCTTTTTGATTGACTGTTTTTTTCATTATATTTTTTCTCCTTCAACTAACCATGAGTTTTCGTAAATATTTACTCTACTCATATCAAAAGTCATATTGTTCATCGTTTCCGTAATAACTACATCTTCTTGTACAATAATATTGATATCTTTATTATCATAACGAGCTCTCACTATTTTATGATGTGCAACATCTTCAATTCTAGTTATTTCTATTTTAATTCCTTGACCTTCTTCGCATAAAGTCAT
>SPKZ01001110.1_pt1 | contig 17538 bp, 15 predicted proteins | sample 2456571 | NCBI WGS metagenome assembly SPKZ01 (sample SAMN11192286, study PRJNA482655) | marine metagenome | biome: ENVO:00000447; feature: ENVO:00000244|ENVO:00000211|ENVO:00000569|ENVO:00002023; material: ENVO:00002151; isolation source: ocean water from marine abyssalpelagic zone ...
CCCGAGATGCTCGTGTTTGGTCAGGACGTGGGAAAGAAGGGCGGCGTGTACGCGGTCACCTCGGGGCTTCAGTCGAAATTCGGGCGGGCCCGCGTCTTCGATACGCTGCTCGACGAGACTTCGATTCTGGGTGTTGCTCAGGGAGCGGCACACATCGGGCTGCTCCCGGTTCCCGAGATCCAGTACCTGGCCTTCCTGCACAACGCGCTCGATCAACTGCGCGGCGAGGCTTGCTCGCTCGGCTTCTTCTCCGCGGGTCAGTTCCAAAATCCGCTGGTCGTACGCGTGGCCGGCCTCGGCTATCAGTCGGGTTTCGGGGGGCATTTCCACAACGACGACTCGATCGGGGCGCTGCGCGACATTCCGGGCCTATTGCTGGCGGTTCCAGCGCGCGGCGATGACGCGGCGCGTATGTTGCGCGGAGCGCTCGCGCTCGCGCGCGAGTGCGGTCGCGTGGTTTGCTTTCTCGAACCGATCGCGCTCTACCACGAGAAGGACCTGCACGCGCCGGGAGACGGCGGCTGGCTCTTCGACTACCCGCCGCCCGGAGGCGCCGCGCTGCTGCCGGGTGAGCCGGGTGTGTACGGAGCGTCGCATTCGGAACTCCTGCTCGTGAGCTATGCGAACGGGCTCCGCCTGTCACTGCGGGCGGCGCGAGAACTCGAGCACGCGCACGGGATTCGGGCGCGCGTGCTGGACCTGCGCTGGCTCGCTCCGCTGCCCTTTGAGGCGGTTCGCGCGCACGCGGAGGCGTGCGGGCGCGTGCTCGTCGTCGACGAGTGCCGCGCGACCGGGGGCGGTGTGGCCGACGCGTTGATCGCGGACCTCGCCGAAGCCGGCTATGGGGGGGGGCTGCGCTCCGTTCGTTCCGCTGACAGCTACGTGCCGCTCGGACCTGCGGCGGACGCGGTGCTGGTCTCGCAGCAAGAGATCGTGGAAGAGGCGCTTTCGCTCTGCGGGTCCGGCGGACCGCGCTCCGCCGGACGCCCCGGGGATTCGGGCGACAGCGCGGGTTCGTGACGCTCCCTGCCGGGGAGACGTTACACTCCCGGCCCTGATGTCCGTATCCGAGAGAAGCATCTGGCTCGACGGGCGGCTGGTTCCCTGGGAGCAGGTGACCGTCCACGTGCTCGGCCAGTCCTTGCAACGCGGTTCCCTGATCTTCGACGTGATCCCGGTGTACGCGACTCCGGACGGCGTTCGGGTCTTCGGCCTGCGCGAGCACGTCGAACGCTTCCTGGCCTCGGCCGAACTGAACGAAATGGAACTGGCGCCGGGCCTGGACGAACTCCTCGGGGCCATTGCCGATACGCTGCATGCGAACCCGGGCTGTGAGGTCGTCAAGCTGAGCGCGTACTGGCCCGGAGTCTCTCTCGAGTTGCTGCCTGCCGATGCGTCTCCCTCGGTCGCGATCGCGGCCTTTTCGCAGTCCGGTCTCGGCGGGAACCGGGGAGCCGGTCCCCGGGCCCCGGCGCGTCTGATGCTTGCGGAACCGATCAAGATGCCGCCCGAACACCTCTCGCCCCAGCTCAAGATCGCGGCCAGCTACACGGCATCGGCGACCGCCAAGCTGCGCGCGGTGCGCTCCGGATTTGATGACATCCTGCTGCTCGATGGACACGGCGAGGTCACGGAATCGTCGACCCAGAGCTTCTTCCTGGTCGAGCGCGGGGTGATTTACACGGCGCCCCTCCGCAGCGTGCTGGCCGGGATCACGCGGAGCTGCCTGCTCGAGTTGATCGCGGCCGAGGGAATCGCTTGCAAGGAAGATCGGATTCCGCTCGAACGGCTCGAGTCCGCTGATGAGGCGTTTCTGTGCGGGAGCACGATCGGGGTCTGGGGGGTGGCCGGGATCGACGAGCGGGAGTTTCGGGCACCGGGCCCGATCACGGACACCCTTTCGCAGCGTTTCGCGCGCGTCGTGGCGGGGCAGGATCCCGAGTTCTCTCCGCGCTGGATGCAGGCGCTCTCGTGACGGCCCCGAAGCGGCCGCGCGGCGTTCGCGTGCTCTCGGGCATCAAGGCCTCGGGTACGCAACACATTGGAAACTACTTCGGTGCGCTGCGCCAGCACATCGAGCTGCAGGAAGGGAACCGCGGGACCTACTTCATCGCCGACTACCACTCGATGACGACGATCACGGATGCGCGGGAGCGCCGGGAATTCGTGCACGCGATTGCGCTCGACTACCTCGGGCTCGGCCTCGATCCGGCCACCTCGATCCTCTACCGGCAGAGCGATTTGCCCGAGACCGCCGAGCTGACCTGGATGCTCGATTCGGTCACGCCGAAGGGCCTGCTCGATCGCGCGCACGCCTACAAGGATGCCGTGGCGACCGGCGCACCCGTGAACATGGGGCTCTACAACTACCCGGTCCTGATGGCGGCCGACATTCTGATCCACCGGGCAGACATCGTCCCGGTCGGAGAGGACAACAAGCAGCACGTGGAGATGGCGCGAGATATCGCGATCAAGTTCAACAACGCGTACGGCGAGGTGCTGACGATTCCCGATGCCTACATCTTGTCCGAGGTCGCGATTGTTCCCGGTGCCGATGGCCGCAAGATGAGCAAGGCCTACGACAACACGATCGAGATGTTCGCGGCCGACAAGCGGCTCCGGAAGCAGGTGATGGGCGTCGTCACCGACTCGACGCCGGTCGAGGGCCCGAAGGACCCCGAGGCCTCGAACCTCTACCTGCTCTGGAAGCTCTTCGCGAAGGCGGACGAGGCCGCCGAGATGGCAGCGCGCTTCCGGGCGGGCGGGCTCGGCTACGGCGAGGTCAAGAAGGATCTGCTGCGCCGCATCCTCGAATACTTCGGCCCCGCCCGCGAGCGGCGCGGCGAACTGGCGCGCGATCCCGCCACGGTCGAGGACGTGCTCCGGGACGGGGCCCGGCGTGCGCGGGAGACCGCGCTCGGCCTGGTCGAGGACTGCCGCGAAGCCGCGGGTCTGGGTCCGCCCAGCTGAGGGGCGTTTCGAGTCTCAGTCCTTCGGCAGGAAGCGATTCAACAGGCCCTGCACGGCTTCGCCCGTCTGGCCGCCGAGATTCTGGTCGATCGCGCGGCGCAGCCCCTGCGTGACGACCCGCGTAGCGACCGCGGCCGCGACGCGCGTGGCGAAGGCCTCGCCGATCGCTTCCGCGAGCTTCGCCGGAGGGGTCCCGGCCCTGCCACCGACCCCGCGCATCCGAAATCCCGGAAGCGGTAGCTCGTACTGCTTCCCGCCCACTGCGCGGGTGTCCGCGTCGATCCGGCCGGTCGTGACCGCGAACTCGAGGATGCTGATCCGGAGCGGGGAGGCCTCTCCCGAGCCAGCGGGACTCGAGGAGGTCGCGCCTCCGAGGTGAGCCTGCACGGACTGCAGGTTGGTTCGGCCGTTGCGGTCGGTCACGACCGAAACCCGCGGATCGCGGATCGAGAGTCGTTTGATGACCACGTGCTCGGAGCTCCCGCTCGCGACCGCGAGGGCGCTGGAGACGTCGATCGTGAGAGCGATCTCGTCGATGGAGACCATGCGTCTGTCCGAGAAGCCCTGTGGATTCTCGACTCGGAGATCCCGAATCGTGCCGCTTCCCGCGCGCAGGTCGAGTTCGACGCTGCCCACGCGTACCCGCGTCCCGAGGGCGTCGGTGCCGACGGCCTCGATCTCGTTCGCCACGATCGAATCGAGGTTTTGCCGGAGGTAGTAGAGCCCGCCGCCGACCACGGCCAGCGCGACCAGCGCAATTATCCAGTACCGCATGATCCGGGATTCCTCCAGAAGCGTTGCAGGACCTCGGCTTCGCGCAGCCCGGCGCGCGCAGTTCTCAGTCCGAGGCCCCAGTTTCGAGTGTGAGGTTGAACGACTGAATCGTCTGCGCAAGTCCGGGCATCCCGACCTCGTTGGCCGTGACCAGTGCCTCGGCGGCGAGTTCGCGCGCGCGCGTATGGTCCGAGCCGGAGCCCGCGCCTCGCTGGAGCCGCATCCGGGCGTAGTCGAACTGCGTCCGGGCGAGGGAAGGGCGCGCGCCCATCGCCGTGTTCTGCTTGAGGGCTTCCTCGAAGAAGGCCTCCGCAGCGTCGAAGCGGCCCAGCGTGCTCGCCAGCAGCCCGAGGTAGCGCGCGGCGGAGCCGAGGCAGATCACGCCGGGTCCGATCGAAACCGCGCGGCCCGCGTGCGGCCGGAGCAGCGAGTAGAGATGTCCGGCCCGCGGCGCGTCGTCGAGCAGGGAACAGATTTCGGCCAGGTAGGTCGCGGCCGCGAGCCAGGTGGCGTCGCGGCGTAGGTCGGCGAAGTTCTGGGCGGCGATCGCCTCGAATTCCCGGGCCCCCGTTTCCCGGTCGCCGCTCAGTAACCGGGAGAGGATGCGAGCGCAGCGCCAGCTTGCGACCCAGGGCTGCCGGCGGACGAACTCGTCGAGGAGACGGTTGAGTTCCTCGAGTTCGCCCCGGTCCCGGTGCAGGGCCGCGAGTTGGATCCCGAACCACTGGGACGCGGTCCGAGGGTGCACGAGTTCTCCCAGGTCGCGTGCCTGCTGTGCAGAGTCCCGGGCCTCCTCGAAGCGGCCGCTCAGGTGCGCGCGCATGGCCCGGAGCAGTGAGGTGAACCACAGGTGCTGGGGCAGTCGCAGCTGGGACGCCATCCAGGCGATGGCGTCGAGTTCGAGGTCGACGCCGGTTACGTCTCCGAGTTCGAGCAGGTCGGCGAGCCGGAACTGGCGTCCCTGCAGGGCCAGCCCCTTGGCGTCGATCTGTTCCGCGAGGCGGACGATCTCGACCGCGGTGGCGAAGCGATCTTCGGTGTTCTCGGGCCCCCAGAGGGATAGGTGCCGGGCGACCAGGACGTCCGCCAGAGCGCTCGGATCGTCCACGCGTCGCGCCATCTCGACGGCCTCGTTCGAGAGTTCCCGGAGCCGTTCCCAGGGTGCCGCGGAGCGAATCTCTCGCGCGAGGCGACCGAGCACGCGAGCGCGAAGCGCGCTGTCTTCTTTGGGCAGCGCCTGGAGGGCCTCCTGCAGCAGCTTCACGAGTGTGTGATCGACCAGTTCGTCGACGTCCCAGAGCCCGGTTGCGAGTGTCGCCCGCGCGAACAGGTCCGCTTGGCCGAGACTCCGCGCGATCACGGAGGCTCGAAGCAGCGTGTCGCGGGCCGCCTCCCCCTGGCCGGTGGCCCACTGCGAGTCCCCCAGTTGAAGCAGCAGCCGGCAGCGGAGTTCTTCGTCGGCCGTTCCGAGGTCGAGCGTCTGGAGCGCCCGCTGGTAGTGCGCCACCGCGGCTTCCCAGGCCAGCTGCGCCTGCGCCTGCTCGGCCGCCCGAACCGAGTACTCGATGGCTCGCTCCGTTCCCCCGGCCGGCGCGGCCTGTGTGAAGTGATGCGCGAGTTCGGCCACCACCGAAGACTGGTCCTGCCCCCCGAGTTCGGCGAGTGCGTTACCGACCCGAGCGTGAAGCTGGATCCGCTCAGCGGCGCCGAGCCCGGTATACAGGGTCTCTCGTGTCAGCGAGTGGTTGAACCGGTAGCGCTCGCCCGGGTCTGGGCTCTCCAGTGCCACGTGAACCGATCTTGCCTCCGCGAGGAGTTTGATCACGGCAGCGGGCTCGCGCGCGGCGACCTTCGAGAGAGCCTCGGCCGAGAATTCGCGGCCGAATACGGACGCGATTTCGAGCAACTGCTGGCAGCCGGGCGAGAGCGTATCGAGGTGGCGCCGAACCGCCTCGCGGACGCCCTTCGGGATCGGGAACTTGACGAGGTCGAGCCCTTCCAGCGAGTCGAGCCTGCCCCGTACCCGAAGCAGCTCGACGATCTCGACGAGAAAGAACGGGTTGCCACCGGTTTGTTCGTGGAGGGCGGCCACGAGTCCGTCCGTGGGCGGGCGTCCCGAGATCGCGTGCAGGAGTTTCGAAATGTCCGGGTGCGAGAGCCCCTCGAGTCTGAGCCGCAGACTGCGCTCGTCGCGGAACAGGCTCCCCAGGATCGCGGCGCGCGGCAGGTCCTGGCGAAGTTCCGCATCGAGGCAGGTCGCGATCACCAGGATCGGAGCGTTCCGAAGTCTCTCGGTGAGAAAGTCGAGCAGCCGCAGCGACGCGTAGCCAGCGTGGTGTAGATCGTCCAGAAGCAGGAGCAGCGGCTGCTTGGCCGCGGCCCGGACGAGGAATTGCGTGATCGCATCGAAGAGCTGAAAGCGCGCTTCGTTCGGATCTTCCTCGCGTGTGGGACCCAGGTCGGAGAAGGTCTGCCGGATCTCGGGGACCGCCTGCGCGATCCGGGCTGCCTCGGCACCGAGCGCCGCCTCGGCCGCCTGCCGGTCAAGCCCGTGCAGGTAGGCTTTCACGATCTGAACCCACGGGTCGAAAGCGGGTGGATTCTCGACCTCGGCGCAGCGTCCGACCAGCACACGTGCGCCGGACGCACGGGCGTGGTCGGCGAGTTCCTCGGCGAGTCGCGTCTTGCCGATCCCGGGATCTCCGTCGAGCAGCACGAGGCTGCCGCGGCCTCCGAGGGCGTCGGCCAGCGAAGCTCGGAGCAGATCGAGCGAGTCCTGTCGTCCGACGAAGGCGGGCTGCGTCGGGATGGCGACCGGCGTGTCGGGGACGCGCTCGATCGGAGCCACGAAGCGGTGCCCCAGCCGCGGGACCGTCTCGATCAGCGGCGGTTCACCGTCGCGGTCGCCGATCGCGCGCCGGACCTCGTGGAGCGCTCTCTGCAGCATCTCCCGGCCCGCCGAAGTGCCGGGCCAGACCGCTTCGAGCAGTTCGCGGTCGGAGACCGCGGTTCCGTGGCGCTGCAGCAGCTGCTCGAGGATCGCCAGCACCTTGGGGTGGACTCGAACCGCACGGCCCCCGCGCCGGAGTTCGCGGCGTCCCAGGTCGAGTTCACAATTCTGGAAGCGGAAGATCACGACGGCTTCAACCCCATCAGGGTGCTTCGGGATTCGAGGATGCCCGCACGTCAATGGTACCCTCTGCGCCGCCGCCGGGTGCGCCGGGAGGGTTCCGCGGGCTGGCAGCGACGGATGCGGGCTCGGAGACCGAGCATCACAGGGAGACTGGACGATGCAGGTGGAGGGAAGCGCTGCGCTGATTACGGGCGGAGGGACCGGCGTGGGAAGAGAAACGACGCTGGCGCTCGCGCGGCTCGGCTGCTCGGTCCTCGTGAACTACAGCCGGTCGCGCGAGGCTGCAGAGAAGACCGCGGCCGAGGCGACGGCGCTCGGCGCGCGGGCCGTCGCCGCGCAGGGGGACGTCGCGTGCGACGAAGACTGCCGGCGGCTCGTCGACGTCGCGGTCCGGGAATTCGGCCAGCTGCGGGTGCTGGTGAACAGCGCTGGGACCACGAGCTTCATTCCGGGCCCCGACCTGGATCAGGTCACCGACGAGGTCTGGGAGACGATCATGGCCGTAAACGTGCGGGGTCTGTTTCAGGCCGTTCGCGCGTCCCGCGGCGCGATCGAGGCCGCGGGTGGGGGCGAGATCGTGAACATCTCGAGTACGGCCAGCCTTTCCGGGCAGGGGAGTTCCATCCCCTACGCGGCCTCGAAGGGTGCCGTGAACACGCTCACAGTCGGGCTGGCTCGGGTGCTGGCGCCCAAGATCCGGGTCAACGCGATCGCGCCGGGCGCGATCACGGGCCGTTGGCTCAAGGCGGGCTGGGGCGACGGCTACGATTCGATCATGCAGGCCATCGGCGAGCGCACGCCGCTCGGCCGGCCCTCCGATCCGATCGACGTAGCCGATGCCGTGCTTGCGGTCATCACGGGCTCGGACATGGTCACGGGGCAGGTCCTGGTCTGCGACGGGGGCATGCTGATCGGCGCGTAGCGCCGCCGGAACCGGCTAGAGGACGGGCTTCGCCCGGTCGACGCGGTTGGGGGCGAGTTTTCCCTCGGCGAGGCCCACGTAGCGGTTGAGCCATGTGTAGCGGCTGTCTCCGGTCTCGAAGCGGGGCTGTGTCATGAAGAGGGTGTCGCCGTACTCCGCCTCGTGCGAGCCCTGCACGGCTGCCAGCACCTTGTCGTTGACGTCGAGCACGCCCAGGAACTGCATGTAGACGAGCGTCGAGTCGTGGGTCTCCAGCGTGAGTCGCGCGACCTAGTCGTTTCCGACGAGCATCCAGTCGCCCCCGCTCTGAAGCACCTTGCCGCGCAGGCGGGGCCCCTCGAACTCGCCGCCCGAGACCTCGAAGATCCAGCGGTTGCCGTACGGCCCGGAACCCACGGGTCGCGTGTGTACCTCCGCCCAGAGATCCAGCAGTGGTTCCAGTTCGATCAAGCCGCGGGCCCTCCCGCCCCCAATTCTCGCACAGGCAGCGGCAGCGAAAGCAGGCGCGGCTCGACGGAACCGGGGAAACCCCGCTTCAGAGATCGAGCGGATCGACCGGGTCCTCCGGGTCGGGAAAGTCCGCGGGCTGGGTCGGCTCGATCCGACCCAGGGGTCGGGGTTCGGAGTCGGTCGGCTCCGCCTCGGGGGCCTGGGCCGGAACCGCGGGGGCCGGCTCCCGCGTCGCGGACCCCGGCACCGGCGGGGGCCAGGCGGGGGGCGGCGCCGGCGCCGGCGGCAGAACCGCGGGCGCTTCCACGATGGCGGCGCGTGGCGGCGCCGGGGGTGCCGCGGGCTTCGGGGCTGGAGGCGGGGCTGCGGGAACGCGTATCGTGCGCGGTGCGGCATTGCTTCTGCGCGGGGCCGCTTTCTTCGAGGCCTGACTGCGCGGGGTTCGCTTCTTCGTCGGGGTTGCGGCGGCCGCCCGCTTTCGGACGGTCTTCTTGCGGGCTGTTTTCTTCCGGGCCGTCGACTTCTTGAGAGGCCGCTTCTTTCTCGAGCTCTTCTTCTTTGCGGTCTTCTTTCTCGACGCCTGCTTGCGCGTGGCCTTCCTGGTCGCCGCTTTGCGGCCGGTCGTCTTCTTTCGCGTCGTCTTCTTTCGGGTGGCCTTCTTGCGACCGGCCTTGTGCCCGACGCTCTTCTTGCGGGCGGTTCTGGATCGTGCAGCCTTCCTGGAGGTCGACTTCCTGGCTGCCTTCTTCTTCCGCGTGATTTTCTTCGGCGTGGCCCTTCGCTTGCGAACCGCCTTTCGTCTGGCTGCCATGTCTGTTCCCCTCTGCGGTTCCGATCCGGTGCCCGGAGAGAGTTTAGCCTTCCGCGCTGCGCCGCAAGCGCGCCCGCCACCGCGCTGCGCTCAGCCGATCTCCTCGAGCGCGACCACGCGTCCCTCGCGGCGTGCGAGCTCGGCCGCGAACCCGAGCCGGTGGCTTTCGAGGGCGGCTCTACCGGAGGCGAGCACCTCTCCCCGGGCCTCGCGCCCCGCGACGTCGGTGAAGTAATCGAGGAGCCCCTGGTCGCCGCCGCCGTGGCCGCCGGGGACGGCCTCGACCCGGTGGGATTCGGCGTCGCGGCTTGCGTAGTTGCGGACTTCGAGTTCCCGGGCCTCGAAGCGGCCCCGCAGCTCGCCTCGGCTGCCCTGGATCCGGATCGAGCGTTCCGGGCGCGACGCGAAGCCGTCGACCTCGAAGCGGCCCTGGATCCCGTCTTCGAATTCGAGCAGGACACTCTGCCGGTCGGGCTGATCGTTGCCGCCCGCGTACACACAGACGCCGTAGGGGCCGTTGGTGAGCGCCTCGATCCGCGCCTCGCGAGTCGGTGTGAGAGAGACGTCATTCCAGGGCCAGCCGCTGCGGCCGTGCCCGTAGAAGCGGGGGGCCGAGTGTGGACAGTCGGGCTCCGCCGGACACCCGTCGCTGCAGCGGGCCGCTGCGTCCTTGGGCGCGTGTTCCGGCCGGTAATGCACGAGCTCCCCGAACGAGGCGACGCGCAGGCAGCGGCGTCCCACGAACCAGGACATGAGATCCAGGTCGTGACAGCACTTGGCCAGGATCAGCGGCGCCGACTGCTGCTCGCTCCGCCATCGGCCGCGTACGTAGGAGTGCGTGAAGTGCCAGTGGGCGACGTGCTCGGCCATCGAGATCGTCTGGATCTCGCCCAGGACCCGGTCCCGGACCGCGAGCTCCCAGATCTTCCGGTAGAAGGGCGTGTAGCGCAGGACGTGTCCGATCTGGAGGATGCGCGCGGCCTCCTCTGCCGCAGCCACGATCGCCTCGCACTCGTCGAGCCGCATCGCCATCGGTTTCTCGAGCAGCAGGTGGTAGCCGCCGCGGAGGGCCGCGAGCGCGGGCCCGGTGTGGAGGGCGTCACCGGTTGCCACGATCGCGGCGGGTGCCGGAATCCCGGCTTCGAGCAGGGGACGCCAGTCGCGAAAGCTCTGCTGTTCGGGGATCCCGTGTGCGGTCGCGAAGGCCTCGCGCCGCCCGGCGTCGGGTTCGGCGAACGCGACCACGCGCATCCGCTCGGGATGGCGGAGGGCGTAGCTCCCGAAGGTATCCCGTCCTCGCGACCCGGCGCCGACCAGCAGCACGTCCGTCGGCCGACTGTACAATAGGATTCCGACTGATCTCTCGAAGGCAGGACCCGTGCCCAAGTTCACGCCGCTCGACGACAGGCTCTACGACTACATGCTCGCGCACCGCTCGCGCGAGGACCCGATCCTGGCCGAGCTCCGCAGCGAGACGCGCGAGACGCTAGGCCGGCTGGCTATCATGCAGGTCGCGCCCGAGCAGGGGGCGTTTCTGGAACTGCTGGTCGCGGCCACGGGCGCCAGCCAGGTGGTCGAGGTCGGCACCTTCACGGGCTATAGCGCGCTCTGCATGGCGCGCGCGCTGCCGCCGGGTGGAAGGCTCCTGTGCTGCGACGTGAGCGAGGAGTGGACGGCCATCGCGCGCCGCTACTGGCAGAAGGCCGGGGTCGCGGACCGGGTGGAACTCCGCCTCGGCCCGGCGGCCGAGACCCTGCGCGGCCTGCCCGAGGGGGAGTGGGTCGATCTCGCCTTCATCGATGCGGACAAGCCGAACTACCTCGCCTACTACGAGGAACTGCTGGCGCGGCTGCGGCCGGGCGGACTGATCCTGCTCGACAACGTGCTCTGGTTCGGGGCGGTCCTGAATCCGGACGACACCAGCGAGAACACCGTCGCGATTCGAGCCGTAAACGACTTCGTCGCCGGCGACGAGCGCGTCGAGGCGGTGATGCTCGCCGTCGCAGACGGGCTCACGCTGGCGCGAAAGCGCTGAGGGATCCGGCCGTGCCGATTCGCGCGCAACCGCCGCTTGAGCCGCTCTCGCTCGCCCTGATCGGGCTCGGCCGGGCCGGCGCGGCGCGCGAACGCGCAATCGAGGCGCTGCCCGGTGCGCGTCTCTGCGCCCGGGTGGGGCGCGTGCCGGAAGCGGGCCAGGCCACGCTGGCGTCGGTCCTGGGCGACGGCGCGACCGACGCGGTCGTGATCTGCACCCCGAACGCGCTGCATGCTTCGGCCGTCCGAAGTTGCCTCGAGGCCGGAAAGCACGTCGCGGTCGAATACCCGCTTGCGCTCACCCCTGAGGAGGGGCGGGCGCTGTTCGAGTTGGCCCGGGAGCGCGACCGGGTGCTCCACGTCGAGCACATCGAGTTGCTCTCCCGTTCGCAGCAGCTGCTGCGCGAGCGGGTCCGGGCACTCGGGCCGCTTCGCGGCGGACGCCTGCGGTTTCGGGGAACGGCGCGGGGCTGGATCGCAGACGAGGCGCTCGCGGGCCCGCCCGCCGTGCGCGCGCTCGCGCGCCTGCACCGTCTGACGGATCTGTTCGGGGAGGCGCGGGTGAGCGAGGCCCGCGTCGAGCGACCGGGCGACGGCCAGCGGCTCGAGGCACTGCTCGCGTTCGCTTCGGGCGGGAGCGTCACGCTGCTCGAGGAGTGGGCGCCCGGGCTCGAACGCGGCACTGACTGGGAAATCGAGTGCGAGGGGGGCCGCCTCGAAACGCCGGCGCCGGCCCCGCCCGGCGGCCTGTTCCAGGAGGACACCGAGCGCTTCCTGGATCGCATCACCCACGCGGCGCCGCCCTACGTGAGCGAAGCCCGGATCCTCCACGTGCTCCAACTCGCGGCCGGGATCACGGCGGCCGCGTCCCGCGGGGGTTGATCGAGCCTCCCCCCAGGGCGCAGCCCGGGCGTCAGCAGAGTTGAAGTATCACTTGAAGGTCTCTGTGGGAGTCGACCACCCGATCCGCCTCGGGGAGGTCGGAGGGATCGTCGTACTCGTCCCGGAGCCGGACCGTGCCCATGCCCAGGCGGCGGGCACCCGCGACGTCGGTGCGCTTGAGATCGCCGACATGGACGGAGTCCCCGGGCTCGATGCCGAGGCCCGCGAGCGCGGCCTCGAATATGCGCGGGCTCGGCTTGGGAACCCCGACCTCGTCGGAGAAGATCTGAACCGGCAGGAACCCGAGTAGGCCCTCGCGTTCCAGCAACTGCCGGACCACGCGGCCGGGTGAGAAGCCTGTGTCGCAGATCAGGGCCCGGCCGACGCCGCGCTCCGCGAGCAATTCCAGGGTCCGGCGGGCTCCGTCGAGCGGACGGACCTCCTGCTGCAGAACCGCGTGCTCGAACTCCCGGCAAAGCTGCGCTTCGATCTCGGAGGCCGACGTGCCCAGTTCCCGAAAGATCCAGCGAGCGATGTCGCGCGCGCCCGTCTCCGCGCCCTGTTCCCAGGCCTGGTTGTGAAATGCGAAGCCCCGCCGGACCCACTCGACCGCCTCGGGCATCGAGAGCCTGATCTCGAGTTCGGAGGCGGCCCGGACCAGCGCCTCGGCGCGCAGCCGTTTCGGCGTCTCCTGGTCTCGCTGCGTAAGCAGCGTCGACCAGCAGTCGAAGGTGACGGCGCGCGGCGGAGCGGATCCGATCACTCAGGACCCCGCCGTGGCCGAGTGCGTTCTGCTCCCTGTGCCGGCGGCCCGGGAGCGGGCGACCTGTGGCGTTCGGGGTTCATGCGGTCCCTCCGGGAAGGCGCGCGAGTATAGCCGCGCGTAAACGGGCGCTGGCGGATATGCTACGCGGCGTGGGCGGGACCCGAAACCGAGTGAGGCCGCGTGCGAGTTCGTGCGGGATCGTCTTTGCGCTCGCGTTCGGGCTGACTGCGTGCGGCGCGTCGCCCGAGCCGGAGGCGGCCTTTCGGGTCGCGCTTCTCACGCCGAGTTCGATCCGGGACGCGGGCTGGAACCAAGGCGCGTACGAGGGCCTTCTGAAGATCAAGCAGGAACTCGGCGCCGGGGTCGCACACCAGGAGACGCGTACGCCGCAGGAGTTCGAGGTGGGGTTCAGGGACTTCGCGGCGCGCGGTTATCAGCTGGTCTTCGGGCACGGCTTCGAGTTTCAAGACGCCGCGGCCACGGTCGCGGCCGAGTATCCCGACACCGTCTTCATCACCACCAGCGGTTCGATCGTGCGGCCCAACCTCGCGCCGATGGTGTTTGAACTCGAGCAAGCGACCTACGTGCTGGGCTTCGTCGGGGCATCGATTTCGCGCACGGGCCAGCTCGGCTGCCTCGGCGGCATCGAGATCCCTTCCGTGGCCAGTACCTTCCTGGCCTTCGAAGCCGGTGCGCGTTCCGCGCGACCGGAGGTGAGCGTGAGGGTGTCGTACCTGGGGAGCTGGGAGGACGTGGCGGCAGCGCGCGAGGCTACACTGGCGCTGATCTCGGCGGGGTCGGACGTGCTGATTCACAATGCAGACGCGGCTGCACGGGGTTTCTTTCAAGCAGCGGGTGAAGCCGGAGAGGTGCGCGTCTTCGGGGCCAACCGCAACCAGAACGAGCTTGCGCCCGCGGTCACGCTGGCTTCCGCGACGCTCGACATCCCGTCCGCGTTCGTGGAGGTGGCCCGCTCGGTAAAGGACGGGCGTTTCGTGGCGCGCCCGATCCGGCTGGGCCTCGCCGATGGGGTCGTCGGGATCGCCTGGAACCCGCCGCTCTTCGCGCAGTTGCCCGAGGCCGTGCGCGAAGCGGCGCAGCAACTAGAGGGGCAGATCTCGTCCGGGGAGTTCGAGGTCCCGCGCGCGGGGTTCTGAGGGCCTTGCTCCGCGTCGAGCTGACTGAACTCCGGAAGCGCTTCGGGTCCGTGCAGGCACTCGATGGTGCGGGGCTCGAGATCGCGGCGGGCGAGGTGCACGCGCTCCTTGGAGAGAACGGGGCCGGCAAGACCACGCTGGTGCGCGCCCTCTACGGGGTGGTGCGCCCCGACTCGGGCTCGATACGAATCGACGGCGAACTCGTGCAGCTGCGCGGGCCCCGCCATGCGCTCGAACTCGGGGTTGGCCTGGTCCATCAACACTTCATGCTGGTGCCGGAGCTGAGCGTCGCCGAGAACCTCGCGCTCGGGGAGCGAGGAGGCCTGCTGCTCGGGCCCCGCGCGCTTCGCAGTCACGCGGCCGGGATCCTGGAGCGCTACGACCTCGGGTTCCGACCGGATCTGCGCGTGGGCGAACTCTCGGTTGCGCAGAAGCAGCGGCTCGAGATCGCGCGCGCGCTCTCGCGTGGCGTCGAGATCCTGGTCCTCGACGAACCGACCGCGGTGCTGGTGCCCTCCGAGATCGATTCGTTGCTCGAACTGCTCTCGCGTCTTCGCGAACAGGGCTGCTCGGTGCTTTTCATTTCGCACAAGCTCGACGAGATCACCGCCGTTTGTGACCGGGTGACGGTACTGCGCAACGGCCGGAACGTGGCCACGCGCGAGGTTCCCGGGATCGAACTCCGAGAACTCGGAGAACTGATGGTCGGAAGCGAGTTGCCTCCGCCCGGTCAGCCGCCCCGCACGCAGGTCGGTCCGGTCGTACTCCGGGCGCGGGGCCTGACGACGCCGCCGCTGGTCGGAGTCGATCTGGAGCTGCGTGCTGGAGAAGTCTTTGCAATCGCGGGGATAGACGGAAATGGCCAGACGCCCCTCGAAGAAGTCCTGGCCGGGGTACGAGTGCTCGAGAGCGGCTCGCTCGAGCTGGTGCAGCCACCACTCGCGCTGATCTCGGGCGACCGGCAGCGCACCGGGCTCGTGCTTGGCCTCGGGCTCGATGAGAACCTCGTGCTCGAGGAGGCGGCGCGCGGTGGTGCGCCGCCGGAGTATCGCTTCGGTCTCGTGCGCCCCCGCGAACTCCGGCGCTCGGCCTCCGCCGCGATCGAGAGGCTGGGCATTCGGGCCGCCCCCGACGATCCGGTGCGCACGCTTTCGGGCGGGAACCAGCAGAAGATCTGTGTCGCGCGCGCGCTTCGCCGGGACCCGTGTGCGCTGATCGCCGTCAATCCGACGCGCGGACTCGACGTGCGAGCGACCGCGCAGGTCCGGGACGAGTTGCGCGCACAGGCCGAGCGCGGTGCGGGCCTGCTCCTGATCTCGACCGACCTCGACGAGGTGCTCGAACTCGCAAACCGGATCGCGGTACTGTTCCGAGGCCAGCTCTACCCGGTTGCGCCCGCCGAACATACGCGCGAGAGGATCGGGGAGTTGATGCTCGGTGGAGCTGCGGCGTGAGGCGCGCGGAACTGGTGGCCCCGGTGGCTGCGATTCTGGCGGCACTCGCGCTCTCGGCGTTGCTGCTGCTGCTGCTCGGCGCGAACCCGGTGGATGCGCTGGGCGCGCTCGTGAAGGGCGCATTCGGGGATCGCCTCGCGCTCGAGAATACGCTGGTGCGAATGGCGCCGCTGCTGCTGATCGGGGCCGGGATCTCGATCGCGTTTCGCTGCGGCGTCTGGAACATCGGCGGCGAGGGTCAGCTCTACGCCGGCGCTCTGGTCGCGACCTGGGTCGCGACGCGCCTGCTACCCGGGGCCGAGGCGGTGCTGCTGGTCCCGCTCGTGCTCCTGGCGGGTGCTGCGGCGGGCGCGCTCTGGGGCGGGATCGCGGCCGGACTCCGCGTGGGGCGGGGTGTGTCCGAGGTGCTCTCGACGATCCTGTTGAACTTCATCGCGGTGCTGGGCGTAGCCTGGGCGGTCCACGGTCCGCTGCAGGAGCTCTCGGGCGCGTACCCCCAGAGTGACACGTTTCCAGCGGCGGCTCGGCTGCCGATGCTGCCGGGCTCGCTGCGCGTACATGCGGGCGTGTTGCTCGCGATGGCGCTCCCGGTTGCGATCTGGATCCTGCTGTTCCGGAGCGCGGCCGGGCTTCGGCTGCGCGCGGTCGGACTCTCTCCCGAGGCCTCGCGCTACGCGGGAATCTATCCGCTGCGAGAGACAGTGCGGGTATTGCTGATCTCGGGCGGACTCGCCGGACTCGCGGGTGCGGTCGAGGTGTCGGGCGTGACGGGTCGGCTGTTCGAGAATCTGTCTCCGGGCTACGGCTTTACCGGCATCGCGGTCGCGCTGCTCGCACGGCTGCATCCGCTCGGGGTGCTCCCGGCCGCGCTGCTCTTCGCTGCGCTCGCGAGCGGATCCGGCGCGATGCAGCGGATCGCGGGCGTGCCGGCCGTGACCGTCCAGGTGATCGAGGCCTTCGTCATCTTCTTCTCGGTCGGCTTCGCGCTGCCGAGGCGGAACGGCTGATGGACCTCTTCGATCTCGGCCTGGTCTTTGCGACGCTGCGCCTCGCGGCGCCGCTGGCGGCCGCCGCGATGGGGGAACTGCTGGCCGAACGCTCCGGGGTGCTCAACATCGGCATCGAGGGCATGATGCTGGGCGGGGCGCTGGCGGCATTCGCGATCGGGACCGCGACCGGTTCGCCCGTGCTCGCGAGCCTGGCCGGCAGCCTGACCGGCGTCGCGGCTGCGGCCTTGTTCGCAGTCTTCGTGCTCTGGCGCCGTGCCGATCCGATCGTGACCGGAACGGCCCTGAACCTGTTCGCGCTCGGTGCCACCGGGTCGGCCTACCGACTGCTGTATCCGCCCGAGGTCCCGCTCTCGGATGCGCCCGCGGTGGCGGACTGGCTTCCGGGTCTGAATCCGTTCGTCGTCGGGACCGCGTTGCTGGTCGTCGGGGTGGGCGCATTCCTGTCCTACACGCGCGCGGGACTCGCGGTGCGCGCCGCGGGCGAACGCGCTGAGGCAGCCCACAGCCAGGGGGTTCGGGTCGCGGCTGCACGCTGGGGGTGCACGCTGGCAGGGGGCGCCTGCGCCGGACTCGCGGGCGCGATGCTGGTGCTCTGGATCTCGAACACCTTCGTCGAGGGCATGACCTCGGGCCGCGGCTTTGTGGCGCTCGCGCTCGTGCTCTTCGGAGGCTACCGGCCCGGCCGCATCGTACTGGGCGCGCTGCTCTTCGGGGCTGCGAATGCGCTGCAGTTCCGGCTGCAGGCGCTCGGACTCGAGATCCCGTACGCGCTGCTGCTGATGACGCCCTACCTGCTGACGCTGTTGGTCCTGGCGCTGTTTGCCGGTCGGGTCCGTGCGCCCTCGGATCTCGCGCGTCCCTTCATCGCGCGGGAGTAACTGGCGCGGGAGCGGGTTGCGCGGGAGCGGGCCGCGCGGGCCTGCGGCTCAATCGTAGTCCCGGAGCGCGCGACGCAGGCCTTCCAGCGTGTCGTCGAGGCCCCCGGGCCGGCTGCGGGCATTCCAGACCCAGGCCTGTTCCTCGATCCGTTCCTCGAGGTCGCGGCGCAACTCCGGAAAGCTCGGACCCTGGTCCAGCGCGCGGTGGCCGAGCCTCCAGAGTCCGTGCCGCGCGAGTCGCGCGGCCTGCGCGATCTCGCGGCCGAGCAGGTCGCCCGCTTCGGGTCGCGCCGCCGA
>SPKZ01014697.1_pt1 | contig 17521 bp, 17 predicted proteins | sample 2456571 | NCBI WGS metagenome assembly SPKZ01 (sample SAMN11192286, study PRJNA482655) | marine metagenome | biome: ENVO:00000447; feature: ENVO:00000244|ENVO:00000211|ENVO:00000569|ENVO:00002023; material: ENVO:00002151; isolation source: ocean water from marine abyssalpelagic zone ...
ATACCAATCAGACTAACTAAGTGATCTTTTTAAATGGTCTAAATATCCAATAACATCGTTGCTTTCAATCCCAATAGCCAGCTATTGCTCAATCAAGCGTCTTGTTCTCGAAAATTTATCCTCATTAAAATTTGAACCATTAATTAATCGGATTGTATAACATAAAAAAGCCGCTAGGTGAGCTAGCGGCTTTTTTATCAACTGAGAATTTATAGTTAGCCAAATAGCTTCCCTAAACCATCAGTTAGCATTTTTTTTGCTTGTTGCCCTTGTTCAGTGTCTAAATAGCTTTGGGCACTAGAAATAAAATCACTGATCATTTCAGGCTTTAAACCTAAGGCTTCAAATTGCTTTTTTACATCATTAATAGATTTTAATGAATCACTATATTCTGCTGCTTTATCAAGTAAGCCACTTAAGCTGTCACTTGAGCCTGAACTCAGTTTACTAATATCAGGCATTTTACTAACTAAACCATCAACCCCTGGTAATGATTTGGCAAGTTGACTAAACTGCTCTGTTGAAACGTTATTTTTAACATAATTTAAAATAGCGCCCATACCACCAGATGCTTGGTCAGTATTAACATTTAAAGCACTAGTTAACATATCAACTAAACCAGTTGTACTAGGCATCCTTGAAACATCTGCGTCAACGTTTTGTACTTTAACTGCAACGCTTTGTTCTTTTATTTCACCTAGGCCAACTAAATTTTTAAGGCGGTCAAGCCAGCTTATTTCTTGTGCCAATACAGAAGTGCTTAATGTTGAAATAGTTAATAACACCATCAGTTTTTTCATAAGGATCCGTTATATTTATCAGTAATTATTTAGTGAATACAAGTGTACAACATTTACTATAATGGTATAGCCCTTTATTTCTCTTACAACTTTATCGACAGTGAATCAGTAGCATCAGCGCAATAAAAAATAAAGTTTACAAACCAACATCAATCCACCATTAGCCGACATTAACTAATCACACAAAATCTAGCTGAATATCTGTACAGCTTTTTTACAACGAATACCTGAGTTTTCACAGTTTACCGTGACACTGTGCTTAGCTGTTATTAAAAAAGTTGCTACTTAAAGCCATTTCATTACTTCATTTGGTATTAGTCGCATTCCGTCCTTTGCTTATCTCAGAAAGGGCCGCAAACTAATGCACGTTGAACACTGGGTTTTAAGTGTTGAAGTCCATCGATCAGTTTTTCATCGCCAATTAATACATCTACAATTTGTCCTGAATAACGGATAGCCGTTTCACGCATCATACCCATCATGGGCCAACCCCATAGAGATGAAACTAATACTCCATCTTGAACGAAATAAGGGTCGGTTAAGAAACTACAACTTATCACGGCTTCAACAGGACTTCTGTTCGTTGGGCTACCGCCTACTAAATCGATAACCACTGAATGCTCAGGTATTAAATCTTTGATATGTTGATTACTGATCAAAAAGTTTTTTCCTCTTAACTCTACCGATTGCTCAGCGCCATTAATGACAATATCTGCATTTCTAAGCCAATAATCAATGCGGCTTTTGGCTGTATGAACACGGCCTAATACATGAATATTTTTGATACCCTGTTGATGTAACTCATCTAATGCACCTTGAGCGACATTACCATACCCTAGAATAACCGCTTTAATATTTGCTTTATCGATAGACGGCTTGTGCTCAGTTAATAAACCCATACCATATCTAGCGCCTGCTTGCCCTGTTTCATGTAAGCATTGAATACGACGTAAGCCAAATGGTATTGGTGGATGACTTTCTTTATATTTAGCGATTGCTTGTTGACCCTGCTTAGATTCAAAGTCGTTAATATCAAAAATGTGTGTTCTAAGTGCACGTAGTTTGTTTAGCACTCCTTGGGGATCTTTAAAACTATTACTATCGTAAAAATATAGCGCATTATCACCAGAAACATCGAGCTCTTCAAATGAAAGAGGCGATTGAATAATTTGTAAAGAGCGGGTACTACGATTGCCGCAACGATTGATCGCACCACGTAAGCGTTCACTCCAGCCAATAACCCTTACGCGTAAGCCACCAATACTATTGTCTTGAAAAAAAGGCGTCAACGCTTCATTCATTGCTACACGCCCAAGAATACGCTCATCAGAATCACGTTTGGGTGATTCACATATTTCTTCCATGGCGATCACATTGATACGTTTATCTTGCAGCATTGTTGCTCGGTCTGGATAAGAGTTAAAATGCGCCATACATAACAGTGTGCAACCTTCTCTCATTTGCTCTATGGAAGCAAGTGCCGGCCCTTTAAACTTAATAATAAGTGCTTTATCTTGATATATTTGCTCTGCCGTTTGCATAATGGCATTATTTTTTAAGTATTCTGCATCACTAAAGCCAACGCCTTCACCAGCGCCAATTTCAACATAAACCTTAATGCCGGCTTCCACTAGTTGACCAACGTCACTAGGCACCAACGCAACACGCTTTTCGAGTCCTCCAGGGTTTTCAGGAGACTCTATTTCTTTAACAAGGGCAATAGTGGAATAACGGGAAAAATCTGCTGACATAAATGTATTCTCAAGAAAAAGTGAAAAATATGCTGGCAGCATAGCACGAAAAACTCGTTAATATTTTTATCTTTATGTCAGCTATAAAAGTCAGCTTGATGATCATAAAGTACTTTTTCGTCACCAATTTTTGAGCTCACTTTTATGCTCTATTAACAAGTCAAACAAAATCTAACTGAATATCGGTACAGCCTTTTTTGCAACCAATACCTGAGTTTTCACTGTTTACCCTAGCACTGTGCTCAGGTGTTATTAAAAAAAGTGGCAGCTGGCAAGTAGCACAAAGCACAGTTTGCCCTGCCATTACTTTTTTTATTAGCTTTCTTTGATTAGCAAAGGAGTTTTTGCTTTTGTTTTGCAATTGGGCAAACAGCTTAATATCAATCATGTAGTTTTATACCTTCACTTTTTATCGAGATAAGATCATCTCCAGTTTGATGCATTTTCCACAAGGCAGCACCAGTATTATCGTTTGGGGAAAAGGTTAGATCACCATGATTGCTAACGCTTCATTATTTACATTTAAAAAAGCAAATTATTAAAATCCATTTTACCTGATAACGGTTAATGGGTAAAAGTGTTAAACTTATGAATATTGATTTTATTTCTTTTTATGCCGTTTATGCCCCTTATTTTTGAGCATCATCTACAGTTTGATACCGTTACTAATAATAATGTTGATAACATTACTAATATTAGTGTTGATGGTGCTACTAGTACCGCTTTAACCGCACTTTTCAATAGCCTGGCCAAGACAGACCATGCCTTAAGTAAAGCGCAACTTAAACAAGCGATCAGTAAGGGTGCATTATGGCTAACCCGGGGTAAACATACGCAAAGACTGCGCCGGGTTAAAAAGGTCTTACAACAGAGTGATGAATTACATTTTTATTATAATAAAGCGGTACTTGCTAGTGAAGTTCCACAGGCTATTTTAATCAGTGACGAAGTCAATTATAGCGTTTGGTATAAACCCTTCGGTATGCTTGCTCAAGGCGCGAAATGGAGTGACCATTGCACTATTGCCCGCTTTGCGCAGCAGTACTTCCCCGCTGAGCGTGCTGTTTTTATCGTTCATCGTTTAGACAGAGCGGCCACCGGGTTAATACTGATTGCCCACAGTAAAAAAGCAGCACGCGCTTTGTCTTTAATGTTTGAAAACCGCACTACTAACAACAATTCGCTGGCAAAGCATTACCAAATAATTGTCCATGGCAATCATAGTCTAAATGAGCAGCCGCAAGTGCTCACCACTGATGTTGATGGTAAAAGCGCCCGTAGCACTTTTCGCTGTTTAACTTATGATGAAACTAAAGAACAGTCACTGATCGAGGTGAAAATTGATAGTGGCAGAAAACACCAAATTCGGGTTCACGCTGCCAGTATTGGCTTGCCAGTAGTAGGTGATAGGCTGCACGGCATTGCCGATAGCAATGAACTAGTTAATTTACAGTTGTGTGCGGTTAGTTTACGTTTTATTTGCCCTGTCACACTAAAAAAACAATATTTTCAATTATCTGAAAAATTACGGCCTAAACTATAATACGGCTGGAAGTTGAGCAGAGACTGTAATACCAATAAACATGTGATCATTCTAAATGGACTAAATATCCCAATAACATCGTTGCTTTCAATCCCAATAGCCAGCTATTGCACAATCAAGCGCCTTGTTCTTGAAAATTTATCCTCATTGATATTTGATCACTAATTTACTACCATTGGTATAACTATTTACCTAGCCTAATTTCGTCATCCTCGAGGTGTCTTGTCGAGGATCCATTTACATAAATATGGATTCTCGACAAAAACTTCGGGAATGACAAATTATTTTATTTTGGATAAACTGATAACATAAAAAACCGAGACAAACTCGGTTTCAATAAAAATTTGATTCTTACTGACTCAATTAACAATCAGTAACATCAGCAGAAATACTAGGTCTAGTTTCTGCGTCGGTTACAGAAGTACTATTATACAAAGCTTGGCAGTTAGCGTCCACTACAGCATCAGCATGAGTAAACGTGGCAATTTTATCACCCGTAGTTCCAACTGCTTTAGTTATCTCATTATCCAACTCTAATAATTTTACCATATCAGCATTTACTGGCCAACCGTAATTTAAAAGTATTGCTGTGCCGGCAATAGTAACCGTTTGGGTTGTCCCCGCTACTTTAACTTTTCCTGCAACTAAAGCTTTAGCATGTGCCATATCAGCCGCTGAATTAATTGACGCTTTAACTGCTTGAACAACAGAACCCTTCGCATCAGAGGTTAAATCAATAAACTTAGGTGCAGCCGTAACTGCTAAAATACCTAAAATGACAATAACTACTACTAACTCGATTAAGGTAAAACCTTGTTGCTTGTTTACTGACTGAGTGTTTACTTGCTGAGTGTTTCCAAATGTACTTAAGCGCATTGTTGTTTTCCTTGTTGATTCAATTTAAATTTTGATTTTTCTATAACCCAATGATTTATTAACAATTGTTCTCTATTATTGCAATATTAATTATTATTAATAGTTACCACTACCGAGCTATCTGAGTTGTCGTAGAAAAAGTTTTTACCTACGCTATCATCTGCCGGCGCGGTGAAATTACCATTACCATCTTGTGCTAATGTTTCTCTTAAAAAGTAACCACACAGGTTATTATTAACAATAACAAAGTAATTAATATTTAGATCATTATCATTTAAGTCGGCAATGGTGGCACTAATGGTTGGCGGTTGAGCGAATATACCTTGCCAAACTTCGATACAAGCAGTGGTATCCATAGCAGCACCAGTAGCATTATCACCGTCAAAGCCGGTGGGATAGCCAGGTCTAATCGTGTCATTATCACCCGGGGTTGTTAAGAATAGTTCGGTACCATCATAGTTAACACGATTTACGCTATTTGCCGTTGGCCGAGCTTCAGCTTCCCATTGTGCTCTAGCTAATGAAACCCCAGTTGCAAAACCACCCGCCAGACCTTCAATATTAGCTTGCTTAGCTTGTTCGGTTAGATCTAAAAACTTAGGAATAGCGGTAACTGCTAAAAAGCCTAATATAACCACGACAATAACCAACTCAATTAAAGTAAAACCTGCTGTTTGCTTTATAGTTGAGCGATTCATTTGGGTTCGATTAATCATATCAGCCTCATATTTACTTTACTTTACTTAATTTGATTGTAACAGTGATTTATTTACTAAGTCACTTATTTAACGACATTAATTACATTTTTTGGTAAAACTTTTAATTTGATTTGATTACTTTACTGACTTTGCCGTTAACACGATTATAATGAAAATAACTACCATCTAGCAGAGTATAGCGACACTGTCCTTTTGTCTGAATATTTTGTTCATTCGTATTATCATGAACTTCAATTGCACTAATAGAAAATTTCATTAAACTCATTGGCGTTTCCATTACTAGCTGCCAAATAGCTTGGCATGCTAAGTTTTTTTGTTGTACATCTATCCAACCAACACTATTTACCGGTATAGCTTGCTTTACTTTTTTATTGAAAGAAGCAAGTAGCACAATATTTGGCTGTTTATCCATTAGCCATTGCGCATGCACGGTACTCACTTTAGTGTTAAAACCTTGCGCTAACGTGGTAAAACCAGCATGACTAAATTGCCCTTCACTTTTAACAAAATAGTTAATAAAAACCGCCATCATCACGCCAACTAGCGCAATAATAACCACAAACTCGGCCAGTGACTTCTCCCTTTTCTCACTATTTGTTGTCATTATATACACCTTTGTCGGAATAAATTCCGACCCACTCAAAACTTCTTTTAGTCGTCACTCTAATTATTTACCCTGCATTGCTGACGCCATATCCCACAACATTGACGTGAATATACTCGCCACTCGAAACGTTTCTTACTCTCAAACTTTTATTTTCCCTGCATCGCTGATGCCATATCCCACATTGGTGTAAAAATACCTAACGCCAGTACTAACACCATCCCTGCAACACCAACCAAAAGTAGTGGCTCTATTCGAGCGGTTAGTGTACTTAAATCGTAATCAACTTCACGTTCATAGTAATCACCTACTTCTTTGAGTAACTCATCAACTCGGCCGGTTTCTTCACCTACTGCAATCATTTGCAGTACCAAAGGTGTAAATAAAGTACTGGCAACCGCTGCACGTAGCAAACTTTCGCCACTCTCAATCGCTTGACGCATAGCGACAATTTTTTCTTGCATAAAACTATTATCAACCGCATCTGCCACCAGGCTTAAGCCTGTCGTCATTGGTATACCTGATTTTAATATAATGCCAAAACTATGAGAGAACCTAGCTAAAATAGAGCGTTCAATGATACTACCAATAATGGGTAACTTTATTTTTCGCTTATCCCATTGGTAACGGCCTTGCTTTGTTTTTAGTGAGCGGCGAAGAGCAAAATAAGCGAATACAGCAGCCAATAACATATAAGGCCAATAATTTAAAAATAAATTAGAGCTAGTGATTAAAAATTTAGTCGCTAAGGGTAAATCGGCGCCCAGTTTGGCAAACATATTGGCAAAGGTAGGAATAACAAATATATTCAAAATAACCACGGCGGCACCAAGAGCAATTAACACCATGCTTGGGTAACGTAATGCAGTTTTAATACGCTTCCTTGTTGCTTGCTCTCGTTCTAAATACGTGGTTAGTTTTAAAAATGACTCTTCAAGTTGGCCGGTATTTTCACCCACATGAATTAATGAGACAAATAAAGAACCAAAAATATCGGGATGCTGATTTAATGCCGACGACAGGGTATAGCCGCCTTCTAATTGGCTAGTAATATCAAGTAATGCTTTTTTTAGCGCGACTGAATTACTTGCTTCGGCCATGCCATTTATTGCCCGTAAAATAGGCACACCTGAACGCATTAGGGCGTACATTTGCCGAGAAAAAATAATCAGCTCATCTAACGATACTCGATTAAAACCAAATATTTCACTAACATCTTTACTGGCAAGACTGCCACTTTTCTTGTTAGTCACCGCAGAAATAGCAATTGGAGTGATACTTTTACGTAGTAGCTGCTCAGCCACCGCGGAGCTATTGCCAGCTTCCATCGTACCTTTGACTTGGCTGCCGCTAATATTACGACCAGTATATTTAAATGATGCCATAAGTTACTCTTTATTGTACCTAGCTCACGTCTACTGTTTCAACTAAGCGTAGCACTTCTTCTACGGTTGTTACGCCTTGGGCTGCATAGTCAAAAGCAGCCAATGCCAGCGGAACAAAAGTTGGATTAGCTTTTGATAACTCAGTAAATGCTTGGGTATCATCTCGCTTAAGTGCCGCCATCATCGGCTCGTTCATTTCTAATAATTCAAAGACACCTACTCGACCTTTATAGCCGGTATATTGGCAACTTTGGCAGCCTTTACCCTGAACAAATTTTACCTTTTTAGCTTGCTCTCCCGCTAAATTTGTTAACCACATTAACTCTTGAGCATCGGTTTCATGCTCTTCTACACAATGTTCACAAACACGACGCACCAAACGCTGAGCAATAATTGCCCGTAATGAGCTACCCACCAAGAAACCCGCCGCACCCATATCAAGTAAACGTAGTGCACTGGTAATGGCATCATTGGTATGTAATGTTGATAACACTAAATGCCCGGTTAATGCACCTCGTAAACCAATTTCAACGGTTTCTTGATCGCGCATTTCACCTACCATCATAATATCGGGATCTTGACGTAGTGCGGTACGTAATACCGTCGAAAAGGTTAAACCTATTTTAGGGTTTACTTGCACCTGGTTGATACGCGGTAAGCGATATTCTACTGGGTCTTCAACGGTAATGATTTTTTTACTGGCGTCATTCAACTCACTTAAAGCAGCATATAAGGTAGTGGTTTTACCGCTACCGGTAGGGCCAGTAACTAGCACCATACCATGCGGGCGAGTAATTTGATGACGAACACGCTTAACTAAATCATCAGGCATACCGGTTTGATCCAATGATAACAAACCCGCTGATTGATCAAGTAAGCGCATAACAACTGACTCACCATGTTGTATCGGCATAGTCGACATACGCACATCAATATCATGCCCGGCAATTTTTAAGTTAAAGCGACCATCTTGTGGAATACGTTTTTCAGAAATATCTAAGCCTGCCATCAGCTTTAAACGCAGCACCATAGCAGAAGCAATTTTATTTTCTTTAAGAATGTTTTCCTGCAAAACGCCATCAATACGTTGACGAATGCGTAACTGGTTTTCATCTGGCTCAATATGAATATCAGAAGCACGCATTTGCACCGCGTCTTCAAATACCGATTGCAATAATTTACCTACGGTGGCATCACCCGTTTCGTCAATAAATGATGTTGATAATTCAAAGTTAGATGACTGCTCATGCTCTTCTTCTAGCTGACTAGCAAAAGACTCAATATCGGCGGTACGACGGTAAAGACCATCAAAAGCATCAAACATCTGCGAGTCCATCACCACGGCTAGTGCTAAACATTTTGGTGCGAGCATTTGCTCTAACTGATCAATGGCATTTAAATCGGCGGGATCACTCATCCCTATTAAGACAGAATCACCTCGGTCTTCTATTACCAGCGCTCTTAGGCGCCTCGCATGTACTTCAGGTAACAAACTGGCGATTTCAGCAGGAATACGCCGTTGACTAATATCTAGAAAGGGTAGGTCTAATTGCTGTGCTAAAAACTCTAACAATTGTCGCTCAGATAAATAGCTTAACTCGATAAGGGTATCACCCAGTTTTCGACCAGTCGCTTTTTGGCTATTTAACGCCTGCATTAATTGTTCATTGGTAATTATGTGCTCGTGAACCAAAAGGTCACCCAAGCGCATTTTTAATTTGGGAGCTGCCATGTTCGTTATTCTCCAGCTAATCTAAATAAATCAGGCAAGCCTAATCGAGCAAGTAAGTCAGTCATTGTAACTGAGTACATTTTTAATTTGGGAGCTGCCATCATATATAGTTATTCTCCTAGAGCTTGCATGCGTTGCTCAGCAAATTCTGCTGTAGCAATCGATAGATCAGACTTTGTTAAGGCAAGCGCATATTCAGTTCTCGCCAAAGAAAACTGACTGTTTTTGTCATAAACAATCGCTAAACCTAAGTGCCAACGGCCACTATAGCTTTGCATGTCGATTAAAATTTTATACGCTTGAATAGCACTTTTATATTGCTTAATTTGTTGAGCAACGTTAGCCAACATAAGCTGATATTCTTGCTGTTTGAGCACAGCTAATGGCTTCAATGTGTTATACGCAGCTTGATGTTGCCCTTGTTGCAGGTGAATTTTCGCCTTTAATAGTCGTAATTGTGCGTCGCTTCGGTCTAACGAAATACCTTGAGACAGTAAATTGGTCGCTTGTGGGTACGATCTTCGACCAAACCATAACGCGGCAAGTTTTTTACGTGCTTGTTTATGGTTAGGTTCAATAATCAACACTTCTTCAAATAACTGCTCTGCTTTGGTTATTTCATTAATTTTTATCGATTTCTCGGCTCTAACTAATTTTTGTGCTACTAATTCTGCTGATGTCAATTGACGACGAGACACTGACATTTTACTCGCCGTTACTTTTGCTATTTTCACGTCTTCTTTAACTGGTGCTTTTGCCTCGTTACTCAACTCTTGTTGCTGTATTTGTGCTTGTTTTTGCTCTTGTTTTTTTACTATTAACTCACTAGCCAACACTTCTGGTTGAACCTGTGCTTGTTTCTGCTCTTGTTTTTTTACTGTTAACTCGCTACTCGACACTCGTTGCTTTACTTGCTGTGTTTGTTGCTGAATTTGTTCCTGTAAATTCCAGATATAAAAGCCAAGTAAATTTAAACTAACTAATACCGCTAAGCTAATTAACACAATTTTGATCGTTGATGGTTTATTACTGATAGCGACAGGGATAGCAACCTGTCCTTGTGCAGGTGTACGCTGCTCTAGATCTTTAAGCATCTGATTAATAACACTCACTATGATACTCCTGATAAATATTGAGAATAAACAAAATATCCCAGTAGTAATAACAAGGTGCTGAAAGCGCCAAATAAATAGATATTCCCCCTATTAAAGCGGCCAAGGTTATGGGTACTTTGATTAATACTTTCGGTGTCTTTTATTGCGGCTGTTAACTGTTTTTTAGTCATTTGATAGTTACCTTGGCCATAGCTTAACATCAACATTTTATGACATAAGATGTTGACCAAACGCGGTATGCCTTGGCTTGCCTTGGTGATTTTTTTACATAAACTAGCTGAAAATAATGCGGCACCTTTATAACCAGCAACTTGCAGCCTATGCTGTATATATTGCTGAACTTCTTCTGCTTTCATTGCCCGTAATTGATAAGAAAAAGTGATCCGTTGGCGAAGTTGCCTAAACTCAGTTTGTGCTAAGCGTTGATCTAATTCTGGTTGAGCAAACAATACCACTTGCAGTAACTTACGTGTTTCCGTTTCTAAATTGGTAAATAAGCGTAATGCTTCTAAACTTTGTGCCGGCAAGGCCTGCGCTTCATCAAGTATTAAAACCACCGAATGACCTTTAGTATGTAATTCTAATAATCTATTTTGTATACGTTGGGTTAACAACTGTGCTGACATACGTTGGGCGTGTTTTACGCCTAATTCAATGGCGACTGCGCGTCGTAATTCATCTGGATTTAAATAAGGGTTGGGAATATAGGCGGTAACAAAGTGTTCAGGTATTTCATTCAGTAGTTTACGGCATAATAGTGTTTTACCTGTACCTACTTCACCAATAACCTTGATGAAGCCTTCCCCTGTTTTTAACGCCGTCATTAACACCGCAAGTGCCTCATGGTGAGGCTCAAGCGCTAAAAAAAAGCTGGTGTTTGGCGTTAGGGTAAAAGGTAGCTCGGTTAAGCCAAAGTGATACAAGTACATAAATTACCAACTAGGTTATTGAGCATTTACCGGTTCATCTTCTTCTGGGAACCATTTTTGCAATAAAGCACGGGCATCTTGTAGCTGTGTTTTCCACGTATCTTGGCCAATAACAACAGGCTTAAGTAAAATAACTAATTCACGTTTTTGCGTAACCTTACTCACACTTTTAAATAAACCGCCAAGTAAAGGAATATCACCTAGTAATGGTGTTTTAGATTCTTGATCTACTTGATACGTTTCTATTAACCCTCCAATAACAACTATTTCACCTGATTTAGCACGAATAATAGTATCAGACTCACGCACTCGACTTCGTGCAAGTGGTAAAATCAACTCCTGATCACCAATTTTAATAACTTTATTTTGCTCCGCTGTGAGTGTTACAGAAGGGTGTACGTGTAAAATAACACTGCCATCTTTGTCTATTTGCGGCGTTACATCTAAAGCAATACCAGAGAAGAAAGGCGTTAGTTCAACTTCTGGTGTAGTAGTCGTTGAAGTGCCCGTAGTAGTAGTAGTAGAAACATCGGTAACAAAGTACTCATCTTCACCTACTTTAATGACTGCTTTTTGGTTATTAGTGACGGTAATTCTTGGGCTTGATAATACTTGTACATTACCTTGGGTTTGCAGTAAATCAATCACGCCACTAAAATCAGGACCAGAAAAGCTTATTGATGTAGCGCCACCAATATTGGCCGATAGCGTATTACCCGCAATATTGCCATTAGTACTAAAAGTAAAATCCGTACTACCTAAACTGCCCAATACTTCATTCCAATGAATACCTTGTTGATATTCATCATTTAAGGTTACTTCCATTATTTTAGCTTCAATAATAACTTGGCGGTGCAAATGCGTTTCGGTAGCACTAATAAACTTTTTAACTGCTGAAAGTTCTGCTGGTAAACCACGTACCGTTACTAAACCTGCGTGCGGTGAAATAATCACTGAACGTCCATCTTCAGTGCCCACAAAGGCGGTTAGTGTTTCTTTTAGTTCAGTCCAAAAATCAGATTCACTTTCGGTATAAATATTAATACCGCTGTTACTGTTTTGGCCACCTTGATTATTTTGACTACTTTGGCTGCTTTGGCTGCTTTGGCTATTACTACGACCATTATTACTACCACTGTTGCTATTATTATTTTGATCGTTTTCTGACACGCCACCTGAGTTAATGCGAGTGCTAGAGGTGCCAAATCTTTTTAAAAACAAATAATTTAGTGCAATAGTTTCAGTGCGAATACCGGCTGGATAAACTTGGATAATATTACCACTACGACGGATATCAAAACCATAAATATCTTCGACCACAGCTAACACTTCGGTGAGGGTTACATCAGTTAAACTCAAGGAAATACTGCCACTAACCTCTGGGTGAAGAGCAACACTATAAGATGAGCCTTCTACTATGGCGGTGAAAAAATCTTTCGCGGCTACTGAGGTGGCTGAAACTTCCAGCCTTTTTTCTGCCAACAAGCCTAGTTTCGCTTGCATCATACTTTGTTGCATTAGCTCTTGTTGTACTGAATTTGGTACCTGTGTTAAAGGTTTCGGGCTATTTAACAGCTTAGTTTCGCTAATAGCTTGCGCTAAACCTGCTTTCATATCTACAGGCTGATCCGGGGTGGTTTGGCAACCACTAAGAGTTAACAACAAAGTAGATAGCGCTATTTTAAATTTTGACTGTTTCATAATTCAACTTTTTTATTATGCTTGAATTTAAGGATTTTTTGCGAGTACTTTCTCGCTAGTAAACTTAATTTTCACCACATTACTCTTAAATATAGTTAATTTAAGGCGCTCTGTTTTGTTACGTAAGATCACACTTTGCTCATTAACCGCGGTTAATTGATATTCACCTATATGATCAAAGGTTTTTAATACTTTGCCACTAATCACCACAGTATGAATACCGTCACCATAAATAATTGACTCTAAAACCAATTTTTTACCCTTGGGAGTCACTGACGATGCGGCACTATAACCAAAAGGACGGGTTGGATCTGTGTCTGCGACCACTTGAGTTATCGAACAAGCAAAGCCACAAACCAATATTACAAGAGTAATAATTTTAAACACCGACAAACTCCTTCTTAGTACCTAAGCTATACATTTCAATTTCTAGCTCGCTGTTAGGATATTCAGTTAATTTAAAATTAAAATCTTGCCAGAAAAATTTCCAGGGCAATTTTTCAAGCTGTGTTAAATAATCACGCAAATCAAAGTAACGACCAGAGAGCTTAATTTTAATGCCATGACGATATAAGTTAAGTGTCGAGTTATTAGTTTCGAGTAACGAATTAGCGTTACCATCGACTGGTACATTATTTGTTATGTCTAACAATGGCTGCGCCCCGAGTAATTCAAAAGACAATAATGACAGCCCTTTTTCAAGCTTCAATAAATCTAATAAGGCATAACGCATTTGTACCGGGCTCATTAATTCACTAGTCAAGGTTAATAATTTAGTATCAACTTTAGCTAGCTTGGCTTCATATTGAATGATTTTTTTTCTGGTATCTTCGTTTGGATCTCGCTGTAAAGCGGCTTGTAATTCAAGCACTGATATTTGCAATAACTGGTTACTTGAACCAAGCTGTACTATTTTTTTACTGGCACTATTATTGCTTGCCATTTTATCATCAATAAACAAGTAAAATATGATAAAGAATACTGCGACTAAACCGGTAAGTAATATTAAATACTGCTCTCGAATAGTCAGCGCTAAGAAGTTTTCACTGCTTTCTTGCCATTGTTTACTCATGGTAATGACACCTCTTTTACTTTAGAGCTAACCATAAACGCGGTAATATGCTGTTCGTTTTCTGACAATTTAAATTGAGAAAATGACTTACCCGATAACAACAAAGAATTTTCAAACCCTGCCAACCATGCGGGCACTGCTTCTGGCGATAATGCTAAACCAGTAAATGTCATATCATCATTATTGATATTAATAGTTTGTAAACGAATATCTTGATGGTGCATTTGCGCTAACTCATTCATCGCGGTCGCAAACCCTGCCACATAAGTTTTATTTGGATTGGTTAACTTTTTATGTAGCGCTTGTTTATTGCTCATTAATAATTTAATGGTGGTCAATTTATCGGCTAATTGACTATCAACTTTGCGTGAAGTTAATTGTGTAGTTAAATTTGTGAATGACTTATCTTGTTTTACTTTTTCTTTTTGTAAAACATTGAGTTTTTGTTGTAGTGATTGATGCTGAAAATTAGTGACTATGCCCCAGCCCAACATTAACGTAAAAGCGGCAAACCACAGTAAAACAACTCTTGGTAATGTCAATAATACTTGTTCAGGTAAAAGCTCAGGCTGGAGTAAATTTATGCGGTATTTATGAGCACTATCTACATTAAGGTTAGCTGACATCCATTGTCTCCTGAGCTTGCTCGGCAATTTTAGCCTCATACATAGTTGCACCGATAGCCGCAGCATAACTTCTATATTGTTGATAAGCTTCAGGTAAGGCCAACAAAGTAACAGGGATATGAGAGTTTTCAGCTAATTTTCGTGCAAAGAAGCTCTCGTTGTCCATAGGTAATAGTACTTTAATCTCTTTAATTGGCGCTTGTTTTAATTGTCGTTCAAAATAGTCAGATGAACGTTGTACTTCTAGCGCTAAATTATCAATAACGGTCATGGCTAATTCATCTTCAGATTTATCCGCTATTTGCCTAAAACCACGTAAGCGACGATGAAAATATAATTTACCTTGCTTAACAATTAACAAAACAATTTCTTCATTAGGTTGCTGACAAACTAATAAACAGGCATCACTTTGGGTCGCTAACAGATTAGTAAAAGCAAACTCTACCGTGGTAATACTAACCACTTCAGCACTATCTTTATTTGTCGCTGCGACAATTTGTTTAAGCTCATTAATAGGTGCGCAAACCACATGAATTTTTTCTTTACCGCCAGCCAATATTGGGCCATCAAAATAATCTAATACCATATTATCAGGCGAAATACTCACTAAATCTTTCACTTGCCATTTTAATGCGGCATTAATTTCAGCTGCGGGAACAGTAGGTTTATCAATTTGCACAATTTGCGACTGTTGGGCGCTAAGCACTAGATGACACTTACCGGTGAAATCAAGCTCAGTAATTGCATGAGAAAAATCTAACTGATTCAAGTTTTTATGTTCAAAGATAGCGTCTGAAACAGAGCTACCCTCTTCAGATGTTGTGGCCACCAAAGCAGGCAACGAACATAAAGCAATAGACTCTTGTTGTAGAGAAATACCAACCAATTGATCTGATTGGCCTTTTGAAAAAAAATTATTTATTAGTGTTAATAAAGACATGTATTTATATGTTATATTATTATTAAAATGAAAGACTTAAAAAGCACAGCTAACATTATCCTGTATTGGAGTACCGCTGCAAGTATTATTGTTAATTTTTAGCTTTAATTCACACTTTCTCTTTACTATATAATTGATCAAGATGGCTATTTTATCTAAGTTACAACCACTACATCATCCCTTATTTAAGAAGCACAACGTGCATGTTGAAATAAAACGTGACGACATTATTCACCCGATAATCTCAGGCAATAAATGGCGCAAACTTAAATACAACTTGCAACATGTAAAGAAAACACAAAATATCAATGGCGTACTTAGTTTTGGTGGCTGCTATTCAAATCATATCCATGCGTTAGCATTTGCTTGTTTTGAACAAAATATTCCTTGCGTAGGTATCATTCGTGGCGAAGTAGCGCACGTTAATAATTTCACCTTGTCTTGGGCAAAACATTGGGGCATGAAATTACACTTTGTTGATCGAAAAACTTATCGTCGTCGCCATGACAATAATTACCTAGCAGAATTACAGCAACAATTCCCTCATTATTTTATTGTGCCTGAAGGCGGCAGTAATGAACTTGCTATTGCAGGCGTAGCAGAGATTATGAGCGAGTTAAAACAACAAACCAAATTTGACACTTTAATAACCCCCGTAGGCAGTGGCGGTACTTTAGCAGGGCTAATTAGTGGCGATAAAGAAAACTACGATGTTGAACACAAGCTGTTAGGTATTGCGGTGCTAAAAGGTGCTGACTACCTAATTAACGAAGTTAACGCTTTATTACCGGCAACAGTAAAAAAACACCGTAATTGGCAAGTGTGCACTAACTTTCATCGTGGCGGTTATGCTAGGTTTTCCTCTGATGATGCTCAGCGCATACTTGAGTTCAACCAGACAACAGCTGTGGACTTCGAACCTGTTTATTCAGGTAAAATGATCTTGGCTTTTCTTGATTTACTCGCACAAGGTTATTTTAAAGCAGGTGAGCGAATCGTATTATTACACACTGGTGGTATGCAGGGGCTTGGTGGCATGATTGAACGAGGAATACTTAACACAGCAGATTGGCCGACGCCAAAGCGAGTAGCGAGTAGCGAGTAGCGAGTAGCGAGTAGCGAGTAGCGAAAATGATGAGACTCATTGTTGTTCATGCAATAAAAAACACCGTATTTCTTACAATTAAATAAGAAAAAACGGTGTTTTTATTTAAGCTTTATTACTACTTGTTGCGCTTACATCGAGTAAGTCGAAACCTGTAGTTTAAAACTTACGCTTCAGCGATAACGATCACTTTAACGCTAGTATCAACATCGTGATGCAAGTGAATAGCGATTTCAAATTCGCCTGTTTCACGGATCGCACCTAATGGTAAACGTACTTCAGCTTTAACAACTTCAACGCCAGCAGCGGTGATTGCATCAGCAATGTCACGAGTACCAATAGAACCGAATAATTTACCTTCATCACCAGATTTTGATGCGATAGTAACTTCAGCTAATTCAACAATTTTTGCTGCACGAGCTGTCGCGGTTGCTAAAACTTCAGCTAGTTTAGCTTCTAATTCAGCACGACGTGCTTCAAAGTGCTCAACGTTAGCTGCTGATGCGAAAACTGCTTTACCTTGCGGTAATAAGTAGTTACGTGCATAACCTGATTTAACAGATACCTTGTCACCAAGGCCGCCTAATTTGGCGATTTTGTCTAGAAGAATTACTTCCATAATA
>SPKZ01009441.1_pt1 | contig 17501 bp, 17 predicted proteins | sample 2456571 | NCBI WGS metagenome assembly SPKZ01 (sample SAMN11192286, study PRJNA482655) | marine metagenome | biome: ENVO:00000447; feature: ENVO:00000244|ENVO:00000211|ENVO:00000569|ENVO:00002023; material: ENVO:00002151; isolation source: ocean water from marine abyssalpelagic zone ...
GACCGACTCCTTAAGATCCTACATATGAATGTGAGTTAGGCAGCTTCAGATCCTACCTATTGAATAATCGATGCTTATTCAATTTGATAATTCAGTGTCAATAGAATGATTATCATAATCAATCGGTTTGGTATTTTTGTTAGATTAGTGTGAAAGGCTAACAAAGTGCGCTTAGTTGACGTAACCTTCTGAAAAGCTTAAGGTCAGCTTAGAGCGAGTAGCAGACATCATTGGTTGAATTGCCATAGTTCATAATGACCTCAATATGTATGACTACTGCACTTTCTTTTGCTTAAGATAATTTATTATTAATAATAAGGCTTGAATGAATCCACATCTAAAATTAACAGCCACTCTTACTAATCCTAGAGTAAAAGTGGAAGATAAATTAAAAGAGATTTGTACTATTACATCTCAACTTATAAAAGGTGCTGACAGGGTAAGTTTGTGGTCTTTTTCTGATGATTTTGAAAAAATAGAATCATTAATATGCTATGACACATCTAATGGTGACATTACCTCTGGGACGATTTTGAACAAGTCAGATTTCAATGATTATTTTAAAGGTATTTTGGAGCAAGAGGTAATTAATGCACCTGAAGCTAGAACTCATGATTTAACAAAACATTTTAATGAGACATATTTTGATCCTCTTAATATACAGTCATTACTTGATTTTGTATTGCATCAAGATTTTGTTCCTTCTGGCATTATTTGTTGTGAGAGTGTAGGTAAAGTAACTCATTGGACAGATGAAAACATTGAATCATTGAGGCGCATTGCTAGTTCAAGTTCAATGTACTTTAAAATAGGTTGACGCAAGCTGATAGCGATGAATTGTCGTTCAACCTTACCATCAGCTAATGTCTTCAGTTGGCACAAAGCGACTGAAAATGGCATCAATAATTAGGTACTGCTAAGGTATTCTCTGTGGCAAAAGTGACGATTAAACCAAATACCCCAAGCGGTGTAGTTTTTAGCACTAATATTTATTAGTGCTAATGTTCACTTTGTGCATAGAAGACATTATCAGAAGAATTTTCGCCATATATTTTCTAATGAATTGTTGAGTATTAACTTTCTTTTATACTATATTAATGTAGTTCAACATTCATTTTATTTTGTAAACTGGTCATTGCCTGTTGTCCAACAGTAATTAGTCCTTTTTCAGGGCGATTAAGGTCAACAGCAAGCACCAACAGGGCGGAAAATGCCATTGATAAAGGAATAACTGCAACCAACCTTCGTTTTCCTGAAAATCCTATCTGAGTACCTAGCGTTATCATGGTAAGGATACAAATACCCAATACCGCTATCCAAACACTTATTGGAATTCGATTGCGTAACCCCGCGGTGACTCGCTTTTCATGCATCTCTATTACATTATTGAGAGACTCTATCATTAGTGCTGTATTTAGACTATTGGCTTTAATTGCTGCGGTAGAAGCTTCAGCCCATAAGAGGTTATGAATAGTGACCGATTTTTTTAAGACAGCACCAATGTTAGTTCCTGCGATACCTTTTGTGCGAATATCATTAACGGCTTTTATACGAATATCCACATACTCTCTTAACAGTGTTTTTATATTGTTTCGGTGTTGTGTCTTTAGTAAATCTGCACGTAGATAAGCTGTACCAATAGCATTTGCCTCATCAAGTACATTTTGTTTTCGTGCGCTGTGATGAGCAGCAGTCATCGAAAAGGTAAAGGCTAAAACAAATGCTAACATACCCAATAAGCCGCCAACCATAGGCCCTAAAGAGCTTGTAGCCTCTGTATCTTGTCTTGAGTGCAATTTTTTACCTAATTGGTAACCCAATTCACATGAAAACAAAATAGTTAACGAGATAGCGATGTAAATAGTAAATACAGATAGCGATTCAAATATAACAAAATTCATAAACGGCCTAAATAGCTAATCAATGACAAACTTCTAAATGGTCTTGTTTAGAAACTAAATTGCTCTAAACGGCCATGAGATTTCTATATGATTATCAGGATTGTTGTCGCCTCAATTAATTTTACAAATAAACAGGGAGCGGTAAGTAACTAATAGCATATTACCAAAGACATTCAAGCCAATTTAAAGGATTTTTACAGTACGTTAGTTAGTGCAATACCTAAACCGAACCTTTGTTGAGAATGGTTATAATCAATCAAACTTTCTAGATCTTGTAGACCCAAACTAGTTGAAAATACCGTTTTAAAGTGCAGCCAGCTGAGTTATTCAACTTGCCAACGTAGTTCATTATTTAAAAACACCGTCACAATATGATCAACATTGTCTTCTAGAATTTCCAAATCTTCATCCCAGCAATCGTAACTTTTGTTATCGATAGCAGTCTGATTATATACTTCGGTTTCATATTGGAATGTTTCACTCGAAGCCGCTGATGTAATCATCACATATTTGTCTTTGTTGTTGAAAAAATCTATAACCGCATCAATCAATTCTGATTCCGTTGCTACCTCATTAACGTTAAAGTCAGTAATCAACTTTCCGTCTTTCCCTTGAACTTTGACGTGAAATCCTTTGTTATGTGGGCTTTGAAGTGGATAACTCACATCTTTGTTGATATGAACTAAAAGCTTTACATCAAGTTTCTTAACTCGTGTAGAGATAGTTAAAGTTCCAATAACCTCATTTCCATTGTCATCTATCCTATAGCCAAGTTTCACTGATTTCTCCAGTTTCATTTGTTATAACATCTGTTTGCTGGAAGTATAGTCTATTAATTATAGACTTGAAAATTCAGGAGCATATGTCATGAATACTAATTCACTAGTAATAGATGACATCAACTTCAGCAATGTGGCAGCTACTGGCCTTAGAGTAGTCCGGTGTATTAATTTTTAGCTTTGCTTTAGAAATTTAATATTTCAAGAATATCCTAACGACTTTTTAGTGCGCTTTATAGTCCTTTAGTCGCGTTGCCAATGTCGACAGCCAAGCCCGTTGTAAATTCATCGGCTCAAGTAGTTGCTGAAATAGATCTTGGCTGAAAGCTGGCTTCGGCTTATGACGCTGCGTAGTGTAATCGCCTGACGGCGTAGTGAGTATAGTCAAGTTAAACAAGGATCATCTCTCTGCTAAATATTCAGGCCTTCACCGTGTTCCCGCTATTACAGAAGGTGGAGTGGATCACTTTTCGGTTGTTGTTGACACTAACAAAGAAGTGTCGTCTGCTGCATCATTTACGGTGGCCATTAGATCACGTGGTTTCGTCGTCTTGTGCCAACTCATCTCTAACCTACGCCTCATATGATGTTATTGTTCATCAGCTCGTAAGTTTGCTAGCGGCTTCTTTCAGACCAATCATCAATGATAAGCCCTTGCCATTCGCTAGTAGTTAGCGTTTAATAACAGTATGTTAATTAAACGGTGACCTTCCTACAGAGCAATTTTATGTACGGAGAGGCTTTAAACGTTGTTTTTTAGCCCAATAGTACCTTAGATTTTGCGTAGAAACGCATTCTGAGGCTAAATTTTCAATAATTTTTGAGTCTGATTTTTCAAAAAGATAAATTCTACAGGCTCGTTATATTTCTTCTGGATATCTATTATGAATTTGGATAAATCGACAAAACGTATAGCAAAAAGAGTCAAAAAAGGATTCCAGGGTTATCCTCAAATTTCAATAGCCTATTTTGGTGAATCAACTAGTAGTGCAACTGAAGTGGTGGTTAGCTTTGTCTCAGAAGAAGGTGGTGTTGCCCAAGAGCAAAAATTCTCCAGTAAAGGTGATGCTAGAAAAGACGAAACAATCCAAACTACATTATTAAAAGTTATCGAACGGGCAGATGCAAAAACAGTTTTAGAAGTTGCAGGTGTTTCAATTATCAAATAAGCCCCAGCACACCAAAAATATAACCGGGTAGCCAGAGGTATCTAGCCTACAGCCCCACACCACCCTGCATGCGGCGTTGAGGCTGTATAATTTATAAAAACCAGACAATTACAAAGCAATTTTATCTACGGAGAGGCTTTAAACGTTTTTTTGCCCAATAATGCCTTAATTTTTGCGTAACAACGCATTCTGAGGCTAAATTTTTAATAATTTTTGAGTCTGATGTTTCAAAAAAACAAATTCTACCGGCTCGTTATATTTTTCTAATGATCGGCGTAATGCTCACCAATAGCGAATATATAAATATACTTCTCATCGAATTTGTAAATAAGTCTATCTTTTTGAGAAATTCGCTTCCACCATAAACCAGATAATTTATGTTTCAGTAGTTCTGGTTTACCTAATCCTCTACTAGGATCTGAACAAAGAATTTCCTTTAATGTCTAGCATAATGCTTTATGTAATTTATTATCTTTTTCTCTTAACTGCTCATAAGTGAGCCACGTCTTACCTTCAAAGGTTAATGATCTCATCTAATTGCTCTTGTGTAGGTTTGTAGCCTTTATTACTAGTATGCGTGTTCATTGACTCTGCTATTTGTTGCATCAAACTATTACTTTGTAACACGTGTAATGTTTCTTGTTCTCTTTCCCAATCATCGGCACTCATTACAATAAAAGCATCACCAGCACGTCTAGTGACTTTAATTGGCTCATGCTCGTTAACTGTTTTTTCAACGTATGATTTTAAGTTGTCTCTAAACTGATTTACACTTATGCTGTCCATAGTAAACTCCACTTTATATACGGTATTGTCGTACATTTCAGTTTAAAAAATATAATAAGTCATTCAAAAGGTGTTTCCTCAGTAAATAAATATTATTGTAACCTTGTATCTGGGTTATTCGGTAATTCCGCCTTGATTATTTGTCGTCAAATGGTCACTATTCTCAATCTTGCCTTGCTTGCCGATAAGTCTAGCGGGCGCTTTACTTTAACAACATCGAGGAAAAATTCAGTTGAAATCACACCCGAAGACTATACCATTTTAGAGAGTGCAATTAAACGCACCATCACCCGCACTGGCCTCAGCATAGACAATTATACCTCTCTTGGTTTAACTGCCAAACGCTACCGTTGGGATATGCTTGAACAGTCTGGAATCAAGATAGGCGACGGCATCAATATTGACGGTGATGTGAATATTTACGCCTATGCCAACAAAAGCCACATTGATACAGCTCTCCGTAAAATCACCAAAACCAAATAGCACCATAGGACAAACTTTCGTTATCATCTTTTTTGTAAAAACACGAAAAAATCCGCCAACAACAATTCGCTCGGTGAATCAGGCGTTATCGATACAAAAGCTAATCGCAAGTATTGTTTAACGCTAGTTACCTAATGTCAGACTATAGTGTGGCAACAGCTGAAATAGAAGGTTTTATTCTAAAGTGAATATACATTAATATGATTTTAGAAAATCACTAAGTAATTATAAAACCAAAGGAACAGCCTATTAACCTAATGATTAACATGGTTTTTTACAAGTGACGCATAAGTGTTTGATATCATTATTTTACTCTCGTCAACACTTTCATGGAAATTAGCCACTAGCTAATTCATAACTTCTAATTATAATCAGAAAATACACTTTCTATTTTAAGTTTTTCTTAGTTATGTCTTTTTTAATTAAATTTTTTATTGTTATCTATTGCATTCTATATTCCTTGCAAACAAATGCGGAGAAAATATTTGCTGTAGATTATTTAGCTTACCCGCCATATCAAATAGAAGCAGAAGGATTAACCAAAGACTTTATTGAACTATTGGCAAAAGCTAATCTAGGCTTAGAAATTGAGCATATAAAGGTAACAAAAGCTCGCCTTAAAGTATTAATCAGTCAAGGTGTACCATTAATTATTCCATTCGCTAATATTTATTGGTTTAAGAAAAATTTAAAATTAATTAACTCAAAGAGATTGTTACAAGAGAAAACTTACGTTATTTCAAATCAAAAAAGAAAACTTGAGGCGGAAGATTTACAACCAGAGTTACTAGATGGAACATTGACCTTTTTAGGTAAAAAGGATTACAACTATTTTGTAATTGATGAATTAGTTAAAGAGCATAAAATATTACGATACTCCTGTGATAATAATCTGTGCTTGCAGATGCTTGAAGCCCATAGAGGCGATTTTTCAGTGATGGCTAAGCCTATTTATCAGCATTATATAAAATCGTTAAAACTAGATATTAATAAACTTTATATAAGTAAAAACTATTTGTACACACAGGAGCGGTCTGTCTTGATGAGTAATATTACACCGCATTGGGAACAAAAAATAAATACCTTTATTCATGCTTTACAAGTAGATTCTAATTGGCAGAATTTACTTATGCAGTATCATGTATATTAAGCTAGGTTTCATTTTGAAAAAATAGTATGCCGATAAACTGTACCGATGCTTTTGTCCTAAGGTGCATGAATCATCAATATGCTTTCAGATAATCATTAAACAAGATTAGTACGCCTCAACACAAATATCCAAAGTGTAGTAGCTCAAATATGACCTACTACACTTCAATGCATTAATTTAATCAATCCCTTCGACTGCTTCGCGCTTAGGAAAACGGAAACAATACGCTTTCCCTGGTTCACCCTCCGCTTGCTCTTCCTTTATTGCCCGTTTGTCGTGAGCTTGTCAAAAGGTTAGTTGTTATTCGCCATTTGGTTTTGTAACATTTCAGGGGCTTCTACTGGCGATGGTGTATGTAATTTCAGTACTACACGGCGATCATAAAAGCTCACTTCACGTTCACTATTTGCCACCACGGGTGAATTTTCACCAAAAGCAAACGTTGCTATTTGTTGCTCATCCACGCCTTGTGCCATCAACAAGGCTCTTACTGACTCAACTCTAGCTTGTGATAAGGCTTGATTTAGCGATTGCTCACCGGTTAAATCAGTATACCCAGACAAGTCAATGTTCATGCTTGGTGAGCCATTTAAAATTTGCGCTAGCGCTGCTACTTGCTCTTGATAGTGTGGCGCTATATCACTTGAGCCAGTAGAGAACTGTAAGCTCATTAATAAGTTCTCTGCTGGCAATTGTCCCGCTTGATTTTGTTGCTCTACCAATGCAAGCAATCGTTGTTGGTATGATGTTTCTAAGCGCTGTAATTTAGCGTGATATTGACTTTTCGCTTGCTCATTTAGCAATTGCTTTTTTTTCTCTTTCACTAAGGCAGTAGTTAATTCATCATTTTCATCGTTAACATTAATGAATTTAGCAATAAACACTCCACCTAGTCCCGCAACAAAAGCGCCGATAGGACCTGCGGCAATAGCACCAATTACCGCGCCAGTACCAAAACCGATATTTTCATTCTGTGTTTGTTGATGATGTTTTGTTGCTGGTATTTTTGCTGGTATTAAAGTGTTTTCTGTCGCATTTACTGAGCTAGTCGCTAAAACTGCCATAACAACAGTAGTTATCAGTAATTTTTTTCCAGTAATTTTGTATAATTGAGCTTGAGATAATTGAATAGTGTTTTTCATGAGTTGTCCTTACTTATTGCCGTTTGTGTTGTTAATCACTATTGTTAAACAGTGTTTTTAAATAGGTATTGTTGACAGGAGTTATTAAACCGCAATAAATAGGCACTGCCCTGACCAAATAAAGGCAAAGTGATGAGCAATTGTGGCAACAATATGGCAATTTCAAAAATAAAGCGCGTTAACGAGTAAAGTTAGTTATAGTCGAAGAAATAAAAACAAGTGGTGAGTTTTTAGTGTCTATTGCCGAAAACACCCTACTAAAGCTGGGCGTTATTTGTGGCTCGCAACTTACTTATTCGATACAGAGAAAATAAATGATCAAAAGAATTGCCATTGTAGAAGATGAAGCGGCTATTAGAGAAAACTATGCGGATGTTTTACGTAGTCAGGGTTATCAAGTACAAACTTACGCCAGTAGAGCTACCGCTACGCAAGCCTTTAATCTACGTTTACCAAACCTAGTAATTTTAGATATAGGTTTAAATGAAGAATATGACGGCGGCTTTGTTTTGTGTCAGCAACTTAGAGCTAAATCAGCTACTTTGCCTATTATATTTTTAACCGCACGTGACAATGATTTTGATACCGTATCTGGTTTGCGTATTGGCGCTGATGACTATCTAACCAAAGATATTAGCTTACCCCACTTAACGGCGCGTATATCAGCATTATTTCGTCGCCAAGAAGCACTAAAACAACCGGTTAACGATGAACATATTACTCGCACAGGCGCCTTAATGGTTGATAGCCAACGTATGTGTATTACCTGGCAAAACAACTCTGTTGAGTTAACTATTACCGAATTTTGGTTAGTTCACGCCTTGGCCAAGCATCCTGGTCATGTTAAAAACCGGACACAACTGATGAGTGATTCAAAAATATTTGTTGATGACAGTACTATCACCTCCCATATTAAACGTATACGTAAAAAATTTATGCGAAACGACAGTCACTTTGACTGCATAGAAACCGTTTATGGTATGGGCTATCGCTGGTTAAGTGTTAACAGCGCGACGGATGATAAAGCTTAATATGGTGAATGGTAAACGTTTCAAACTACACTTTAAATTACGCTTTGGCCTGCGAGCAAAATTATTATTGCTGTCAAGTTTCCTGTTTATTATTCCTTGGTTTGGTTATCAATATGTTTGGGAAATGGAAAAATATTTACGTTTTGGCCAAGAACAAACATTAGTAGGCACCGCACGCGCTTTAGCTACCGCACTGCATGAGCGTGAAAACCTATTTAATAATCAAGCCAGCTTTTTACCTAATGTTGAACAAGGCAAAGATCTTTATGGCTATCAATTAACGCAAGCCATTCAATTAGACGGTTTATCGAGTGACTGGCCTGACTTTAACCAACGCACACATTTTTATCACCAGCAACAACAGCTGTTCGCCAAAGAGCCATTAAGTCTTAATTTTAAAGCCAGTGTCGGTAAATACGATAAATTTTTATATTTGTTTTTTCAGGTCGTTGATAACCATATTATCTTTCGTGGTAAAAATAGCCGTAGCATTACCAATAACGATCATTTAGCCCTCTCTTTTAGTGATAATAACAACAAGTTAAATCGTTTCATCATTAGTAATAAACAAGCTGGTTGGCTATCTGCCTTTAGCATCACTGATGATGACAGCAATATTCCTGAGCCGGCACCGCACATTCAAGGCCACTGGTTATTAACCCCACAAGGCTATAATGTCGAGTTAAGAGTACCCTTGGATAACTTAGGCGATAACATTGCTTTTGCTTTTTTTGACGTCGATAAAGCCGATAGTGAAGCAGTTTCAGCAATTGGCTCAGCTGATCCTAGTAACGCTGAAAGTTTAGGCACTATTGTCGTGCCCTCGCCCGAGATTGAACGTATTGTTAAAGGTATGCGTTATTCTAATTCTAGCATTTGGGTGGTTGATCAACACCATAGAGTGCTAGCTAGCGCAGGGTCGCTAAAATCTGCTAATGGTGTCTGGCAAGCAAAGGAAAAACAGCTCAGTGCCGCTGAAAAGAATAGTTTTTGGTATCAGTTTAAGCAACAGCTATTATTACCGCTATATTATAAAGTGTTAACTAAACCGCCGACCGACTTTATCGACCAACTCTATGATGCCCAACATTTAAGAGGTGAACATATTGCTAGTGCATTAAGCGGAGAAGCAACGTCTCAATGGCGTTTAACAACGGATAAAAAAGCCTTAGTACTTTCGGCCGCCTACCCTATTTTTATTAACAATCAAGTACAAGGTGCCGTTATTGTTGAAGAAACTACCAATGGTATTAGAACCCTAAGAAACCGCGCCTTAGAAAAATTATTTACCGCAATTTTAGCCATTATGAGTTTAGGCGCGTTAGCCTTTCTTTTATTTGCCTCGCGCATTTCATCTCGTATTCGACATTTATCTACTCAAGCTGAATTAGCCATTGATAAACAAGGACGAATTATTGGCAAAATGCAAGCGTCTAATACTAATGATGAAATAGGTGATTTATCGCGCAGTTTTGCCACCGCAGTTAACCGCTTAAGTGAGTACAATCATTATTTAGAAAACATGGCATCACGCTTATCTCATGAGTTAAGAACCCCTATTGCCGTGGTTAAAACCTCATTAGAAAATTTAAGTTTACTAGAACAGCAGCAAACGCCAGCAAATAAAAGTAACAGTCCTTATATTGAACGAGCGCAAACTGGCATTAATACCTTAAATTTGATCCTGACAAATATGAGGGAGGCAACTCGACTTGAACAAATGCTAACCACCACCGAAAAAATTGATTTTGATTTACTACAGGTAGTTAATGGCTGTATTTCCGGTTATCGGCAAGTATATCCCACCATAAAATTTAGCTTTAACAATGAAGACAATGCCAAGATAAAAACATTACTTTTACATGGCTCACCTGAGCATATAGTGCAACTGCTAGATAAGGTGATCAGTAATGGCGTTGAATTTAGTCAAGACCACATCATCACTATTGAATTACAAATGAACAATAATAATGCTGAGCTATTTATTAGCAATAATGGCATTTTATTACCTGAGCAACTAAACGAAAATTTATTCGATTCTATGGTGTCACTACGTGATAAAAATCCAAAAGGTTATAGCAAGCAAGCTGTGCCGCATCTTGGTTTAGGTTTATATATTTCTCGACTAATTTGCCAGTTTCATCATGGAAAAATCAACGCCTATAATCATCAAAACCCTGAAGGTGTTACTGTGCAGATAAGCTTGCCTACCAAAGTCTAATAACACCTTTTTTTGACTCGCGCCTATACTGAGATACTCAATATCCCGTTAGATGCAAAACCCAGTAAGCATTAATAAAATATAAGAACTCTGCTTATACACTTAAGGTGTAGTAATTATTCTAATAAATAAAATATCTAGTAAACACCTTAAAGGTGATATCTTTGGCGGCTTAACCGCAGCAGTGATAGCGCTACCATTAGCGTTAGCATTTGGCGTGTCATCGGGTGCTGGTGCTATCGCTGGTGTTTACGGCGCTATTTTTGTTGGCTTTTTCGCGGCCTTATTTGGCGGTACTGCCACCCAAATATCAGGTCCAACAGGGCCTATGAGTATAGTGATGGCATTAGTATTAACACAGTTAATCGCTAGTCATCCTGACACTGGTTTGGTATTAGCTTTTAGTTGTGTAATTTTAGCCGGTTTATTTCAAATATTATTTGGCTTACTTAAACTAGGTAAGTATTTTGTTATGGTGCCCTACCCAGTTATTTCGGGCTTTATGACCGGCATTGGCATTATTATTATTTTACTGCAAATATCGCCACTATTAGGTAATGCCAGTTATAGCAACGCGTTAACTGCGCTAATAAATATTCCCAACGCCTTTAATCAACAAAATATTTTTGCCTCCGCACTGGGGATAGTGACACTGTTACTGATGATTTATTGGCCTAAAAAGTGGACTAAAGTGATCCCCGCACCACTGTTTGCGTTACTCGCCTTAACACTCATTAGCTCAGCCTTTTTTAGCCAACAAGGTATTGCTGTTATCGGTAAAATCCCTACCGGTTTTCCTAGTTTACTACTGCCTAGTTTCTCGTTAGAGACACTGTATCAAATTAGCTATTTCGCCTTTTTATTAGCGGTATTAGGGGCTATTGATTCATTACTAACCTCAATGGTGGCTGATACCATGACCGAGAGCCATCATAATAGTGATAAAGAACTTATCGGCCAAGGGATCGCCAATACTATTGCTGGATTTTTTGGTGCCTTACCGGGCGCTGGGGCGACTATGCGCACGGCCATTAATATTCGCGCTGGCGGTAAAACCCCCCTTTCTGGCATGGTGCATTCTGTTACCTTATTAATTGTTATTCTTTGGGCCGGAGATTACGCACAGTATATTCCTCATACGGTGCTCGCCGGTATGTTAATTAAAGTGGGTCTTGATATTATTGATTGGCGCTTTATTTTTCAGATAAAAAAAGTAGGCGTTTTTTCGGCGTCTTTAATGTTGTTGGTTTTACTACTAACTGTTTTTGTTGATTTAATAACTGCGGTGTTAGTGGGGATGTTTATCGCTAATTTAGTTACCTTAGATCGTTTAACCCATATCCAACTTGATAATATTACCTTTACCAAAGGTAATGAATTAGTCCGTGAAATATCCTCAAATCAGGTGAATACAGAGTTAACTGATGATATTCAAAAAAACCTCAGTAAATCCTTAGCAAGCACCTTATTATTGGCAATTGACGGCCCAGTTAGTTTTGCTGTTTCTAGAGAGTTATCTCGTCGCTTTACTGAAAACTTAGCCTTTACCACGTTAGTAATCGATTTATCAAAAGCTAAACTAATAGGCACAACAACCGCGCTGATGATTATAGATCTTATCGAGCGTACTAAAACAAACAATAAAACAGTGTTGGTTATCACCGGCAATGAAAAAATCAATCAATCCCTACACAAACTATCGTTAGCTACGTTATTAGATAAAAAGTATCAATTCGTTAATAGAGAACAAGCACTGCAAACCATCATTTAATAATGGTCGGTATATCATCAATTACCTTATCACTAGTTGATATAAAAGACTTATTTCCATTATTAATGAAATTGTTCTAGACATCAGCGCAGTTTTTAATACAATCACGCCACTTATCAATTTTGATAAGTTTTATATAATTACCGTCCTGGAGAAGTAAAAAATGAATGTTGATCAACATATCAAAGTAGCACAATGGCACTTAGAGCAAGCTCGCTTACACAATGTAAGTGATCACACTTGTGGCTGTCCTGCTAACAAGCACGACCAACGTGCTATCGATGCTGTTGAAGCGGGTTTAATCATCGAAGAAAAAGCTTGTACTTTAGATGCTAAAGAAGCACGCGCTTAAGCATAATAGCTTGATTAAAGTATTAAACTTTATGACAAAATAATTTTTTAAAAGAGTGGCGACAACATGAATGTCATCACTCTTTTAGTGAAATAAAACGCTTAACCTACGCCTCGACTGGCAATAATCTCTCTGTTATTACCTAATTCAAACAGTATATCTACTTTCGTCGGTAGTACATTTAAGCCATGAATTGTTAACCGTTGGAAAAATTGGATGAATTCATTCACTTCCACTGTACTCATCACGCCATTAGCACTCCCTATATTGGCATTCACTTTTGCTAACTTTTGCTCTTGCTCTAAACGCCATTTAAAAACCACCTCAAAACTTGGCGCCTTTAACATTAGCCAAGTATCCATAAAAGCATATAGCGGCTGATAATCATGCTGTAATGAGTAATTCACTTGCTTACGCCAAGTTCCCTGCGGATCATGTTGTGTTTCTAGCGCATTTATCGGTAAGCTTAAATCATTTGAGTTTTCTGCAGGTATACCCCAACACCAGCCTTCAAACAGTACAATATCAACACCTGATGTTGCCGTTAAGCAGTCTGTCATTGGCAAAGGATTATCTTGGGCTTTATCAAATTGTGGCAAATAAATAGCTTTATTGGATTTTTTTGAGTCTTTAAGCTGTGCTAATACTGACTTTAATAAATTCACATCATGAGTACCGGGTACCCCACGAGTTTTAAATAGTGGATGATATTGCCGTGCTAATTGCTGGCGCTGCACTCTACCAAAGTAAAAATCATCAAGTGATAACACCACAACAGATAAACCGAATTGCTTGTTAAGGTAATCACCTAAAAATTTAGCCAAAGTCGATTTACCTGAGCCCTGACAACCATTGATACCAACAAAAAAGGTACTCTTATTTGGTTGTTTCGCTTGTTGCAGATAATTAAAAAACAACTTATCAGCCAAAGGAATATAAAACTCTTTAGCTGTGTTAGCAAAACTTTCCGGCAAATTATTGTTAACAATAAACGCAGACAACATAAATAATTCCCAATTATTTTATAAATTATGTTCAAAAACACATCGATTATAAATGACTTTCGTAAGGTTAAGTAAAGAAATGTAAAAACGCCTATGGGTGATGAACTTATCAACTAATCACCTATCTACCTTGGTGAATTTATTCTCTTATAAAAATCATAGGAAACATTAATGAAAATACAAATGGCTTATCCTCAAAGATACCTACGGGTTCCAACACTTTTTTTAACCTTTTTGCTGTCATTATCACTTTTTGGTTGTGGTAGTAGTGATGACAATGATGGTACTGGTTACATTCAGTTATATAATTTGTCTGCTAATTCCCCAGGAATATATTTAACCACAGACAAATATGACGATGATGACTTTGATGAAAAAACGCATTCGCCAATATTATATACCAAAGTAAGTAGTCGACTGACCTATGATAGTGACACTTACGATATAGAATTAGCTTGGCAAAATGAATATAACAATGACTATGATTTAGAGATTGTTTATCAGAGTCAATTACAAGTAAACAAAGATACTATTGAATTGGTGGTAGTAACAGAAGATATTAAAGCGCCAACCGTACTCGTTTATGATATTCCCGTTAGAGATGACAACGAAGTTGATGACGATATCAATGATGAAATTTTCAATATTAGAGTACTTAATATGCATACCTTATCTGCAGGCGTGGATATGTATTATTCAGAATCACATGAAACCTTCAATGAGGCGACGTTATTAAACCAAACCCATTATAGCGAAATGTCTGAGAACCAAAAAATTGCGCAAGATGGTTATATTTTTTACCTCACATCAGCAGGCAGCGATGAGGTGTTATATCAATCAAAAAATATCGATTTTCCCTATGCCTCTGAATACATTATGATCATTAGAGAAAATACCGGCGTTGGTTCATCGCCATTTATACTAGATAAAATATCTACCTCATCTATCACTGAGTATTCCGACACCAATGCGGAAGCCAGTTATCGTGTATTTAATGGTATTATTGAGCACGAGCTCTTACCTCAATATGAAAACAGTTTCGACTTTCACCTTGATGGTATCGATAACTCCCCAGAGGTTTCAGCATTAAATTTTGGTGAATTTAGCCAGTCAATTATTACTGATTCAGGTGACTATAGTATGAGTGTGGTTACACCCGTAGCCCAAAGCCCAATACTGAGTAACCATTTGTTAGCGTTAACCGAAAACACTGATAAAACCGTATTTTTCTATCTTTTAGAAGAAGCAGTAGACGAAGATGGTGATGGTAACATAGACGAAGATGGCGATGGTTATATTGATGAAATAGAAATTACCATTAACTCGCTAGTGGTCGATAATAGCCAAAGTAACAGTATTTATAGCCATCAAATGAAGGTGATAAACCTAATAGATCAAGATAACATTATTGATGATTTTAGCAATATTAAAGTTTACTTTGTTCGCAGTGATGAAATCATTGCCACTGCAGACCAATATATAACGGCAATTTTTGCACAACCAAGCTCTGTGACATTATTAAACAACACTTACACTGTTTATGTTATTGGCAGACTTGATAGTAGTGACATTATCCTCTCGGCTAGTGAATTAATACTTAACGAAGACAGTAAAGATCAATTTATTATCTTAGAAAAAGACCTAAATTCTGCCACTGGCTATGGTGTGAACTTTGCCAATCAAACCAGCGAATAACTAACGCAATAATGATTTAAAAAGTCATTAAAAATAAATAGTCCTTGAATAACTCGCTATTGAATTATTCAAGGACTGACAAAATATTGTCATCTTCGAAATCACGCATCAACAATATTATGGTGAATTTAACGCTTATTTTTCCTGAGCTTCACCTTCACTCTACAGCCAATAATTGTACGCCATCTGAAAACTGTAAACGGGCATATTTACCTAAGCTTAAATGCAAACCGGGCTCAGTTTCTGCTAATTTAACAACCGAATAATTTACATGTAGCGGTTGTAAGTAAGGAATAGTTGAGATATCTAAAAACTCAGATAAACCGTCATGGTCATCATCACTGTAACCCTCGTCAATATCTGATACTCCATCTCGGTCAGTGTCTGTGGTACTTAGCCGAGCTAAACTATTAACTAAGGGAATGGCAAAATATTTGCTCTGCGTTAATGGCTCACTACCGCTATTAGTAGTATTACCACTGTCAGTACCGTCACAGATAATTCAATTAAACCCTTATTTTCATCCGGTAAATTAACTTGCCATGGGTCGATAAATACCTGTAACTGATTAGCGCTAATTTGCGCCGATAGATACTCAGGTAAATGCCAGTCAATCTTATGTGTGTCTTGACTGTTTGAGTCGCTGATCACTAAATTAATAACAGCTTCACCCAGATTTTTAGCGATTTGATTACTTTCAATACTGTTTTGCTGTAATGACATAGTGATACTTGGCGTAATATTCGTTTCGACAACATTAATAATATGCTCACTATGAACAGCCCCATTTACCCCTTGCTCAAAGGTCAGTATCAACTGCTCTGGTGGTTGTGTTGTAGTTTAGTGTGGGTAACAGAAATTTCATTTTATAAAGCCTCTTTTATCCACGTTTGATCTGAATATTCTTTGTTATCCTCCATAAATCTAAACCAACTCAAATAATTCTCAATGTAGTCAGTACCTATGCCATTAAAGCGTTTCAACCAACCTTTCCATCGTTTCATGTAATTATTCAACGTTTGAATATGATAGATACCCTCAATTACTCGTTGATTATCAAGCCCTATTAGCCGCTTATGATCAATATCTAATTCCTCTGCAATACCTTTGTATGATAAGTTACCATCGGTACAAAGCACTGAGCCTGATGATAATAAAGGTTTTAATTGAGCTTGAATATTTTCTTTAGTATTTCGTTCTAAAACCTTGTGTGAAACAACACCACTGCGATCAAGCGCAATAAAAATAGGTACTTGCTTAATTCTGCCACCACCTCGTTTACGTGATTTACGCTCAATCTGTCTTTGCCTTTAAATGATTCTGGCAAAAAGGTTTCATCTGCTTCAATGACTCCCGTTAGCTCTGACGGATTAAAGCTGGCAGGCGCTTTAATAAACATGTGTCGCCATCGAAAAGACGTTCTAAGTGTTATGTTTAAGGCTTTAGCTGATTTTCTAAGAGACACGCCTTCCCACATTAACTTCGTGTATTCAATCCACTTCTCAGCCTTTTTTTTCACTATAGGAGCTTTATATGATTATATTTAGGAGGGTATTGTAACGGAAAAGGACAAAAAGGATCACCTGATTTTAGGCATTGGTATAGGCGAAAATTAAACCACAATATAAAATTATTATTTATTGGCATGCTAGCAAGCGCATTCTATACCCATACCACCTCAAGATGCGAGTTTCAGGACTACAGCGAAATTATTGATCAAGGCGCATGCAACAGCAGATGTAAAAATGTGTTAAAGAGACAGTTGTTATTGAGTTTTTTGTTATTTATTTCTATACAAAAAAAGGAAAAATACTCTGTGTACATTTACTTTTGATGCGGTGCAGCAAAAAAGTGTTGACCGATACTATTTGGCTAGGTATACTCATTTCAAATCTTATTGCTGCACAGCAGCACAAAGCAAAACTCAACAGGAATATTAATTATGTTTACTAAATTATCTGAACAATTTACTACTGCAATGAAGTCTTTCAGCAATACAGAAAAAGTTGAAACGGCA
>SPKZ01006808.1_pt1 | contig 17500 bp, 13 predicted proteins | sample 2456571 | NCBI WGS metagenome assembly SPKZ01 (sample SAMN11192286, study PRJNA482655) | marine metagenome | biome: ENVO:00000447; feature: ENVO:00000244|ENVO:00000211|ENVO:00000569|ENVO:00002023; material: ENVO:00002151; isolation source: ocean water from marine abyssalpelagic zone ...
GACGTCGCCGCACCGCGGAACTGATGCCGCAGAACTAGCCGCACGAGAGAGAGCCCAGCATGGAAGAGTACAAGGAACGGTTCATTGATTTCATGGTGGGTGCGGACGTGCTCACCTTCGGTGACTTTACGACCAAGAGCGGCCGCCAGACGCCATTCTTCATCAACACGGGCAAGTACCGAACCGGCGCTCAGATGGCGCAGCTATCCGATTTCTACGCGTCCGCTATCCATAGCCATCTCGGCGATTCCTTCGACGTACTGTTTGGCCCCGCCTACAAGGGCATTCCCCTCGCCGTTGCCACCAGTATGGCGTTGAGTCGCGGCGCTCAAGGTCGCGCAGGCCAAGACTGCGCGTTTTGTTTTAACCGCAAAGAAAAAAAGGACCACGGGGAGGGCGGCGTACTGGTCGGTCATTCTCTGAAAGACGGCGACCGCGTGCTGATCATCGAGGACGTGACGACAGCCGGCACCTCCATCCGGGAATCTGTGCCCTTGCTGCGCGGCGCAGCCAAGGTCGAGCTGAGCGGCCTCGTCGTCAGCGTCGATCGTATGGAGCGAGGTCAGGGCACGCAGAACGCGCTGGCAGAGCTGCGCGACGAGTTCGGTTTGAACACCTTCGCCATCGTCACCATCGAGGAAGTCATGGGCTACCTCAAGGGGCGTGAGCTAAACGGCAAAGTCGTGCTGACGGACGCCATCTATCAAAGCATGCAAGCCTATCGTGACCGGTACGGCGGCACGGTTTAGCTAGCACTCAGTCCTTAGCTAGCACTCAGTATCGTGCGCTTCAGGGTGCGGGCGGCGCGCTCGGTGTACCCGCAGCTGGTGTCCCTACAGCCGGGGTCCCCACGGGAGGCGTCCCAACAGCAGGGGGCGCCGCGGCAGCGCCTGGCCCACTAGCTCCGGCGGGATTTGTTGGAGCAGAAGACGGCGGCTTCGCGGGTGAGCCCATGGCCCCTAGAGTCCCCGCAACCCCCGTTTCCACAGGGGCGCTGGCGGACGTCGGAAGCTGGAAACTAAACTTCACCGACGACTGGAACTCCACTTTCATTTGCTGGGCTCCTTGGAGCGGCGTGATCACTCCCACGAACTGTTCGCTCACCTCGGCACGGATAGGAATGCTCGAACCCAGACCCCGCAGGATGGTCGCTTGGCCCGGCGCCTGAAAGTCAGTCAGAGTGTGGGGCGGCGCGCCGGCTACCCGAAGCGCGCGATCTGCCGAGTAACGCTTGATGTCGAGGCTCAGCTCAACACCCGAGGGGTTCGCGACTCGCAGCTTAAAGAGGCGGTGGGCGATGACGTCAGTGTCCTGAACGGTTTCTCTAGTCGACACCATCCACATAGCGTCCGGTCCAAGAGCGTCGGTGGGGTACGGCACCAGCACGATCTGCAGGCCACTCGCCACTACGTCCAAGATTTTGGCTAGTCCCGGATCCGCACCCGGAGCGATATGGAGTTGAATATTCGATGAGGAGGAAGGGGACGACGGCAACTGAAATCGGCTACCTTTCAGAGCCGCGATGGCAGCGTTCAGTTGAGGGGGTACACGCTGCATCGCGCCCATGGGCCCCACTGCCACAACTTCGGCACTCGCGGCAGTGTCACTGGCTGAAAACGCCAGCTTCAACTGCACGGGCGGCAGATTCTGACGCGGGCCCAAGCGAAGCTGAACCAATACATCGGCAGTCACACCACTCAAGCGATAGGGCGCGTTGAGCCGTAGCGTCGGCTCTCCTCCTGCGCTGCCGAGAGCTACCTTAGGAGCGCCACCGACAAGGATGACACGGTCGGCTCCGCCCGCCGGGAACACGCCTCCCGGGGGCGGTCCATCGGCAACTGTTTCCGTGGTGCCCGCCGCTGCGGCTTGACGGGCGGCTGCTTGCACGGCGTTGGCGATCTCCTGGTTTTGCGCCACGGACTCCGTCCCCGCATCTGGCACCACTTCGCTAGTGGGCTTCGGCTTGTCTTCGCAGCCAAAACCACCGCTGGCGACTAGCAGGACGAGGGACAGTTTCGATCGGGAGAACATCGATACGCTCATGGGCAATGAGTAGTCCACGCACCGCCCGCTGACTAGACACCAGAAGCGCCTGATTCGGCTCAGAGCGGAGAACTACTGCATCCAGGGGCGCAGCTTCTCCACGGCGTCCGCCGTCAGCGCCCAGCTATCCAGATTTTCGTGGCAGCCTTTGCACTTGAGCTTCGTGCCTTGGGCCCGCGCTCGTCGGACAGCCGCTTTCATCACGCGTTTGGCAGCTTTTCGGCCCCCTTCTTTGCAAGCGGCCTTCACCTGTTCGAACTCACGGGATTGCGTGCAGTTGTTCACGGGCGCAGCCGTTGCCGCGGCACTGCCCGCCAGCATCACTGCGGCCATCAAACCCATCGTCCATCGCATCTGACTCATGCCGAAATCTCTCCCGCTAGTCTCCAACATACGTCGAAGCAGGCTGGATCCACCCCAGGTTGGGTCTTTTTCCCGTCAGTACGCGCATGGCGCGGGGCGTCATTGTCGCGTTTTCAGAACGGCGGAGGCGGATCGTCGCCAGGATCGTCCCAATCGCCGTCATCATTTCCGCTCGCTCCCTCATCGGGGCTCGAAGGCGCATCCGGCGACTCGGGGTCTGCGGGCTTCTCCACTCCCCCATCGGGCTCGGCGAACTTAGCCGGGACCGTGCCTCGGAGGAACTGCTCGACCCTAGCCATCTCCTGTCCTTCGTAGGCCAGTAGGCCGCTGACGGGATCGATCTTCGCCGTTTCTATAGTGTCGGGCACTGCAAAATCGGTCTTGGGGCTCCCCCGATGAGCCACCTCCATAAAATCAATCCAAATGGGCAGCGCGGCAGACGCACCCGACTCGTGGCGACCCAGCGAACGTGCATCGTCGTAGCCGACCCACACTGCCGTCACGATCTCAGGCGAGAAGCCAACAAACCACGCGTCCTTCGACCGGTTCGTGGTTCCCGTCTTGCCTGCCAAAGAACGGCCCAGGCGACGCGCTCGTTTGCCCGTTCCGTACTGCACCACTGACGTGAGTAAGCTGGTCGCCAAGTACGCCACGTCCGCGTCCAACACTCGCCGTGCTGGTAAAGGCTGCGCCAACGGTATCGAGCGGCCGCTGGGATCATGTATGCCGAGAATCAATACCGCGGGTTCAAAGCGCCCCCCGGCCGCTAGGCTTGCGTAGGCGTTGGCCATCTCCAACAGGTTCACCTCGTAGGCACCCAGCGCGAGCGCTTTTGTCGCGCCCAGCTTGCTCTCGATGCCCATAGCGTGGGCGAAACGCACCACATTCTCGGCGCCCACTCGTTTCAGCAATTGTTCGCTCGCCTCGTTTTGACTCATGGCCAAGGCGTCGCGCAGATTCACCGAGTCGATCTCTTCCTTCTGTCCGTGAGGGACGAATGGTTTCACCTTGAGCACAGTGGCCGGCGTCACCCCTCGAGTATCCAAAGCGTAGGCATACAAGAGGCCCTTGAAAACTGATCCGGGTTGGCGCTGAGCATGCCGAGAGCGATCCAGTCCGCCGACTTGCGCTTCGTAGCTGCCAATGAGCGCTCGCACTTCCCGGGAGCGAACGTCGATCGCCACAAGTGCTGCCTGCGGTCCCAGTTCGGCCCGTAGGGATAATTTCGCGTCTCCTTGCGGAACATCCAGCACGCCCACTCGCAGGACAGCCCCCAGCTTCGTGAACTTCGACGGCGGAAGCTTGTTCGGGTTGTAGCGTGGCTCGCGATCCAAGCGCAGCTCGCCAATACGACGGCCCACCTGTAGCGTGACGGTCGACTGTTTGTCATCGAGGCCCATCACTCGGCCCAGGTAGATCTTGTTGCGCTTCGGCGTGCCCGTGAACACCTTACCCCAGAGCCTTCGATGTTTACGCGTGTAGGGCGGCTTCAAACCGTAGCGGGTGCTGTAGGAGTCCAATCCCGTGCGCACGGCCTCCCGGGCCGCACGCTGGAGGGCAGGGTCGAGGGTGGTCTTGACTACGTAGCCACCGAGGCTGCCCTCACCGCCCACCGCCTGCTTGAGCACCGAGCGCGCCTTCTCTACGATTTCTGGGGACAACTCGCTCTCGGCATCGACCGGCGGCGCCAATCGAACCACTGCCACCTTGGCCTCATCGTATAAGGCGCGAGTGATGAATTTCTTCTTCAGCATCTGCCCCAACACGTAGGCGCGTCTCTGCAGCGCACGGTCGAGATGTTTTCGTGGCGAATATCGCTCGGGCGCGGCGGTCAGCCCCGCCAGCAGCGCTGCCTCGCTGAGGCTGAGGCCCATCGCGCGCTTCCCGAAATAGTATCGGCTCGCCTCCTCCACACCGTATCGACCGTGACCCATGTAAATGTGGTTCAGGTAGAGGCCGAATATCTCGTCCTTGCTCAGCTCCTGCTCCAGGCGACGCGCCAACACAGTCTCCCGGACCTTGCGTCGGTAGCTACGTTCGGAGTCCAACAGGATGTTCTTCACCACCTGCTGGGTGATGGTGCTGCCCCCTTGACGTTTTCGCCCCGCTCGCAGGTTCACGGCAAGAGCTCGCAACATGCCCAGATAGTTCAGCCCTTCGTGTTCGTAAAAACCGGCATCTTCCGCCGCGAGGAAGGCCAGCTTCGCGGCACTAGGGACCTGCTCGAGCTCGATAACGGTCCGCCGCTCGACGAATAGGCTCGCCAGCAACGCACCATCCCGGGCGAGCACCCGAGTCACCTGGGGCGGGGAGTAATTTGATGTCAGCTCATCGACACTGGGTAGATCCTGAGTGAAGCGGTTGAACACGAGCGCTACGCCAGCCACACCCAACGCACCCAGCAACAACGACACGCCCCCCGCCAGCTTCAGCCAACGCAGGGCGCCGGAGCTGGACGGCTCTTTCTGAATGGTCAGCGCGGGTGCGGTCGGTGACGGCGCGGTCGCGGATGATGCGCTTGGCGATGCGGCATGCGCTGCTCGCTCGCTGTGCGACTGCGCATTCGGCGAAGGCACGTTCGATGACGGCGCGTCAATCGACGGCTCGTCCGGCTCCTGCCCTTTCGTGGGGTCGAGATCTCCCGGGCTGCTAGGTGGACGGTCGCTATCGCTCACGGCTCACCCATAGCGACTCGTGCCCCGCGCGTCGATCGCTCCCACAAAGCCGCACATTTCCGCGCGAAGGCGCGGTCAAAGCTGCGCTCCGCCTATTTGCGCCAGCTCTTCGCAGGCTTCGGCCCAGCCCCGGGGCGGGGAAACCTTACTTGCCCATGAAGTGCATCGCGGCCATGGCGATCGCGATGCCCGCCACCAGACAGGAGGCCGCCACCGCCACTAACAGCGCCGTACTCGGAGGCTTGCCAAGTGCGGTTAATGGCCCGGCCCGGGGAGCGGGTCGCGCCACAGCACGCCCGTCAACAGAACTCGGGCCGGGCGCCATCGAGTTAGGACTGGGGGAGATCTGAAAAATCGCGTCCAGCGCGCCAATTCTGTCCCCAGCGAACTCCCGCAGCGCTGCTGCGAACTCGATGGATGACTGGTAGCGCTGATCTTTGTTCTTCGCCATGCCCCGTTGGAGCACCGCCTCCAACCCCGGAGGAAAGCACATGCCCTCGACCCGCTGATTGAGCAGAATGGGCGCTTCGGCCACATGTTTCTGGATGTACTCCATCGGCGTGCGAGCGTCGAAAGGCAGCTTTTTGGTCAACGCTTCATACAAAATGACCGCGAGAGAATAGATGTCGCTGCGCGCATCCAAGATCTTGCCTTGGGCTTGCTCGGGCGACATGAACTCCGGCGTGCCGAATACCATGCCCTCCTGGGTGAGCTGTACACTCCCCGGGCGCATGCTGGAGTCGGACACTTTGGCCAAACCAAAGTCCAACACCTTGGGGTAGTCGTTCACCTCTCCTTGGCGAGCCAAAAAGATATTCTCTGGTTTGAGATCCCGATGCACGATGCCCTTATCGTGAGCTTCTTGCAGCGCACCCGCTACCTGAATCAGGATGGCCACCGCCTGCGGCACGGGCAACGGGCCTTCACGCTTCACCGCGCGGTTCAGATTTCGCCCGTCCAGGATCTCCATCACAATGTAGAGCGAGCGACTCTCGGTCAGTTCGCCGTACATGAATACGCGGACTGTGTTGGGGTGAGTCAGTTGACTCATGGCCCGGGCTTCCCGCCGGAATCGCGTCACCAGATCACTACGACCCGCTAATTTCGGATGGAGGATCTTGATCGCAACCGTCCGCTCCATGGCCGGTTGTTCCGCGCGGTAGACGGATCCCATTCCCCCAGTCCCAATCTTCTCGATGATCCGGAACTGCCCCCCGAGGATGTCCTGACCGATGAACGGGTCTTTAGGCGGCATGCAGATACGAGTAGTATCAGATCTCAATGCCCGCTTCGAGGTTCGCCGTTTCCGAGCTCACATCAGTAACCGACCCCCAAAACGGAGATATTCCTTGAGTTTTGACGATATTCCCTCAACGCAACCCACCGCCGAAGGACACGCCGGTCATGAAATCAGCCCGCTGCTCAGTCGGCACGGCTTCCGCCACGCCTTCTTTCATCGCCAAGGCGGTCTATCGCTCGAGCCCTATTCATCCCTGAATTTTTCCTATGCCGTCGGTGACGACTCGAAAGCTGTCGCAGATAATTTCAGCCGGGCCGCCGCGGTGATCGGTGTACCCGCTGACAAGCTGTATTTCCTCGAACAAGTCCACGAGCGGAAGGGCGTGAAGCTGAACGGCAGCGAGGATCACCGAGCCACGATGTTTATCCAAGGGGACGCGCTGCTGGCAGAAGCGAATAGCCGTGACTTCGCTTGCTGTGTACGGGTCGCCGACTGCGTGCCTATCCTGCTCGCCAATCGCGACAATGGCGCGGTGGCTGCCATCCACTCCGGTTGGCGGGGAACCGCTATGAACATTGCCGGCGCCCTTTGCGCCCAGCTGAGTGACTACGGTCCCGGCCCGCTCATCGCCTGCATCGGGCCGCATATTTCTGCCACCGCCTTCGAGATCTCCGAAGAGGTAGCAGCCGAGCTCCGGCCCCTCGCCCCCGCAGCCAAAGTCATTCACGAAATCCCCGGCGCCAGGCCTCACGCAGATCTTCGAATCATCATACGCACGCAGCTGGAGGCAGCCGGGCTCGATCCTGCGGACATCGATGATCTCGATGGCTGCACGGTCGGCGACCCCGAGCGCTATTTCTCGTTTCGCCGGGACGGTAAACGAAGCGGCCGGCATCTCGCCGCCATCGCACCACGCCAATCGAAAGATCCGAGTTCAGCCTCCTAAGTCGAAAGCGCTCGAGACTGCCATGAAGAAAATCACAATCACAGCTCTCGTGGCGCTAGGCGCCATGCTCGGGACTGCCGTGGCACTGCTTCATCCCCCCGCCCTACTTCCTCAGGGCGATCAGAGCCGGCACCGCTTGGCCGTCGGACCCTACGAAGTCATCGAAGAAAGCTTTGCGGTCACAGACCCCAGCCGAAAGACCCAGAGCAACGGCGATTTTACCGGCAGCTCGTCCCGTGTCCTCGAAGGCAAGTTGTGGCGTCCCGCGTCTACTGAGTCGGGGCCAGCTCCGCTGCTCGTGTACTGCCACGGTTTCATGTCACACCACATGGAGGGCACGTACCTGACGAACTTTTTCGCGAGCCACGGTTACGTCGTCGTCGCTGTCAGCTTTCCGCTGACCAACTACTTTGCCCCTGGCGGGCCGCTGGTAGACGACGTCATTCACCAGCCAGAAGACGTGCACTTCGTGATTGACTCCGTATTGGCACGCAATGGCAAGGACGGAGATAGTCTCGAAGGTCGTATCGATCCCCAACGCATCGGAGTGCTCGGTGTATCCCTCGGGGGCTTAACGACCCAGCTAGTCAGTTTTCATGGACGCCTTCGCGACCCACGAATCCAGGGCGCAGTCTCCATCGCTGGCCCCTCTAGCATGATGAACCAAAAGTTTTTCAGCGCCGTAGACGTCCCGTTCATGATGATCGCAGGAGAAGCCGACGCCATCGTTCCCTTCCCGCTCAACGGGGAACCGATCCCGAAGAAAGACCCCGACAGCGTTCTCATTGGCCTCAAAGGGGCCAGTCACACCGCCTTCGCTGGGATCGCCGCCTACATTTTCAGATGGCTGCACAACCCCGATACAGTCGCTTGCGCCAACATCGAAAAAACACTCAAAGCCAAGTCGAATCCGGCCGACTACCTCGGGGCGCTGGTGTCCGAAAAGTTTGGGATCACACCCGCCAAGCGGGTTCGACTGTGCACCGATATCGATCAAATACCTCGCACCATGCGACCCGGATTGCAGCACAGTCTGACCACCGTAGCGACGTTCAGTTTCTTCGAGAGCCTATTCAGTCAAGACGCGTCCAAGCGTCGGAGCGCCCGCCGCTTTCTGGTTCGTGACTTCGGCGCTGAGAACCCCGAGGTGACGGTGACAGCCGGGAACTACGGCATCACCGTTCCTGCCCCCTGAACCAGCTCAGCCGTGAGCTAGGAGCTCGGCCGCGCTTTGGGGATCTGAACGACCCGTCGCTGAAGCCACTCATCGATCTGCGCCTTGCCGTAACCCAGCTCTTCGAGAATCGCGATGGTAGAGGCTCCCAACCGTGGCGCTCCCGCACTCTCAGCTCTTGCGCTTTGGCCGTCGGCAAAGCGCAAACCCGGCGCGTAACGTCGATAGGGCTTTCCTGAGGCAGTCCGCGCGTCCGACACCAGAGCTTCGGTCCACTGCCCCTCGGTGAATACGAAGCGTGCAACCGGACCGATATCCGCTCGAACGCAAGCGACACCGCGAGCCGTCAAGAGGCCCTCCCAGTGGTCTGCATCCTGCTGACTGAAGAGAGCTTCGAGATCAATTTCGAGTGCTTCGCGATGGTCGGCACGGGCACCTCGGTTGTTGTATCGCTCGTCCGCTAGCCACCCAGAGCGATCGAGGGCCTCCGCCAATTGGCGGAAATCGTCGTCGCTGGGGGCAGCGAGGAACACCCAACCCGTCTTGGCGCGATACAGGCGATAGAGCGGAGCCAATCCCAAACGCTCTGTGTCCATGACCCTAGCTTCCGGTCGCCCGGCGTAGTCGATATATTCTCCACTGAGAACGTAAGCATTGGCGCCCATCATTCTCAGTTCCACAGCCGGCGCGCGTCCGCTCTGTTCGCGGCAATAGAGTGCCATCGAAATCGCGCTGGCTAAGGCAAGGCCGGCGCTAGGATCCGGAGTTGTCTCATTGGCTAGCTCCAGTAAGCGCGAGACCCGCGCGAGCTCCTCGGGAGCCGGATCCGGCATCGCTGTCGGCAATAGGGCGGGTCCGCCCGCCAGCAATGCCTCGCCACACAGGGCACCGGCAGTTGGGTGATAGGCAGGACGCATCGCCGACGGCCCACTCGAACCGTAGGAAGCGCCGTAAACGTGAATCAAGCGAGGGTTGATCGCCCGGAGCGTATCAGTGTCGATGCCGAGACGTTTGGGCACCGCTCCGCGGTAGTTGTGAACCAACACGTCGGCGGTGGCTGCGAGCTTGTGCATGATGTCGCGCCCCTCGGGCGTCTTGAGATCGAGACAGAGGCTTTCTTTGCCTTGCAGCGTCTTGAGGTACGCGCCGTGGGAGTGGCGGAAAGGATCCCCCTCTAGCGGCTCGACTTTGATGACTCGAGCTCCCAGATCACTAAGTAGAGTCGCCCCCAACGGAGTCGCCACCCAAGTAGCCAGCTCGAGTACTGTCACGCCCTTCAGGGGCAGAGCGGGGTCCTCTGGGGGATCTGAATCAACAGGCACGGCACGGCCCGCGTCGCCGGCAGCGTCGTGTTGACGCCGGGCAAAACCATCAGAATTGGACTCATCAGAACTGGACCTGTCAGAAGCGGGCCAATTGAAAGACAGCGGCTCGTTAACGTGCGCTAGCAATCGCTGGGGCTGGCCCTCGACGCCGGAGAAATCTGCCAACACTCCGAGTTGCCAGCTCTCCCCGAGCTCGGGATCTTGCACACGAACGACATCCCCGGTGTGCCGTAATTGCTCGTGTTTCATAGCCTCTAGCGGCAACCGGAAGGGCTCAACGGCAAAGTCGCTACCGGCGAAACGTGTCGACCAATAGGCCCAGTCATGCTCCACGATGCGGCCAAGCAAGCGAGCCCGCAACTCTCGGTTGGCTTCGGGATCTTCTACCCGCGGGAGCTTGGCGTAGCGGGGGTCGTCGTAAACCGACAACAGATCGAGGGCCTTCATGAACGCCCGGAACTGAGAGGGCGACAACTGGGCGAACTGAAGCCAAACGCCGTCACGGGTCCGTGCCGGGAGATACGGTAGAAAGGGTCGGTCACCGAGACGAAGGCGCATCGGTGCTTTCGGTAACCAATTAACGAGATCGTAGCAGGTGAGTGCCTGCAGAACGCTGGTCTCGACGCGCTGACCCCGGCCCGATCGCAGCCGCGTTCGCAAGGCGATGAACACGCCCTGAAGTGCCAACATGGCGGCCCCATAACTCCCGATGGGCACGCCAGCGTAGACCGGGCGTTCGCCGTTCTCGAGTACTGACAACTCGTACATGCGACCCGCTTTGGCAGCGACCACGCCCTCGTAGGCGGGAATATTGTCGTAGGGGCTGCCCGCGCCAAATCCGCTCACCGCGCAATCGATCAACTTCGGGTAGTCCCGCGCTAGCGTATCGCGATCTAAGCCCAGTGCTGCTCGAGAGGAGGGCTTGAGGCCGCACAACAGAACATCAGCGCTCTCTAGCCAGCCAGACATCGCCCGTTGCGCGTCGGGCTGACGGAGATCCAACGGCAAGCAGTATTTCCCTCGTTGGCGCATTCGATAGGCCGGGTGTTGGCGTGCCGGATCGACGTCCGCCAGCTCAACACGGATCACTTCGGCGCCGAAGTCTGCCATCACCATGGCCGCCAGTTGGGTCGATACACTCGAACCGATTTCGATCACCCGAATTCCGCCCGCTAAGGAAGCGGGGGGCCCGTTTGGCGCAGAGGACGCAGCTGACGCCGTCACGACGCGGAACCCGCTGTTAGAGGTCGAAACATCGGAACAACGATAGGGGCTTCGCCCGCAAACAAGGCGCCCTCGTCGAAGAAGGGCAGCGGTCGAAAGACTACGTCTAGGGGCATATCCATCTCAAGCAGCGAAGGGGGACAATCCACGATGTAACTCACGAGTCTCACTCGGGGCTCTACCGCTAAGCTAATCAAAGCTGTGACATAGGGCGTCACCGTCTTGAAGGGTTTAACAAAAGCCCGATTGACCACCGTATAGCTGAAGAGGCTTCCCTGCCCGGAGCAAGCTTCCCAGTTCAAATCATCCGAGTCGCAGTAGTAGCAACGCTCCGGGGGGAACCAATTGTAACCCGCACAGTTTGCGCAGCGGGGCAGTCGCAGTTCTCCGACAACAGCGCCTTCAAAATACGGCTGAGTACGCTCCCATTCCACGTCGGGTAAGGGAAAACGACTCATTGACAGCGCTCCGGACGGGACAATCTCAGTTTCATCGTCATGACCTCCGAAGCACCAGAGTGCTCGCCATGTGCCCGGTGTATCCGCCGTAGACGGCGATGTCCGCGTTGCCTACCTGGGAGGCCGCCTCGCCGCGCAGCTGTCGTACCAGTTCAATGACATGCGCTATCCCCAGTACATAGGCGTGGCTCAGCATGCCGCCGTGAGTGTTGTAGGGCAGTGCGCCGCCGTCGAAATCGAGTCGTGATCCTTCCACGAAGGGGCCGCCCTCGCCCTTGGCGCAAAACCCCATATCTTCGATCTGCATCAACGCTGCGATAGTGAAGGGATCGTAAAGTGCCAGCACGTCTACATCGGCCGCGGTGATGCCCGCCATCTCAAAGGCCTTGGGCGCGCAGAACACTTGGGGGGTCGCCGTGAAATCCGGCTGCTGACTCCAGTAGCTACCGGATTTCGATCGCGCTTGCCCCACCCCAGCGGCGATCACGGGCGGCTTGGGAGTATCTCGCGCGCGCTCGGCCGTCGTCATCACGAAGGCACCACCGCCATCCGATATCAAACAGCAATCCTCGACTCGCAGAGGATCCGCCAAGAAGGGCCGCTTCAAATACTGATCGAGGCTGAGGGTCTTCTCCCGCATCACTGCACCCGGATGCCGATTGGCGTGCCGCCGGCAAGAGACGGCGATGCTGCCCAGCTGCGCCGACGTAGTACCGAATTCGTGCATGTGGCGCCGCGCGATAGAGGCGAAGTAAACCGGCTGCGGGAAAAACCCGAAGGGCACCTCCAGGTTCGCTTTGAACTGCTCTTCGGCGTGAAATTTCCCTGGCCCGCCGGTCATGCTCGAACGCTGTGTTGCCCACGCCACCGCGAAAGAGTTCACGATGACTTTCGCCTTGCGGTTGCGAAACGCCTTGGCCGCGGCGTAGGGAGCCGTGCCCGCCCAAACCATTCCACCTCCGCGATCGCTCTCCCAAATATCGTGTTTGGTTCCAAAGTGAGCGTGGAAGGCGGCGGCGTCAAAAAGCGAGCCCGCGCCGCGATTGAACATTATGCCATCTACATCTGCTGGTGTGAGGCCCGCATCGTTGAGGGCCTTTTCGATGGCCTCAGCAGCGATTTCAAGATCGCTTCTACCGGACGCCTTCGTATGTTCGGACTCGCCAACACCGACGATCGCGACCTGCCCGTTGAGGTCCTCAAAATCTGATGCGGTGCCCCAGTCTGCGTCTGCCATGACGCGTATCTAAGCGCTTGTGATGAACAGATACAACCATCACGCCATCAACAAGCAGCGGAAAACCGCGGCCGGCGCTGTCGCCAAACATAGCCGGGCCCAGGTTCGCTCGGCGTCATGGGACCCAGCTGAGCGTTCTAGGAAAGCAGTTATGCCAAGCCCTCAGTCGATCAGCCGCCCGAGCAACCGGGGCAAGTGTTCGCCGGCCGTGCCTTCCAGAAACAATCCACCGGCACAGCTGGCGGCGAATTCCGTGAAGGGATTGGGCTCGGGGTTGATCACAATGATTGGGCAGCCTCGACGCGCGAACATCTCGCCAATTTGAAGCGGCAAGTTGGTCGAGCCGGTGGTGCCGATCACCAAGAGTAGGTCGCTCTCAGATGCGGCCCTCAAACTGCTCTCGAATCGAAATAACGGCTCATCATAGCTCTCGTCAAACCAGAGCACATGAGGTCGAGCCAGGCCCGGACACGCCGGACAGCTCAGGGTATCTCGCTCCACCGCGCTCAGTGCGCGCCCCTTCGCCCAGTCGGCACCGAAGTATTCCGGGATCGGAGTGAGCTCGGGAGAGCCGTCGTCACAGCGCATGTAGTGAATGTTGCCGTGGATTTGAAACGTGCGCTCTTCGCTGCTTCCACCGCGGAGATGAAGCCCATCGACATTTTGCGTCACTAATAGGAATCGATCCTGCAGATGCGCTTCCATGCTGGCAATGGCGCGATGCCCGGCATTCGGAGCAGCGTTCAGGCACACCGCACGCCGGTATAGGTACCAAGCCCACACCTCTTCGGGCATAGCAGCGAAGGCCTGGTGGGTAGCCATCTCCATGGGGTGATAGTCCTGGGAACCAACTTTCCAATAGCCCTCCTGGCCGCGGAAAGTTGGCACCCCGCTCTCAGCAGAAATACCGGCGCCGGTCAGTACCAACAGCTTCCCCTGCCGGCGTCGAAACTCAGCGATGCTATCCACGGTTCACCACCCCACTGACTGGCTGCTCGGCAGAACTCATGTGCAGGGCTGCCCTGAGCCCCTCCGCTCAACTACAAACAAGCCGTCTTGATACGACGGATACCCTTGGCATCGATGTAGGTCGGGTTGTCGCAATCACTAGCGGCTTTGGGTGGCGGCGGAGGCACAGGCTTGACCTCGGCCTTGGGCGGAGGCGTCGCCGCTGTCGCCTTAGGCTTCGGTTTCCAAGTGGACTTTTTCTTTGTCGTCCGCTTCGGGCTAACGGCAGATTTCGGAGTCGCCGGCTTCGCCTTGGCCTTCGGCTCCGCCTTGGGGAGAGAATTGGTGGAAGTGACGACCTTCTTCGCTGCCACTGGCTCCGATTCATCCGCCTTCGGCAGCTCACTGATATCGGTAATCGTCGGAGCCTCAGGCTTTTTCAGCGCAGCGGTGGCTTGGGGCGCGGGTGCCTCGGCGATCGTGGCAGCAGCCGGAGTCACAGCGTCGCTCGGCGAACTTGTGACGAAAAGCAATACGCCCAGTACCGCTGCACCAAAGCCAGCGCCCAGGGCCCCGAGCTTCACAAATCGAGTACTGGGGTTCTGATTCACCCAGCGGTTGAGCGCACCATTACCGCCCGGGGGAGGAGGAGCCACACTGGGGACAGGCCGCTCACCGTAACGGTACATGCCCGCTGCCGGACGCCGGCGAGCATCCGAGGCGGCTCCGGCGCCCCCTTGCACCTCTGTCAGATCGTCGTCACCGCTGTCACCAGCGTCGGACAAACCGCCGTGAATCTGGGTAGCGGCCTCATCGTCGTCGAGACCGCCATGGATCATGGTGGCGGCATCCCCGTCATCGTCCATGGACGGCGGAGGCGCGGGCACCCGAGGCAGTCCCGGCAGGGTCCCCGTACTTCGAGGCGGCCGGCGTAGAGCCGGAGAAGTAGCGGGTGCGCTCTGAAGTGGCGCGGGCACTCCCGGAGCACTGGGCACACTGCCCGGTGGCTTCGGAAAACGTCCGCTCACAGAAGACGTCAAATCACGAGAGTTCAGCGAAATTTCGCTGACGCTGGAGATGCTCTCGATCTCAGCGACCGCGGCTTCGCGATTGGACAGCACATCGCCGGCAACCGCCTCGACCCAATCGCCCACGGCGCGAGCCGGCACTGTCGGCAAGACGTTTTCGATCGCGATGGCGAATTCACGGGCGGTCTGATAGCGAACGTTGGGATCTCGTTCGAGGCCTTTCTTCACCACCGCGTCCAACTCCGGCGGGATCTTCGGATCGAATAAGCTCGGCAAGGATATGGGAGCTGTCAGGATCATCTCCAACACCGCTCGCGCGTCCGAACCTTCGAACAGTCGCCGCCCGGTCAGCGCCTCCCAAAACACGATAGCAGCGGCGAACAAGTCCGTTCGACGGTCTACGCCACTGCCCGCCAGCTGCTCCGGCGACATATAGCTGAGTTTGCCTTTCATCTGGCCATCCCGCGTCACCTGGACACGAGCCGCGGCTTTCGCGACGCCAAAATCGAGCACCCGCGCCACACCATCCACACCCACCAGGATGTTTTGGGGCGAGACATCCCGGTGAACCACCTCGAGAGGAACACCGCGCTCATCTTTGGCTTCGTGCGCGGCATGCAATCCATGCAACGCGCCAGCCATGATGCTGCCCAGCGTGCCGAGCTCTACTGGGATATTCCGTTTTCTGGACTGCCGAACCAGCCGGGAGAAGGACTCCCCGCGGATATAATCCATGACCAGGAAGAGCTCCTCTTCCATAGCCACGACGTCCACCGTTGCCACCACATTGGGATGCTGGATCCTCGCTGCAATCCGCGCTTCATCGAGAAACATCGCAACGAATTCTGGATCTTTGGAGAACTGTGGATGCAGACGCTTGATCGCAACCGTGCGCGAAAACCCAACTGGCCCAATGAGGCGCCCGAAGTGCACGGTCGCCATGCCGCCAGCCGCCAACTTGCCGTAGAGCGCGTAGCGCCCCACGACCCGAGGGGCCTGTGAATCGTCGAATTCTGCGGTCATTGAATCAGCGGAGCAATCTACCCCAGCCATCAGAATACTTGGGAGGAATCCGAAGAAGCAATCAGCCTACAGATCCGTACCGGGCGAATCGATCGGGAAGCGGTACGTCGGCGTTTGATGGGCACGTAAAAAAACCACGACACGCCAATTTAGACCTCCCGAACCGCCGCTCCCTTGGGCCCAATGTTTGCCTGGCCAGATGATCAGGTAAACTACATTTTTCTATTCCTCGCCCCTTTCCTCACATCTCGCGCTACACCAGCATGATCCCCTCCAGTGTGAACGGGATCTCTTACTTAAGGGGGAGCGTGCTCCTCGGGGCGATGGCTTAGGAACGACGGATGTCCGGAAACAACACCAGCGACGACGAACTTTACTGGCTCGTGAGCTTTGCCGAGTCGGACGACCGCGAACTCTCCCGATCGGGTATCGAAGCGGCCCTCGGTCGTGGCGAGATCACCCATCAGACAATCGTTTGGCGGGACGGCATGAACGACTGGCTCCCCATCGCCGATACTCCCGCCCTGAAAGCCCTGGCAGGCGGCGTGCTGCCCCCTGTCGGCTCAAAAGGCGGGGGCGGACTCGCGCTCCCCAGCCCGGACGCTATTCGCTCGAGCCGCCTTCCGGCCGTCGGCTCCCCCGAGCCAGAAGCGCCCCCCAGCTCAATCGCCAAGGTAACGCTCAAACGGGTCTCTATCCCGGCTCCGGGCGCCGTTTCTGACACCGTCGAGCGCCGGAACGACCATCGCGATATCAGCGAGGGCCGGTGGAAAGAAGATCCCGATCTGACCGCCAGCATGAAACAAGCCCCGCTCCCGAAGGTCGCGCCAGTAGCTGACGAAGAAGGCGAGATCACCGCTCCCATCAAACGACCGGCTCCGGCGATGGTCGCTGCCAAGGCCGCCGCCCATTCGGTGATCGCAGAGATCACAGAATCAAAGCCCGGCAACGTGCGTCCCCCGGCGCTGATGACCGACTACGCCAATACCAGCGCTCGTTCTGGGCCCAAGCCACCCCGCTCGGGCAAGACCCCTCGCGTCACCCCGAAGGCCGAAGACTCCGCCCCTCCGTCGTCACCCCTGACCCCCCCGGTAGATCCGACGGATACGATGGACGAGAGCGATGTGCTCGATGCGCTCGACGCGATCGACAGAATTGACGACCCCGCCTCTGTTCGTAATGGTTCACCAGACTCTGTCAGGGCTGTCGCTCTATCCCCAGGCCTGCTGGGAGTGGAGACCCGGAAGAAGCCCGAGGACAAGGCGGCAGACGCGAACAGCGCCGACGAAACTAGCGGGGACAGCGTCGAGCCCCCGACCGAGAGTGCGCGTACGGCCAGCGCGCCCGAGTCCAGCCCAGCGACGTCGGAACAGGAACCCGCCAGCATCGAGCCTTCGACGCTGACGCGACCCAAAACCAGCACACGCCCCGCAGATAGCGAGCCAAATTCCGCACCGATCTCACTGACCTCCGACGCCGAGCCGCTCGACAGCTCCAGCGGCTCGCCGGACTCCGGCCCTAGTTTCGAGCCGCCACCCGTCAGCGCGGGCTCCCCGGCTCTCGGCGCCCTCACCTCGGTGGTGCCGCCCCCCCGCTCTGGCAGTCGTGACGCCGAGATTGCGAACCTCGGTGGCACCGCGGTGAACTTCGATCAGGCTCCGACCATCGACATCAGCGGTCTGGCCAACAAAGCCAAGGACAAAGAGTTTGACGACGCCGAGGAGATCGCTGACGAGCCGCCGCCGAGCATCCGACTGGACGCCCTGCTCGACGCCGGTATCGACGCAGACGAAAACACGAACAGTCAACGTCCACC
>SPKZ01006184.1_pt1 | contig 17471 bp, 16 predicted proteins | sample 2456571 | NCBI WGS metagenome assembly SPKZ01 (sample SAMN11192286, study PRJNA482655) | marine metagenome | biome: ENVO:00000447; feature: ENVO:00000244|ENVO:00000211|ENVO:00000569|ENVO:00002023; material: ENVO:00002151; isolation source: ocean water from marine abyssalpelagic zone ...
CCCCCGTTCATCCCGAACCATCCCGATCGACGCCGACGCCGCTCAGCCCCCGAGCGCTTCCCCCACCCGAGTCAGGATGTCCCTGGCGGATTGGTAGCGGTCGGCCGGGTCCTTCTGCAAGCACTTGCGGATGATCTCTGCGATCAGCTCCGGCAGCTCTCGATTGAAGTCATGGGGATCGGGGGGTGGGGTGTGGACGTGGTGATAGGGGAGATTTCCCTCCCGGAAGGGAAGTGTCGCCGTAGCGAGCTCGAACAGCGTCACGCCGAGCGAGTAGATGTCGGTGCGGTGATCGACGTTGCGTCCGAGCGTCTGCTCCGGGCTCATGCAATACGGGGTACCCGAGACGACGGTGGTGGGGTTTCGCACCTCTTCGATCACCTTCGCCAAGCCGAAGTCCATGATCTTCGTCGCGCGATCCCGGGTCCACATCGTGTTCGCGGTCTTGATGTCACGGTGCACGATCTTCTTGTCGTGGGCGAAGGCGAGGGCCTCGCACATCCCCGTCAGCACGTGGATGATGCCCGCTGCGGAGATCTTGCCTCGGTGCTTGACGATCTCCTTCAGCGTGTTGCCGTCCACGTACTCCATCGCGATGTAGAAGAGGCCGTCCTGCTCCCCGGCGTCGTAGACGGTGACGATATTCGGATGGTTGAGCTGCGCGGCGCTCTTGGCCTCGCGCAGAAAATTCTTGAGCGCCTGCGGGTTCTCCTTCAGCGTCTCGGGGAGCACCTTGAACGCGACGGTTCGGTCGAGCACCGTGTCATTCGCCTTGTAGACGATGCCCATGCCGCCGCGGCCGAGCTTGCCCGTAATCTGGTACCGCCCGCCCCTTCCCGAGGCCAGAAGCGGTGAGTTCGACTCGCAACCAGAGATCTTCAGAGCCTCCACCGCATCGAGGCGTTCCCGGACGCCCGCCAGACGCTGTTCGGTGTCGCCGTAGTGGTAGTCGAAGGCGAGAATCTTCTCGTACAGGTCGCGCGCGTCGCGGAGCTCGTCGTTGCTGTCGTGAGCCGTCGCCAGCTCGTAGAACGCACGGATGTTGTCGCGCGTGACCTCCTGGTCTCCAATCGCGTGATTGAGCGTCTTCACCGCCAGCGAGTGCATGCCGCGTTCGCGGAAGATCTCGCTGAGCAGCGCCGAGGCGCGCGGACTCTCGGGGTGTGCGGATTCGACCGTCTGGAGGGCACGAATCGCCTCGTCCATGCGCCCGTTGCGGTGGTGGAGCTCGCCGGCCTTGAGGGGCTCGCCGGCCATCTCGAGCATCTCCGCCTCGTGCTCGCCGTCTCCTGCGAGCGCGTAGCTCTCGGCGGCGTCGGCGTAGCAGCGGGCTCGCTCGTACGCTTTCGCGGCGCGCATCCGATCGCCGGCGAGCCGGAACATCTCCGCGGCCTGTTGGTCATCGCCATGGCGCTCGTAGCACTCGGCGGAGCGGTCGTACTGCTCGAGGAGGTGGTAGAGATCGGCAGCCGCCTGATCGTCGCCGGCCTCCTCGTAGAGTCGCGCCGCATCCTCGATCTCGTCGCGGTCGCGGTGGTACTCGGCGAGCACTCGCGCGGCGCCGCTGGTGTCGCCGAGGCGGACGAGGAGCTCCGCGCCGCGCACCGTGTCTCCGGCCTCGAGGAGCAGGTCTGCGGCCTTGCGCTCTTCGCCGCGGGAGAGGGCCACCTCGGCGGCCTCCCGGTTGCAGCCGCCCTTGATGAGGATGGCCTGTGCGCGGTCGTCGAGACCGGCCCGGCGATAGAGGTTGCCCGCCATCTTGTGGAGCTTGCGGGCCTCGGCCTGCTTGCTCGCGTCGAGCAAGCTTCCGCTGTGGTCGTCGACGATGGCCTCCTCGAGACAGCGCGCGGCCTTCTCCCACGATTCGCACTTCACGTACACCTGCGCGGCGTGGCGCGGGAAGCCCGAGCGGGCGAAGCACTCGGCGGCCTGAGCGAAGTTCCCGGCCTCGACAAACATCTCCGCGGCCACGCTGTCGCTGCCGGCCTCGAGAAAGGCGTCCGCGGCGCGTCCAAACTCTCCCTGCTGGCTGAAGATGTTGCCGGCCGCGTCGTAGCGGCCGGCCTTCAGGTACAGCTCGGCCGACTCGATGAAGCGGTTCTGATCGTGGCGAATCTCGGCCGCTCGCTCGGGCTCGTCGGCGTCGAGGAAGTACTGCGCGGCCTCGTCGAGCAGTCCCGACGAGAACGCGAGCTCGGCGGCGTCCAGCACTGCGCCCTTCTTCGCGAGAGTCGCGGCGGTCTTCGCCACCTTCTTGCGCCCGCGCTTGTCGGCGGGGACGCCCGAGCCATCGAAGCTCGAGAAGCCCGCCGGCGTCGCCTCCTCTTCGCGCCGCTTGCCGGGGAGCAGCGCTCCGACCAGCAACACGACGCCGACCCCGGCGAACACGTAACGCGCGGGACCTTCGAGCGAATCCTGGAGGATTTGCGGGAGCGCGCGGGGTACGCCAGCTGCCGCGAGCGCCGGCTGCTCGACGAGATGGTTCACGCCTCCGATCAGCGCTTCGTGGCAGGCGCGCGCGGCGCGGTGCTCGGGCTGCCAATCGAGCGCGAGTTCCACACCTCCAACCGCGAGCAACAGCCCACCGATCAGCGCAAAGACACCGCGCGAAACGAGCCTCAGAAACGCCACGATCCGTCCGCCGACCTCCGTCTCACCGTTTTCAGCCCCGCCGCAGGCGCACCGGCGTACGGGGAGGGCCAGCCCGGTCCCCGGGCGGACTCCTCCGGGCTTCTCGTATCGGCCACCCCCTCGACGCCTTTGAGCCCGGACGGGCGCCAGACAGGCCCTACCCGGTGGGTCGCGGGTCGTACCCCGAAGCCCCGCGAGGGCGAAGCAGGCGCAGTGAGGCGCCCGGACCGGGACCCCGAGACTAAAGGAGCTTCGGCTGCTCCTCGACCGCTGCGGTCGGAGCGGCATCCGCTAGCGGAATGCCGAAGTACTCCCGCGCCAGCCGCGTCGCTACGCGACCCCGCGGCGTGCGAGCCAGGAAGCCCTCGTGGATCAGGTAGGGCTCGACGACGTCCTCGAGCGTGCCACGGTCCTCGCCGACTGCGGCGGCAAGCGTATCGAGACCCACGGGCCCGCCGTCGAACTTCTCGAGCAGCGTGAGAAGCAGGCTTCGGTCGAGCCGATCGAAGCCCGATTCGTCGATGTCGAGGCGTTCGAGGGCGAAGCGGGTGCGCTCGCGGTCGACGGGCTTGCCTCGGCCGTCAGCGACCTCGGCGAAGTCGCGGACGCGGCGCAACAGTCGGTTCGCGATGCGGGGCGTCCCACGGGAACGCCCGGCGATCTCCTCGCGCGCCTCGAAGGCAAGCTCTACGCCGAGGACGCAGCCCGAACGCTCGATGATGCGCTCGAGGTCCGACGGCGGATAGTACTCGAGGCGGGCCGCCCAGCCGAAGCGATCGCGGAGCGGCGAGGTGAGAAGCCCGGCCCGGGTGGTGGCGCCGACCAGCGTGAAGCGCGGCAGGTCGAGCCGCATCGAGCGCGCGCCCGCTCCCTGACCCACCAGGATGTCGAGCTTGTAGTCCTCCATCGCGGGATACAGGATCTCTTCGACAACGGCGGGCAACCGGTGAATCTCGTCGATGAAGAGCACGTCGCCCTCGTCGAGATTCGACAGCAACGCCGCGAGGTCGCCGGGGCGCTCGATGGCTGGACCGCTCGTGACCCGCAGCGGCGCCTCCATCTCGGCGGCCACGACGTGGGCGAGGGACGTCTTGCCCAGGCCAGGAGGTCCGTGGAAGAGGACATGGTCGAGCGCCTCGCCGCGCTCGCGAGCCGCGCGGACGAATACGGCGAGGTTCTCGCGGAGCCGATTCTGGCCGACCATCTCGGCGAGGTTGCCGGGGCGCAGGCGCGCCTCGATGCTGGCCTCGCCCGGCAGGGCCTTCGCACCGAGATCGCCCCGCTCGTCCGTCGTCTCGCTCACCGCGCGAGCCTCTTGAGCGACGCTCGCACCAGATCTTCGAGACTGGCCTCGGGCCCGGTGTCCTCGAGCGCGGCGTCGAGCACGCGCTCCGCGTGGGCCTTCGGGTAGCCGAGGTTGACCAGTGCGGACAGCGTCTGCTCTCGCACGCTCTCGCCGCTGGCCCGCGCGCCAAGGGCCCCGCTCGCATCGCCGCTCTGCGAGAGCAGAGCGGCGAGCTCGCCGAGCCGATCCGCGAGCTCCACCAGCATCCGATCGGCCATTTTCGCGCCGATACCCGGTACGGCGCGCAGGAGCGCGGCGTTGCCGTCGCGGATGGCGACGTGGAGCTCGGCGGGTGAAATCCCCGACAGAATGGTCTGGGCGAGCCTCGGCCCGACGCGGTTGGCGAGCAGCAGCAGCTCGAACGCGGCGCGCTCGGCGCGGGTCTGGAACCCAAACAGCTGGATCGCCGACTCGCGCATGTGCGTGTGGACGTGGAGGGCGATCGTCTTCCCGACGTCGGGGAGTTCGGTGAACGTCGACAGCGGAACGAGCACCTCGTAGCCAACGCCGCTCACGTCGACGACCAGCCGCGTGGGCGCCGACTCGAGCAGGACGCCTTCGAGACGTGCGATCAACGCACCGGCCTCACGGCGACCGAGAGCCCGCGACGCGAACGGCCACGGCGCGACGCGGGCGCAACACCGAGCGCTGCGAGCTTTCCCGCCTGGGCGTGACAGATCGCCGCAGCGAGGGCGTCGGCGGAATCCTGGGCGGGGAGCTTCGCGAGTTCGAGGAGGCGGCGCACCATCGATTGCACCTGTTTCTTGGTCGCCCGCCCGCTCCCGGTGACGGCCTGCTTGATTTGGCTCGGCGGGTACTCGGTGACGATGACTCCGCGCGAGCCGAGCGCCGCCAATACCGCCCCGCGCGCCTGGCCCAGCACGAGCGCCGACCGCGCACTCGCCGCGACGAACACCTGCTCGACGGCCGCGACATCGGGCTCGTAGCGCTCGATGACGTCGAGGAGCAGCTCGTGGAGCTCGTAGAGCCGCGTGGGGAGCGTGTGGGTGCGGGTCAGCGGAAGGTTGCCGTGGGCGACGTGACGGACCTGGCCGCCGTCGCGGTCCACGACGCCAAAGCCGGTGATGTTCGAGCCCGGATCGATCCCGAGAACGCGCATGGCGCTCCTGCCGAATTGCGGCGGACAGCCGCGGTGAGCGGCGGCGTCGGCGAACGATTGGAGGAAGTTCGGATCGACGACCTGGGCGTGGCGCCGCGAGCTTAGCCCGAACAAGCCTGGAAGCGCGACCCGCGACTCGCCCCGCAGGCGAAGGCTGGCACGGCAAGGCGAGCGAAGCACGGGTCGATCCGGGCTCCGCCCGGATCGGGCCCCCGACGACTCATGCCAGGCGCGCCATTTCCTCTTCGGTGATGTCGAAGTTCGCGTAGACGTTCTGGACGTCGTCGAGGTCCTCGAGGGCGTCGGCCACGGCGAGCATCTTCTCGGCCTGCTTTCCCTCGAGGTGCACGGTCGTCGAGGGCTCCATGCAGATGTCCGCCACCTCGGACGCGAAACCGTCGTCTTCGAGGCTCTTCTTCACGGCTTCGAACGTCCCGGCCTCGGTGACGACGTCGATCGTCTCGTCGCTGTCGACGACGTCGTCGGCACCGGCGTCGAGGGCGGCTTCGAGCAGCGCATCCGCGTCGATGCCCTCGCGGTCGAAGCTGAGCAGGCCCTTCTTCTCGAAGAGGTAAGCCACGCAGCCGCTCGCGCCGAGGTTGCCGCCGTGCTTCGTGAGTACGTGGCGGATCTCACCCACGGTTCGGTTCTTGTTGTCCGTGAGGGCCTCGACATAGATCGCCGTCCCGCCGGGTCCGTAGCCCTCGTAGACTGCCTCCTCGAAGCTCCCGCCCTCGTCATCGCCCGTGCCCTTCTTGATGGCCCGTTCGATGTTGTCCTTGGGCATGTTGGCGCCACGGGCCTTCTCCACGGCCAGGCGCAGGCGCGGATTCGCGTCGGGATCGCCCCCGCCGAGCCCGGCAGCCGTGGCGATCTCACGAATCAGCTTCGTGAAGATCTTTCCACGCTTGGCGTCGGCGGCACCCTTCTTGCGCTTGATGGTCGACCATTTCGAATGTCCGGACATCGGTGCCTCTCGTTGTCCAAAGCCGCCGTGCGGCGCTCATCAGGTGTAGTCGGCCCGCGGACCCCGAGCAACGCTGCCCCTCGGGGGCTGCCCGCTTAGGCCGCTCCCCAGTCTACCGATAGTCCGAATACCGGAAGGATCCTGGATATTCGGGCCGGCGCGATCTCGGAGCGCGCCGGCGAACAGGCCGCAGCATTCGCAGGGGTGGAGGAACGACATGGCGGATATCGCCATCGGAATCGATCTCGGAACGAGCAACTCGTGTGTCGCGCGCGCCGAGGATGGAACGGTCGACGTGCTCGCCAACCCGTATGGCGAGAAGATCACGGCCAGCGTGGTCGCCTTTCGCGAGGACGGCTCGATCACGGTGGGAAATTCCGCCAAGGCAAACATCATCCACGACCCCGAGAACACGGTCTCCTCGGCGAAGCGCCTGATTGGCCGGTACTACTTCTCGGAAGAGGTGAAGAAGGCCAGGGCGATCTGCGCCTACGACATCGCCGAGAGCGAGGGTCACGGCCTGCGCATCAACGTGCGCAACGAGCAGTTCTCACTTCCCGAGATCTCCGCCATGGTGCTGCGCGAGCTCAAGGCGATCGCCGAGGCGCGTCTCGGCCAATCGGTCTCGAAGGCGGTAATCACCGTTCCCGCCTACTTCAACGACAACCAGCGCCAGGCCACCAAGGACGCGGGCCGCATCGCCGGCCTCGAAGTGCTGAGGATCATCAACGAGCCCACCGCGGCCGCCCTCGCCTACGGCTTCGGCAAGGGTCTCAAGCAACGCGTTGCCGTGTACGACCTCGGCGGCGGTACGTTCGATATCTCGGTGCTCGAAATCGGCGAAGATATCTTCGAGGTGCTGTCGACGTGCGGCGACACGTTCCTCGGTGGCGAGGACTTCGACGACCGCCTGATCGACATGCTCGCGGACGAATTCCTGGCAAATACGGGCATCAACCTCCGCAACGACCGCTTCGCCCTCGAGAAGCTGAAGGTCGCCTCCGAGGACGCGAAGAAGGCGCTGTCCGTCGACAGCGCGGTCGACATCCGGATCCCCGACATCATCGAAGGGCCCGAGGGCATGCTATCCGTCGAGCACCAGCTGACGTCTGTCGAGTTCGGCTCGCTGGTCAACGACCTGCTGCAGCGCACCTTCAAGGTGTGCGACGAGGCGGTGCAGGAGGCCGGCGTGGTGGCGCGCGATCTCGACGGCGTCGTGCTCGTCGGCGGTCCAACGCGCCTCCCGATCATCCGGGACGCGGTGCGCGCGTACTTCCAGATGGAGCCGAAGACCGACGTCGACCCCGACCTGGCCGTGTCGAAGGGTGCGGCAATCCACGCGTCATCCCTCGTCAACCCGAAGAACGATACGTTCCTCCTCGACGTGACGCCGCTCTCCCTTCGCATCGGTGTCGCCGGCGGGATCGCGGAGTCGGTGATCGAGCGCAACACGCCGGTGCCCATCGAGCAGACCCGCACGTTCACGACGTTCAAGGACTACCAGGAGTCGGTGTCGATTCGCATCTACCAGGGCGAGTCGCGCGAGGCCGAGGAGAACGAGCCGCTCGGCCAGTTCGAGTTCTCGGGCTTCGCGAAGGCGCGGCGCGGCGAGGTCGAGATCGACGTCACGTTCGAGATCGACACCGACGGCATCGTCAACGTCACCGCGCGCGATCGCGACACCGGCCAGAAGGCGTCGATCCGCATCACGTTGTCGTCCGGTCTCTCGGAGAGCGAGATCGAGAGCATCATCGAACGCGCGAACACCGACCGCGTCGAGACGACGACTCTCGAAATCACGCCGCCGCCGGTGTCTCGGGACCCGCGGAGCGAGCTCGAAGAGGCCCTCTCGACTCCACCTCTCTCCGACAGCCAGCGCGCGCTCGAGCCTGTCTCGGAGTCCGACCCGGCCGCGTCGGCTGCCTCGTCGACCCCGGCCCAGGCACCGGACCAGGCGACGCCGGCCGACGCCGTGACGCAGCCTTTCCTCGGGATGAGCCCGGACTCCGACGATCTGCTGCTCGACGAAGAGCCCGCGCCCCTGCTCGCCGAGCCGGCGCGCCTTTCGGGCGAACCCCAGCTGGCCGCGCCGGAGCCGATCGTCGCCGCAAGCCCCGAGCCCTTCTTCGAAGAGGCCCCGACCGACGAGATGGTCGCCTACACCAAGAACCCGAAAGCCATGGATCTCGACCTCGAGCCCGACCCCGTCGGACTCGACATCGACACGGAGGTCGAGACCGAGGACAACCAGGTCGTCGAACTCACCGATGATCTCCACATCGCGAACACTCAAACCGCCAGCGAGCTGCACGATCCCGAACCGGAGGCGGAGCCGCAGGTGCTCGAGGAGAACCCTCACGACCTCTTCGAGCCCGCCGGCACCGACCTCACGACGCTCGACGAAGCGGAAGACGAGAAGGGCTAGATCGTGGCCGCGCTCGCCCCGGCGGAGATCTTGGCGTTGGCGCGCATCTCGGAGGAGCTCGACTACTACCAGCTCCTCCACCTGCAAGACGACGCCAACGCGCGCCAGATCAAGGACGCGTACTACGAGACGTCGCGCACGTTCCACCCGGATGCGTGCCGACACCTGCCGGACGACGTGCGGCGCGCCGTGGCCGTGATCGCCAAGCGAATCAGCGAGGCCTATTCCATCCTTCGAGATCCCCGTCGGCGCCCCGCCTACGACCGCCACCTCGAATCCGGTGGCGGCGCACGGATGCAGCTCGCGCAGGCCGAGGGGGCACAGCGCGCCGAGGTCGAAGGCAAGACGCCCCAGGGCCGCCAGTACTTCACCCTCGCCAACCAGGATATCCGCCGCGGCGACTTCGCGGCGGCTGCCCGCAACCTGCAGACGGCCCTCACCTTCGAGCCGGGCAACGAAGGGTTCGAGAAGCTCCTCGTGGAAGTTCGAGAGAAGCTCGAGCACTCATCCGCCTGAGCTTCGTCGCCCCGGGGCGTCTTCGAGGGCGTGCGCTGTGCACGGGCGTGTTCGCTCCGCACAGGTGAACCCCGCAGCACTTTCTCTTAGACTGACCGCCGTGCGCTGTTCAAGACTCCCGACGGTGTTCCTCACCGCGCTTCTCGTCTCCTGCAGCTCCGGCGATGCGGCGGAAGAAGCGCCCGATGGCAGCACATCGAGCCCGGTCCGCGCGGCCTCCAGCGCGGGAGGCGACGGCCACGACCACTCGAAACGCAAGGATCGGCCGCTGCCGGCGTTCTCGGGGTTCACGCTCGGTGGCGAGCAGCTCTCGGTGTCATCGCTGATCGGTCGACGTTTCCTCCTCTTCTTCTTCAACCCCAAGGTCAAGGCCGCAAAGAACGCCACGGCAGCGGTAAACGCCGTGGCCGCGCTCGGCGCCGAGTACAACTTCTCGGTGGTGGGTGTCGCGGTCGCCTCGTCGCAAGACGAATCCCGCCGTTTCGTCGCCGACTACGGCATCGCGTACCGCGTCATCAACGACTCGAATGCGAAGATCTCTCAGCGCCTCGGCTTGCGGTCGCCGGTCGCTCTCCTCGGTGTCGACTCGGAGGGTTACCTGAAGTTCGGCTTCGCGAGCCTCCCGGACGACGCGGAAGCGATCGAGATGCAGCTGCGCACTGGGCTGCGCCTGCCGGCGAAGAGAGACGCGCCGCTCGCACTCGCGAGCCGCCGCCCCATGGCGCCCGACTTCCTCGCCGACATTCTCGACGACGACGTGCCCTTCTCGCTCTCGGCGCATCGCGGCCGGGCCGTCGTCATGATGTTCTTCCTGCACACATGTCCCCACTGCCACGATGCCCTCGCGTTCATGAAGAAGGCGCTCAGCGAGATTCCGGAGGACAAGCGCCCCGTCTTCGCGGGCATCGAGGTGTCTGGACGCTCGGGAGCAGTGCGCACCGAGCTCCGCGAGGCGGAGCTCGACTTCTTCCCCGTTCTGTTCGATCACGACGGGAAGATCCGCAAATTATTCGGCGTACACGGTGGTGTGCCGGACACCTTTCTCATCGACCCCAAGGGTCGCATCGCGAGGCGCGTGGTTGGCTGGCGCAAGAACACCGATCCGCCGTTGATGCGCATGCGGATAGCGAAGCTATCCCGCGCGACGGTGCCGATGCTCCTGCGGCCCTCGGGCTATTCGGGAAACGAGGTCTGCGGTGTCTGCCACGAGTCGCAGCTCGTCACGTGGCAATTCACCAAGCACGCGGGGGCGTTCGGAACCCTCGTAAAGCACGGCGAGGATGGGAACGCTGAGTGCATCGGCTGCCACGTCGTCGGGTGGGAGCAGCCGGGCGGATTCACGCGGTCACAACCCGACTCGGCGCTCGAGAACGTCGGGTGTGAGTCGTGCCACGGGCGCGGCGGGCCCCACCTCTCGGCCGGCTTCGTCACCGAGGCGAACTACGCCCCGGTCTGTGCGAGCTGTCACGACGCCGAGCACTCCCTACGATTCGATTACGCGACCTTCCACCCCAGGATCTCGCACAGCGCGAACTTCCACCTGACAATGCTCTCGGCCGATGCGCGGCGCGCGAAGCTCGCCGCTCTCGGGCGCCCGGGAGGCGATGTCCTTTCGAGCGCCGCCGAAACCGTGGGCTCGGAAGCGTGCGCGGCCTGCCACTCGAGCGAGTACGCGACCTGGTCCGCGAGCCCGCACGCAAGAGCTCACGCCACGCTCGAGGCGAAGGGCGCAACCGGCGACGCCGAGTGTCTGCGCTGTCACACCACCGCGATGGGCAAGCCCGGTGGTTTTCCCGAATCTGGGAATTTCGCGCAGCTCGCGAGCGGGAACCCCGATCTCGCGAGGGTCGGCTGCGAGTCGTGTCACGGTCCCGGCGGCGACCACATCGCTCCCGAAGCGACCAAGATCGGGACGATCCTCTCGCTGGGCGACAAGTGCGACTCGTGCGCGATCCAGCTGATCTGCGGCGGCTGTCACGACGAGGCCAACGACCCGGGCTTCGTATTCGAGGTACAGGACAAGATCGAGCGACAGCGCCACGGCACGATCGAGCCCGGCACGGGGAAGGCCCTCGGTACGTCGGCGAGCCTTCCCGTCGACACCTCCCCGGCCTCGGATCACGAACTCGCCGCCCGCGTGTTCTCGGCGCTCGACGAACGGAGCTGACGTGGCAAACGTGTCGACCACCCGTGACGACGGCGGCATTCACACGATGTGTGAGATGGAGGAGTCCACGTCGATGAAATACCTGCGCGAGATGATCGTCCTCACCTCGCGCACGCACGACGCGATGGAAGGCATCAGCGCCTTCTTCGAGAAACGGGATCTCGCGTGGACGGGTCGCTGAACCGCGAGGCGCAGGACCTGCTCGGGTCCGCGCGCGCGCTCGTCGAGGAACTCGCCGAGGAAGGCGTCGATCGTTTCGACGAGGTGCCCGCCCCCGCGGTGACCACGGCAGCCCCCGAGACGTCGGCCCCCGCCGCAACCTCGAGACCCGCCGAGAGCGAACCAACCAGGGGTCCGGTCGTGGAGCGCCCGGCGGAGCCGCCGCCGATCTTTGCCGAGCCGGCGCCTCTGGGCCTCGCGTTCGAAGCCACTTGGGGCCCGAACCCGACCCTCGACGACGTCCGCACCGCTCTCGGCGACTGCACGCGCTGCAAGCTCCACGAAAAGCGGCGCACGATCGTCTTCGGCGACGGCAACCCGGACGCCGACCTCATGTTCGTTGGCGAGGGCCCGGGCGAGAACGAGGACGCACAGGGCCTGCCCTTCGTTGGCCGCGCCGGTGAACTCTTGACCCAGATGATCGAGAAGGGTCTCGGCATCGCGCGCGCCGATACGTACATCTGCAACATCGTAAAGTGTCGACCGCCGGAAAACCGAACGCCGCTGCCCAACGAAGTCTCGACGTGCCGCCCCTATCTCGACGGTCAGATCGATGCGGTGCGCCCAAAGGTGATCGTCGCCCTCGGCAAGCCGGCGGCGAGCCTGCTGCTGGGACGCGACGTCCCGATCACGAGGGTGCGCGGCACGTGGCACGAGTACCGCGGCATCCCGCTCATGCCCACGCTCCACCCCGCCTACGTGTTGCGCCAATACACCCAGGAGGTGCGGCGCGACGTGTGGAACGACCTGAAAGCCGCACTCGAACGAACGCGCTCCTGACCCGAGCGCCCGATCAGGGAGTGTGCCAGATGGGTGAGGTCCAGGCCCGCTCCTGCAGCGTCTTCGGGTAGTCGGTATTGCAGCAGTGCTCGTATCCCGGCTGGATCGTGTCGCGGTCCATGCAGTCGACGCCCGCTTCCACGCACAGATACTGGCTCCAGCGACAGGTCGGATTCTCGAGCACGCGCGCGTAGTAGAAGGCCGGCTGCGACTCGTTGAACTCCGGGTCCTCCCAGACCTCGCAGAGACTGCGCGCGCCCGCGCCGAGCGCCTCGCACGTCGTCAGATCGACGCTCGCGCCGGTATCACCGCCTGCGACGTCGAACACTTTTTCGTGCGTCTTCCCGTTTGCGACCCAGCCCTTCACGATCTGAATGCGCTGCAACATCGTTCCGGTCGCCGAGTCGCGGAGGGCGGATACGGCGAACGCGGGGCCCTTCGAGCCGATGCGCGACGGCAGATCGCCGCCCATCGGGACACCCGTCGCGTAGCCCCACTCGATGAAGTCGTCTTGCGCGCACAGGTTCTTCGGGAACTTCCAGCCGCCGAAGAAGCGCACGATGGGGCGCGTTCCGCTCGTGCCGTAGACCTCCTTGCGCTGCATCGCTGCAAAGAGGGAATCGCGCGTGTTCTCCTCGGCCCACACGACAGCGAGACCGCCCGGGTTGAACTCGATGTTGTCCGGCAGACCGACTGGCACACCCGTTGCCGACGACATCCCGGCACCTCCGTGCCCCACGTGTCGCTTCTCCGCCGTGAGTCCCGGTGTGCCGAGGTGCGTGTCCGTGCTGGCGATGATCCCGTACTTGAAGCGGTTCACTCCCAGCTTCCGCTGCTCGGCGATTCCGCGCTTGAGGGCGTCGCGCACGTAATCCGATGGCACGGGATCGAGCGCGCTTCGGTCGCCCAGGGGCGTCAGTCCGCTCACGCCCGCAAAGCTGTTGTACGGGAGCTTCTCGAACCCGCAGGCCTCGTCGGTCGTACTGCCACCGAGGAGACACTCCGAGTCTCCCTTGTGCTGCATGATCTCGACCAGCGGCTCGAAGCGCGCTCTGCGTTGGGCGTCCCGCGGCGTCACCGGCAGATTGCGGTCCTCGAGGGTTTCGATCTGCCCGGACGAGAACATCAACCCCGCGCTCAGGTTCGAGTTGTGGGGGATCGTCAGGACGTCGCAGCCGCTGCGGTTCAGGCACTCCTTCTCCAGGCTGTCCCAGAGGCGCGACGCCGATCGGGCGTCGATCGAGCTCGTTGCGGTGCCGGGGACCCTGTCGTTGCGAAAGACGACGTTGCGATGGAGGTTGTTCCCCTGCCCCATCGAGCCGGTCCACTCATAGCCGATGAAGCTCGTGAACGAGCAGGTGGAGCTCTTGTCGTAGGCCTCGTTGGCCGCCGCCTGGACTTCCTGCCACGCCTCGCGCGCGGCCCCGATGCAGAGCTCGTCGTTCTCGCCGCAGAACCCCCAGCGGTCCTTCGCGAGGGACCCGCGCAGTCCCATCAGGAGCAACCCCATGCCGGGGATGGTGTTGTACGCCCAGCAGATGTCGGAGTCGCTGCCCGGCCCGTCGCCGCCGCAGATGCGCACCTCGCCGAAGAACTCCGCGTGGTCGGTGACGACCGTCCAGTCGAGCGGGCGGTCGAGCTTCACCGTGCGGAGCGGCTTTCCGTTCGCGTCGTAGGGCTGGATGCCGAGGGCCTCTCCCTTCGCGAAGCGCCAGGCATCGCGCGGCGTGTTTCGCGTGCTCTGGGAGGCCGCGTCGAAGGAGTAGCTGGTGTGGACGTGGGTGTCCCCGAAGAACGGCTGGCGGAGCGAGGCAAAGTTCTGGCACGCCTCGCGTTTCTCGGTCTGGTCATAAGGCCGTTTCTCGGCCGGCGCCTCTGCGGCCAGTGACAGAACCAACGCGATCGACACCCACCCGTACCGGCGGCTTCCCATGAATCCTCCCCTGGATTGCGGACGCGCCGAGTGCCGCCGTTCGCGCAACGGATCGGAGCATAGTGGAGCGATCGCCGTCGGCGCCCAAGTCGCAGCGGTCTCGCGAAACACCCCGGTTCTGCGAACGCCGGGGGTACCATCAACGAGCAGACCCCGCCCCGCACCCCGAGAGAGACCTCCATGCCCGACCTGTTCAGCGGACGCAACGTCATCGTCACCGGCGCGAGCCGGGGAATCGGCGCCGGAATCTCCCAGCGCTTCGCCGCGGAGGGCGCCAACGTCGCCATCACGGCGCGCACCGTCGACGCCCACCCGACGCTTCCGGGCAGCCTCAACGAGACGCTCGAAACCATGGTCGGCGTCGGCAGCGGAAAGCACGTCGCGATCTCGGCGGACCTGTCAGATGCCGAGGACCGCGCGCGCATCGTCCCCGAGGCGACAGCCGCTCTCGGACCGATCGACATCCTCGTCAACAACGCCGCCGCGGCGATCTACCAGCCCCTCAGCGACTACCCGCTCAAGCGGCGCCGCCTGATGATGGAGGTCAATCTCCAGGCGCCGATCGATCTCGCGCAGCAGGTGGCCGCGTCGATGCGCGAGCGCGGCGAGGGGTGGATCGTCAACGTGTCGAGCGCGAGTGCGGTTCACGCGCCAGGGCCCCCTTTCGCCGAAGATCCGTTCGTGGCGACGATCGGCTACTACGGCGCCACGAAGGCGGCCCTCAACCGCGCGACGAACACGCTGGGCCACTCCTTCTACGGTACAGGCATCCGCGTCAACGCCGTCGAGCCCCGCGCCAGTGTGCTGTCGCCGGGCGCCGAGGTCCTCGCCGGTGCACGGCTCACCGAGGATCAGATCGAGTCACTCGAGGCGATGGTCGAGGCCACGATCGCACTCTGCGAGTGCGGCCTCGAACGCACGGGGGGCTGCTACTCGAGCCTCGACCTGCTCGACGAGCTGAGCCGAACCGTGATGACCCTCGACGGAAAGAGCGAGTACCCGGGCGGCTACCGAACCACTCGTCAGTAGGGTCGCTCTGGGACCCCCGCGGACTGCGCCTCGCGGTATTTTTCGAGGCGCTCACGCACCGCGGAATCGCTGAGAGCGAGGATGGCGGCTGCGAACAGCGCGGCGTTCTTTGCGCCGGCGCGACCGATGGAGAGGGTTGCCACTGGGATGCCGCCGGGCATCTGCACGGTGGCGAGCAGCGCATCCATCCCGTTCAGATCCGAGCTCGGCAGCGGCACGCCGAGCACCGGCAGGAGCGTGTGAGCGGCGGTCACACCGGCGAGGTGCGCGGCGTGGCCGGCGGCCGCGATGATCACCTCGATGCCGTCGTCCTCGGCGGTGGCGAGAAAGCGGGTCAGTCGCTCGGGGGTGCGGTGCGCGGAGATGACCCGCGCGTCGCTCTCGATCTCGAGGTCGGCGAGGGTCTTCTCGGCGACCTGCATGACTTCCCAGTCGCTCTGACTTCCCATGATGATGGCGACGCGCGATCGCGCCTTCGATTCCTTGGCCACGGTGCTTCTCCTCGCTCGGCCGCTCACAGCGGGCCCGGAGCGCAGGCACAAGATGCCAGAAGCCGGCCTTCGGCTCACCTGGCGGGCAATCTCCGATTTTCGGCACGGAAGCCCGCCCTGACCACGGGTGTAGCGCCACGGGCTGGGGGGGCGCTACACCGCGGGGCAGACATGACGTCCCTCCCCGATCCGACACCCCGGGCGCTCTCCCCCACGACGGCGCTCTGCGGCATCGTCCTCCACCCGGCCGGCCACACGCGGTCGCCCGCGATGCACAACGCCGCGTTCGCCGCCCTCGGCGTCGACGCCGCCTATCTGGCCTTCGACGTCGCGCCCGCGGATCTCCCCGGCGCCGTGGCCGGGATGCGCGCGCTCGGCATCCGCCAGCTCGCCGTCTCGATCCCCCACAAGGTCGCCATCATGGAGCTCCTCGACGAGGTCGACGAAACGGCGTCTCGGATTGGTGCGGTGAACACTGTCACGCTGCGAGACGGTCGCCTGCTCGGCAGCAACACCGACCACCTGGGCGTCACCGCTTCTCTCGAGGCGGAGACACGCCTCGAGGGTCGGCGGGCCGTCGTGCTGGGCGCGGGGGGAGCCGCACGAGCCGCGGTGTGGGGCCTGGGGCAGCGCGGCGCCGAGGTCGTCGTTCTGAACCGGACCGTGGCTCGCGCTCAGGAGCTCGCGCAGTCACTCGGCGCCGCGGGTGCCGGCGGACTCGACGACTTTGCGGACACTCCCCACGACGTCCTCGTCAACACGACATCCGTGGGTCTTCGATCCGACGAGTCGCCGGTCGACGCCGGTGCGCTGCGGCAGGGATCCGTCGTCATGGACGCGGTCTACGATCCCGCCCGCACGCGCCTGCTCGAAGACGCCGAGGCGGCGGGAGCACGAACCATCGGCGGCAAGTGGTGGCTCATCCACCAGGCTGCGCGTCAGCTGCAGCTGTGGACCGGGCGCGAGGCGCCGATCGACGTGATGGCAGAAGCCTTCGATCGCGCCGCTTCCGGAGAGTCGTCCGGCTAGGAAGCAGCGCCGCAAGGCTGGCAGGCGCGCTTGGCCCGCCGAAGCCCCGCTCAGACTAACCCGAGTAGCCCCACTTGGCCTTGTTCTCTTCGATCTGCTCGGGGCTTGGCTTCTCCTTCTCCTCGACTTCGGGAACCGAGAAGGCGTCCTTCGCGTCGAGCATCTTCGCGTTGAGTGCAGTGTCGTCGACGAAGACGTCCGGGACCTGCTCGTCCTCGAAGATGGCCTCCCAAGGGCACTCCGGCTCGCATACACCGCAGTTGATGCACTCCTCCGGATCGATGTAGAGCTGCTTCGGGAACGCACTGCTGTCGGCACCGTCGTAGCTATAGATGCAGTCGACAGGACAGACCTCGACACACGCCTGATCCAGACAATCCCGACAGAGCCGCGTAATCACCCAGGTCATCGCTGAAATCCTCGCGGATTGAATTGGACGCAGAGCGCCAGCTACTTGAGCTTCGTCTCTTTGTACATCACGTGCTTGCGCACGACCGGATCGTACTTCTTCATCTGGAGCTTGCCCGGAGTGTTGGTCTTGTTCTTCATCGTCGTATAGAAGTGACCCGTCCCGGCGGACGACTCGAGCTTGATCTTCTCGCGCTTGCCCCTCTTTGCCACGGCGGCCCCCGATTAGATCTGTGCCGGCTCGGGAACGGGATCGCCGCTCTTGGCGAACACTCGCACCTTCCGGTCGCCATCCCTCTGGACGCGCACCCGGCTCGGCTCGTTGCTGCTGGGATCGACGAGCATGACGTTGGAGGCGTCGACGTAGCCCTCGATCTCCACGATTCCACCGGTGCGGGCGCCCTTGCGTCC
>SPKZ01004348.1_pt1 | contig 17463 bp, 14 predicted proteins | sample 2456571 | NCBI WGS metagenome assembly SPKZ01 (sample SAMN11192286, study PRJNA482655) | marine metagenome | biome: ENVO:00000447; feature: ENVO:00000244|ENVO:00000211|ENVO:00000569|ENVO:00002023; material: ENVO:00002151; isolation source: ocean water from marine abyssalpelagic zone ...
AACAAGCGTATCACCTGACTTAGGCTGACCAATGTCTAACAGTCCCATATAAGCAGTAAAGCCAGGCATACCTAAGATACCAAGTGCATAAGAGGGATTCGTTGGCTCTGTGCCTAACTTTATCAGGCCTTCACCGTCTGAAATGCCATAATCTTGCCAGCCTGTATAAGCAAGAACCCATTCTCCAGCTTGATAATCAGGATGTAAAGAGGTTACAACTTGGCACACAGTCGCACCAACCATAGTGCCATCAATATCGACAGGCTCAGCGTAAGATGCGCCGGCATTCATACGACCGCGCATGTAAGGGTCTAGTGATAAATAATGTGTACGTAATAATATTTCGCCTGTTTCAGGAGACGGAATGGCAGTTTCTTTAAGACTAAAGTTAGCCGATATTGGTGCGCCAACTGGACGTGAAGCAAGTGTAATACTGCGATTAATTGAATGCGATTGAGGCATAGAAGATCCTTATTTTTAAGCCGTTTACGATACTGGATGACCGATCGTCTTTTAATTTAATGTGACAATTTTGATAAATTGCTAACCGTTAACGATACGCCTAAGTAGACCGGTCGTCTATTAATGGCTGGTTTTTTTTGCGGATTTATCAATATTTGTAATCTAAACTTTGATCTATGTCACACTTTACTTGTTTGATTCGAGTGTTTTTATGAAATCTTTAGCCCTGTTTTTAAGCTGTTTGTTATTGACTGGTTGTCCGACTGGTGGTGATGGCAACGTGGAGCGGAGTAGTTACCCCGGTGAGGGCGGCAGTGTTTTTCTTCCTGATTATGTCATACGGCTTAATTTAAATCCCGCTGGACTTCGCCTTGATGATAATCAGAATTGGATAGACGTGAGGTTAGATTTAACCAAGATAGGGTCTGGGGGGGGGAGTGTGACCGAGGATTCGCTTGAATGGTTTTGTGTTTTAGATAATACAACTGAATTGATGTGGGAAGTGAAGTCGGCGATTGGCAGTGGCTATGTTAATGATGCGGACTTTATTTATTCATGGTTTAAATCGAGTGATGTTGATTTCAATGGTCATGGCGTGACCGAAAATGGTGGGATTTGTGTCGACAGTAATAATTGTGACTCAGAAAAATTCACAGCTGTGATGAATGAACTCGATTGGTGTGGTTACAATGATTGGCGTTTGCCCACTCGCCTAGAGTTACAAAGTATGATTAATTATTCACAAATATTACCTGCCGTTGAAACAACGTTTTTTCCTTATACCCAAAATGAATATTACTGGACTGCGGACATTGATATTGACGATTTAGAATCAGCTTGGATGGTTAATTTTTCATTTGGTAATATTCAAGGAAATTTAACCCGTATCCCAAGGGCTATGCGCTTAGTACGTAATCAAAGTTCGCAATAAAACCAGTCACTAAAAATCGTAATATAAGCTATTTAGTTGTCATAAAAGGATGTTAATGATGAGCTTTAATGTAACGCAACGAATGCTATCTATTGCGAGTACTATTTTATTACTCGTGGTATCGACGGCTGCAAAAGGACTTGATCAACGTTGTAATGACAATGCTGAAACATCAACGCCAAGTCAACGTTTTGTTAATAGTAAGCAAGGATTCTTATTCGATAAGGCAACACGCTTAGAGTGGCGAGTTTGTGTCAGTGGATTGACAGGGCATCGCTGTCAGAACGGTACTGTTCGTTATTTTTCGTGGTGGGAAGCGATGCTAGAACCAGCTGAATTCAATGCTACAAATGAGGGTTATACTGATTGGCGATTACCTAACATTAAAGAGCTTTACAGTATTATAGAAACAGCATGCGAAGAACCAAGCTTAAATAAATTCATCTTTCCCAATCACCCACTATCTCCTGAGGTATCTAAATCTTGGTCGAGTACTCCCAGTAATGGTAATCGAAGTCAAGCGTGGCAAATCGAATTTCAAAATGGATTACTCTATGTCATGTCGAATGGCGAGCGATTAACGGTGCGCTTAGTGCGAACGTGTGATGACACCTGCCAACAAGTATATGATTAGTAGAGTCAAAATTTTTCTGTTATATAAGATATGTGTTTTTTGTAGCTATATTTACATTGTGGTTTATTAGCACTATTAGTAATATAAACATAATTATTTATAACCTGTAGGTATTAGAAGCATTATGTTATTAGGCTGCCGCCATATTATACGATTGACGTGTTGTCTCAGTTTTTATTCAAGCCTTGGGGTTGCTGCAAACAGCTCGATTACTGATGATACAGCTCAATCATTGGGTACGTCGGTTGAATTAGTCAGTGATATTGACGGATTTAATACAGCGGAATCACCTGCTTTTTCGGTTAAAAAATGGGGTGTTGCGATAGGCATGCGCCGCGCCGATATTCCTTTTGCTGTGTCAGATATCAGCGAAGATACTGCCGTATATGATATTTTACCTTTAATACGCTTTGAAAATGACTATGGCTTCATTAAAGGTCTTGAAGGTGGTGTTCATTTGTGGAAAAACCCTGATCATCAAGTTAATGTATACAGCCGTTTTCGATTTAATGATATCCCTAAAGAATTTCAAAATGAGGTGAAAGGACAGTCCTTTGACTTTGGCTTGCAGTATCGCTATTTTGATGGCCAGTGGGAAGCTGACATTGCGGTATTATCTGATAATTATAAGCGTGTTTACGGTTATACAAGGGCGCAATATGCTTGGCGCTACGAGAGCTGGTCATTAACTCCGTTTACTGAGTTAAAATGGAAAAGTGCTGATTTTAACGATCATTACTATGGTTTTGATCAAGAGCAAGCTGGTGGCGGTGTATCTATAACGGGTGGTGTTAAAGGGGCTTATCATGTGGCGAGTAACCTGCATTTAATTGGTCAATTTGGTGTGACACGTTTAGAAAATGATGTTTATGATTTAGATGTTGTCGAAAAGAATTATCAACTCGAATCATTTTTAGGGATCGCTTTTTATCCCGATCCAAACAAACCATTTATACGTTCATCAGCAAAACAAAAAAACGATGAATATTTGCGTTTAGCACATGGTTGGGCAACATCGTCGAATATTGGCGATATCTTAAAATTCCAAACTGAACGTGACCCTGAAAACAACCAAATGAGTTCGATATTTTACGGTACTCAGGTTGCAGATAGTTTACTCTCACTCCCAATTGATATCTACTTTACGCCTGGCCTTGTCTGGCACTATAGCTCAGATGTTCAGAAGGATATTGCAGAAGCAGTGCTTGCAATTAAAGCTTTCTATACCTTTGAATTTGGTCCTCGCTGGCGTTTGGGCATTGCCGAAGGTTTGTCTTATGTGTCAAATATTACTTATATAGAAGGGTTTGAGTTAACAGGAGAAGACAGCAAACGTGGTTATGAGAACTCATCGAAGCTACTTAATTATTTAGACTTCTCTGTTGATGTTAATGTGGGTGATATTTTTGGCAGTAAGGCGTTAGCGCAGACGTGGTTTGGTTATAGCATTCATCATCGTTCGGGTATTTTTGAAAGTAGCTCGGTGTTTGGGCGTATTAAAGGTGGCAGTAACTACCAAACGGTTTATTTACAGTGGCATTTTTAGCCAGCGTCAACCTGATAGCTTGAGTGATCAGGCTTAAACAATAATGAACTTCTCGCTAATAAAAAGAAACGGCGCAGTTGATAACAGTAGCTAAATAGCCATCGTCATCAACTGCGCCGTTGATCTATGTATGGGCTATTAAGTCTGTTCAGTTGTCGACTTATTGTGTTTATGCGCGGCTGCTAAGTTACCAACCGTATTCTTATCTTCGTTACTGTGAGCTTCAGTGGACCAAGCATCATTAAGATTGTCGTAATAAGTTAACGCATCTAATCCTAATAGTTTTTTCAATATACGTCGCTCTGTCAGGCTACGGTTCACAAATTCAGGCTCTTGTTCGTGCATTCGTTTTGCTTCTTCGTGTAATACCGCTTCGTCATGACGACGGAAAACCTGGCCTGCACGATGCGCCTGATTGGCTCGCATCCCTAATGCTTTCAATGTTTCGACACCTAAGCTGATACCCGAGTCGAGTGATTCTCTAAACACATGATCAGCGCCAAGGCGGATTAATTGTTGGGCATGATTTCGATCTGTTGCCCGAACTAATACCATTAAATGCGGGAAATGCTTTTTAACTTGGATTAAAATACGTTTAGTTCGACTTGCACTTTCAACGGCAATAATAAATAACTTGGCGTTATCAGCTCCTGCGGAGTGCAATAAATTAAGCTGTTCAGCATCGCCATAAAACACCTTGTATTTAAATTGTTGTAATAATTCTATCTGACCTACATCGTTTTCTAAAATGGTGGTATTGATATGGTAACCATGCAGTAATCGACCCACAACTTGTCCAAAACCACCAAAGCCAGCGATAATAACAGCGCTGTGGGCATCATCTGGAATTTGATGATCAGGAGCTGCTGTCGTTTCGGCTTGCGGTATTTTACGTTTGAAGGTTGGCGCGATTATTTTATCGTAAATAATCAGCAGCAGTGGGGTAAATACCATCGATAAAGTAACCACTAATACGAGCAGGCTCGCGGTTTCATTATCCAGTACTTGGCGTTGCAGAGAGAATGATGTTAATACAAACGCAAATTCACCACCTTGGGCAAGGGCACAGGAAAATAACCAATTTTGACTGTGCTGGATCTTAAATACGATCCCAGTGATGAACAGTACGATAAACTTAACTGCAATTAATCCTGCCACCAGTAAGGCGATTAACATAGGTTGATTAAGTAAGAGGGTAAAATCGATACTGGCGCCAACAGAGATAAAGAAGATACCTAATAATAAACTTTTGAACGGTTCAATATCACTTTCAAGTTCGTGGCGGTATTCACTGTCCGCTAATACCACACCAGCTAAGAAAGTACCGAGCGCGGCAGATAAACCAACAGCTTCCATCGCCAAGGCAATGCCGACAACTAGTGCCAATGCGGTCGCAATAAAAATCTCTCGAGAGCGAGATCCAGCAATAATACGTAACAGTGGTACAACGAGAAAGTGTCCGCCAATAATAATGCCCGCAATAACGCCTGCAATCATTAATGCACTTTGCCAACTTGGTATTGCGGATTCAACAATGGCGGTATCTTGTATGGCAAGCAGCGGTAATATAGATAAAATTGGAATAACGGCAATATCTTGAAATAATAATACCGCAAAAGCGTTTTTACCGGCTTCGGTTTTCATTAACTCCCGCTCTTGTAAGTTTTGCAGTACAATCGCAGTGGAGGACAATGCAACAATTAAACCGATCGCGAGTGCGGTTTGCCAAGCAAGTCCACAAGCCAATAATAACAAGAAAATACACAAGGTTGTGGCACTAAGTTGTAAGCCACCAGTCCCCAAAATAGGCATTTTTAATTGCCATAATAAAGCGGGTCTTAATTCTAAGCCGACTAAAAACAGCATTAAAACCACACCAAATTCGGCCACATGCATGACATCTTCTTGATTGGAAATTAAGCTTAGTGCATAAGGTCCAACAATCACGCCTGCAATCAAATAACCCAGTACCGAGCCGAGTCCCAGACGTTTTGCGATTGGTACCGCCACGACACCTGCTGCAAGATAGATGAAAGTATTAAATAATACGCCATGTTCCATGGTTAGTTACCCTCCATTTTTTTTGCTGCCGTGCCATTATCTGTTTGCTGTAGCATTAATAATTGCTGGCGATATTCTGTTGCTTTACGGGCAATACGCTGTGACTCATGACGTTTATGAATATCATGGAGTACAAAGGGCGGCAGGTATTCTAAATTACATATTTTGCTCATCTGACTAAAAGGTAATAAGAACTCGCTAATATCGTGTTCATTGTAACCTGAATCGGAATAAGAGTTCGCACTACCACCCGTGGAGATAGCTAGCATGAGTTTTTTACCTGCGAGTTTATCGCCATTTTCACCATAAGCAAAACCATGTTCAAGTACCAAATCTTGCCATTCTTTTAAAATCGCTGGGCATGAATACCAGTAAAGTGGAAATTGAAATACGATGATATCGTGATTCAGTAACAAGGTTTGTTCATGCTTAATATCAATAAATGAATCGGGGTAAGCATCGTAAAGATCGTGGCAAGTGATGCCTTCAATGTTTTTAATCTCATTGAATAATGATTTATGTGCAAGTGATTTTTGTAATGCAGGATGGGCGAATAAAACGAGAATTTTGTACATATATCTTCAATCATCCTTTATTGAAATAGATCTTTTTAGCGGCATTCAATAGCTTCGCGTTTGAGGCGTTAATTATATCAGTTGTTGTAATCTAAGCTTATAATATAAAACAAATTATTTCAGCGTTTTTTTAGTTGTTCTGACTGATATGGCTGATATCACTCTTATTTTCCAATTATTGAATGGTTACTGTTCGTTAATCTGAATAATATTTATTAATCATATTAACTATTATTAATAATTATTAAGCCTCTTATGCTTTAGTTGTTATGTTATGCTTTTGCCACTGAATTGATTTAAATCAAAAATTAACACTATTTATTGATAATGACTTAACTGTTAGGGCGATTTTACACATGATCTTGAAAAACTATAGCTTACTTTCACTCCCTTTATTATTGACCTGTAGTTTATTTGGTTTTGGTAGTGTAGCCGTTGCAAAACCACTGGCAAAGAGTGCAGGTTTTTCTGGTACCTTGGGTATTAATGCTGGCGTCAGTGAAACACAAGGTCAATTTAATATTGATGATAATGAGCAGACCCAAGATTTAAACAATGCTGGTGAATCGGTCTTGACTGGCGTGTTGTTTCCTTTTTTTCGTGTGGCGTATACCACTGAGGATTTACAAACTCAGTACTTTCTTGGTCAGAGCCCTGAAAATATTTTAAACAGCGCCATACAGTATGAATTAGGGGTCACACATAAATTTGATCAGCGTCAGAGTATGACCTTTGCTTATATACCTAATGTACCATTTTTAAAAGAAACGTGGTCAGATCCTTTTCTAACAAATGCCCCAAGAGAAAAGACGGATATTGATTCGAGTGCTGTTCGCCTTGCTTACAAATTTATGCTGGTTCAAGTCGAGTATGCTTACGCATCTTATGCGCTAGAAGATGAGCAAAGCGGTAGTCAAAATATGAATGCAGAAGAACAAGCCTCGTTGAATAGAGACAGTGATTACCAAAGACTTAGTTTAGAAAGTTTACTTCCGTTATGGAAAGGGACATACGCTAAAGCAAATGTGTTTTATGGAACTCAAGATGCAAAAGGTGAAAGTCAGAGTTTTGATGAATTTCATTATAGCCTTAGTATTATGACTAAATATAAAAGACATTTTGTCTCCGTACAAGCGGCATTTAGTGATCGTGAATACAATGCCGAGAATCCAATATTTGGAGAGGTACAAAAGGACGATTTTTCCCGTTATTCATTCCTTTATTCTTATTCTGAACCGTTTGATATCGAAGGTACTAATCTTAATATTATTTATCAAAACAAAAAAAATGATGCCAACATTGAGTTCTATGATAGCTCGACAAAATTATTTTCAGTCGGCGTAAGTTATAGTTTTAACTAGAATTAGAAAGAACAAAAAGGGACGTGATACTGTGAGTATCACGTCCCTTTCTTTTAGCAATTGTTCTGGATTGTTAATAACCCAAGCTAAGCGCGCTCGGTCTGCGTGGGTCTGATGCGCCGTAAACGCCTTCTTCTGTCAGCATAATTGTTTGTGTACTGCCCATTGCGGGTTTAACTTCCACTTTATGCCCTTTACTTTTTAATAAGTTAATCGTATCGATATTTAATCCTTTCTCAATACGGATCATGTCCGGTAACCATTGATGATGAATACGTGTTGCTGCACTGGCTTCTGCAATATTCATATTATGGTCAATGACATTCATGATCACTTGTAGCGTCGTGGTGATAATACGTGAGCCACCTGGACTACCTGTGACTAAATAAGGTTTATTATCTTTCAGTACGATGGTCGGTGTCATTGAGCTAAGTGGACGCTTTTTGGCTGCAACAGCATTTGCTTTACCGCCAATGAGGCCGTAAGCATTTGGTGTACCGGGCTTAGCAGAGAAATCATCCATTTCATTGTTCAATAATACACCGGTGCCATCTGCAACCAGTCCAGAGCCATAACTAAAGTTAAGGGTGTAGGTATTACTGACGGCGTTACCAAACTTATCAACCACACTGTAATGGGTGGTTTGGTTACTTTCGTAAGGCAATAATGTACCAGGGGAAACGTCGCTGCTTGGTGTCGCTTTGTTCATGTCTATTTGGCTGGCAAGCTGTTTTGCGTATTGCTTGTTGGTTAGTTCTGCAACTGGTACGTTAACAAAATCTGGATCACCTAAATATAAACTACGGTCAGCGTAGGCACGGCGCATTGATTCTGCCATCACATGAATCGTTGCTGCACTATTATGGCCCATTTTATCAATCGGGTATTGTGACAGCATATTTAACATTTGAATAATATGTACGCCGCCAGATGAAGGTGGTGGCATGGAAATTACTTGATAACCACGATAGTCCCCTGTTACTGGTTGACGCTCTATTGCCTTATACGTGGCTAAATCTTGCATTGTCATCATGCCGCCAGCATTACGTACCGAATCACTGATCTGTTTGGCAATAGGCCCTTGATAAAATGCAGGACTGCCTTTTTTAGCAATGGCTGTTAGCGTATTGGCAAGGTCGGTTTGTTTTAATATTTCTCCCGGCTGATAACTACTACCGTCTGCTTTATAGAAAATAGTCTGTGTGCTTGGCCATTGGCTTAAGCGCTTTTTCGTTGCTTGGAGTGAATTTGCTAAGTCAGGTGTAACAACAATACCATCACGGGCTAATTTGATCGCGGGTGCCATTACTTGTGCTAATGACATACTACCGTATTTATTTAATGCGAGTTCAAAGCCTAATACTGTACCCGGCACCCCGACGGCTAGACCATGAAAGCGAGACAGTTGACTGTCTGCATTACCTGCGTCGTCTAAATACATATCAGGGTAAGCTGCTTGTGGTGCTACCTCTCGGTAATCAATCGCAATAGATCGTTGTTCATCGGCTAAATATACCAGCATGAAACCACCGCCACCTAAATTACCAGCACGGGGCAGGGTAACAGCTAATGCATAACCAACGGCAACCGCTGCATCAATCGCGTTACCACCTTGCTTCATAATATCGACACCGATCTGTGTCGCAAGTACCTCTTGGCTGGCAACCATACCGTTTGCTGCCCATACCGGATGATGGATTGCCATTTGACTATAAATAGCGCTGGTTAATGGTTTAACTTTGCTCACTGTTTCTGTGTTTGTTTTTGCAATGGCGGTTGGTAACGTTAAGCTAATGCAACTGATGAGTCCAAAGGTAAGGCCTTTAATGAGGTGTGTCGTTGACATGAATATTCCCTATTCGATTGATCATTATGCAATGCAGCATAGCAAAAGGAAGTTACTACTTTTTTTTAGGTAGACAAAACTGCTAGTTAATTCACAGAAATAGCATCTTTATGTATCAAAGCGTAACCCTGTTAGTGATGTATTAGTATTAACTTAAAAACTGACCTATTTTCAATGCATCTCTGGATTTGACTATATCCGTTATTAAGGAAAAATATGACACTTGTATCTCGCGTTAGAATGACACCCGAAGGGCCTGTATGTTCATCATTAGTACAAGGGTATTGGCGTATGGGAGATTGGGGGATGGATCCTCAATCACGTTTGACGTTTTTGAAGCAGCATATTGAACTCGGTATCACGACTGTCGATCATGCGCATGTCTATGGTACAGCACAAGCACCCTGCGAAACCTTATTTGGCGAGGCGCTTAAACTTGATCGCGCTATGCGAGATAACATAGAGATCATTTCTAAATGCGGCATTGAAGTCATGCAAACCGGTGTCCCGAGCAATCATGTCAACCACTACAACAGTTCACACAGTAGTATTATTAATTCGGTCGAAACCTCTTTACAGCGTTTGGGTGTAGAACAGCTCGATATATTATTAATACATCGTCCAGATATGTTAATGGATGCCGATGAAGTTGCTCAAGCTGCTGGGTTATTACAGTCTCAAGGAAAGATTAAGCACCTTGGTGTCTCTAACTTTACGCCTTCGCAGTTTGCTTTGTTACAATCTCGCTGGGATTCACCATTAGTCACTAATCAGGTTGAAATAAACCCGGTTAATTTAGCGGTGACAGAAGAGGGTACATTAGATCAATTGCAACAATTAGCAATCAGACCCATGGCATGGTCGTGCTTGGCGGGTGGTGATTTATTTAATGTGGATTCAAAGAAAATGCAAAGGTTACAGAAAACATTGAATGAAATAAAACAAGAAGTTGGGGCAGAATCAATTGATCAGGTGGTATTTGCGTGGATATTAAAATTGCCGTCTCGACCACTACCAATTATCGGTAGTGGCAATATCGAGCGTGTACGCAGTGCGGTTGCGGCAACAGAATTAACATTGAGTAATCAACAGTGGTATCGTATTTGGGTTGCATCAAAGGGGCATGGTGTTGCCTAACTCGATCTGCTAAGCAACTTTATCTATTGGTTCGCTGGTAGAAAAGTTGCGTTTTGCTATCCCTAGGTCTTTCCATATTTGCATATGTTCAGGTAGCTGTTGTGGACGTTGTTCTATGGGAATAATTTCCATGACTTTATTTGGAGAGACTACTTTTCCTCGCTGAGTAAATACAGCCTTCACTAAGCTGTAATTACATAGCTTTCCGTCAGCGACACATTTTTGCTCTAAGTAAAAATACTTCTCATCCCAGCCTAAGTAAGTGGTTTCTACATCGAATTTTTTGAATAAGCGGATCTCACGAATATAGCCGACTTCTACACCTGCTACGATGAAATTTAATTTGTTCTTCAATAATGGATTGAATGTATTGGTCTGAATTGAATGATCCCAGCGTGCTTTTTCAAGAAACATGAGATATTTGGCATTGTTTATATGTAAATTCAGATCGATATGACGAAATCCTACTCGAAAAGAACGTGTCACGGTATCAAAAAAACCTTTCGTATTTGTCTGCTTGTTTCGTAGGTAAAAGCAACGGATCAACTCACTGATCATAACGCCTCAATAATTATTGTTATAGATAATAGAATAAAGAGTCTACTGCGTTCTTTATTATTGTCACGTCAATTGTAATCAAAATGTTAATTGCCACTTGTTCTTATATGGGAAGTAGCCATTTGACCAAAATAAGATAATGGTTACTGCCTCTTTAAACAGACACTAAATAATCCGATTGGTACATTTTTTACATTGTAAATTAAGTTAAATCTACTTGATAAGTGTTTTATTCTATATATTAAGCCTATTTAATGATATTTGTAGTTTTATATCCTAATTGGTTAGTTCCACGCTATATCGAAAATCGTTATCTCGCTCACAATTTTAATGGGGCTAAAAAGTAAATGATAATTAATTATTACCGTCATTATCATTTGGTATTTTATTGTAAGTGACCTTGTTTATTGTAAAGTAGAATTCAACCTTTTGATTAATATCTATTTTTATAAACACTTGAAGACGTTTTAATATGACTGCGTGTTGCCTTTCGATCTTTTTTTTATTTAACTTAATTTACATTGGGAATTAAGTTGTGATAAAGATCGCCAAACGTAATCGTTAGCATTATACACTGCCTATAAAGTGTTACATTAGTTTCATCTTCTGACAGGTAGATGGTCAGTGAAACAATTAACTTAAATTAGCAATTGAACATGATTAAAATTGCTTAACTATTATCGAGGCTATAATGAAAAAAGTTGCATTAACTCTACTTTGCGCATCAATCGCTGCCCCTGCATTTGCTGCTGGTTCATCTTACGTAACTGGTAATGTACAGCTACATGACCGTGCCGATTTCAACGGTTCTGATGTGACATCAACTCTCGAAGCTGGCCATACCTTTACAACTGGTACTACACTTTTAGTGGAGTTTGATGGTATTCAACTTGGTAGTACTGATTTCGGTGCGGGTGGTGCGGATTCAAGTGCTTCAGCCTTCACTACTTTAGGTGTCGAGCAGTCTTTTAATTTGACAGACAAGCTATGGGTCGCGGCTGGTTATCACCACCTTCTGCACGATGGTGATGTTTGGCAGTACCGTCCATTAGTTAAAATTGGTTATAACTTTGATAATGGCGTTTCAATTTCTAACCGTACTCGTTTACAAATTGACGGTGAAGCAGGTAAAGATCAAACTCGTTTCGATAATAACATTGCATACCAATTCAAAGATATGCCAGTAAACGTTAAATACAACAATGTATTTTATATCAATGATAACGATGAAAACACTTTAGATAATTCTATGGAACACGAATTACGTGCGACTTGGACACGTGCTGGTGTTCAGCCATACGTTGAATACCGTAATCAAGAAGATGCATCAAAAACGGGTGGCCATAACAACAATGTGTTGGTTGTCGGTGCTTCTTACGGTTTCTAAGTCTTGACCGTTTAGCACAGCAATAAATCCTTTATGTAAAATCCCGCTTATTTGCAGTAAGCGGGATTTTTTTATAACAAGCATTATCTACGCGATTGTAGTTGTAGTTGTAGTTGTAGCTGCAGGGGGGGCTAGCTGCTGTTTCGCCTAAGGCTTTGTACTGTCGTTACCGTTAAGCGTTAACTGAAATCGACGATGAGGCAAGGTCGATATTCTTATTTTTATACATGGCTAAATCTGCTTTACGCAATAATTCATCTACGTTGGTATCGTCTTGTGGATACATACTCAAACCCATACTCGCCGTTACATCTAGTATCATGTCATTCACGAAATAAGGTTTGGACAGTTCGTTAACAATTCGATTGAGGGGCACATTAATACACTCAGGTGTATCGAGATGGTTAAGGATGATAGCAAACTCATCTCCGCCTAAACGTGCAACTGTATCCGTTTGACGACTTGCATCGACCATTCTAGCCGCAACTTGTTGTAGTAAAATATCACCCACTTGATGCCCATAGGTATCATTAACAGGTTTGAACTTGTTTAAATCAATGAGCATCAGACCCACTGATTTATTGTTTATTTTAGCGACGTCTAATGCTTCTTCTATGCGTAACTCAAATTTATTTCGGTTTGCGACACCAGTGAGCGGATCTGTCATGGCTAACTTTCGGATCTCTGCTTCTGCGGCTTTACGTGCGGTAATATCATGAATAACAGTGGTATACATTAGTTTGTCGCCAACGGTCATTTCATTAATCGACATTTCAATTGGAAAATGGATGCCGTTAGCGCGTAATGCTTCTTCTTCATAGACTTTACCTTGTTCACTGTCGGTAAAGGCTTTATTCGCTTTAGGCATGAGTAACTTGATGTTTCGACCTAAAATATCATCCAATTCGTAGTCAAAAATAGCCAATGCAGCTGGATTAAATGCCAGAATAACGCCACGGTCATTGGTCGTGACAATAGCATGTACTGCGGTATTAATGACGGCTTTTACCTGCGCTTCGGAATCTCGATGTTTTAATGCGTTAGCACGGAATATTTCTAATGAACGCGCCATTTCACCAATTTCGTTATCACGATCTGTGGCAAAAATTTCGATGTTAAAGTTACCTTCTGCTAACTTTTTCATCGATTTAATCAGGCTTTTAATCGGGAACATTAAACGATTACGCATCAGTAAAATGGCGGTAATGATGAAGCCAGTGGTGAAGATAATCGTAAACCAAGATAACCAGTTAATGAGTTGACTAACAAAAGAGAGCGTGTCACTCATGTTCTCTGCATTTTGTTCGATTTGAATGACAATTTCTCTGTCTAATACTGACAAACCACGTAATGCGAATTGATCATCAATTCTGACCTGCTTATCAATTTCATGGGCTGTTTTATCTTGACTGAGTAACTGACGTATCGTGATAATTTCTTGTCTGTAACGGTTCAGTGTTCGGTCAATATCTTCGAGTGCGAGTTCTTCTGCACTGGTCAGTGTTTTAGTGCGGTATAAAGTAATAATTTCATCTGCTTTCACTAAGCAGCTAATGGCTTCACTGAGGTATTTTTCATTACCTCGTAGCACTGCATTTTTAAAGTGATGAATAAAACCACCATAACCAAGTGCAGAACGCAGTTTCACCGCAAGGTTTGCTTTACTGATGTGCAGGCCATCGTTATTACCATTAACGAGTTGTAATTCTTTCTTTAGTTCTAGGTTTAAAATTTGTAAGCCGCGCATGGCTAATGAATCATCAATCGCGACGTTCTTATCCACTTCAGACAGTGGCATGCCTTGTTTGAATAGTATCTCTGCTTGTGTCAGCGCCGCGCTATATGCATCCACCATATTTTTAATATCATTTAATGCAATTGCTTGAGAGTTGGTTGGGCCAAGTGTATTGAATTGCATGATTGCAGAATTAACCGCACCTAGCTTTGCTTGCACACGTTCAATGCGCCACGGTTCTTGGCGTAATAAGTAGTTTTTAAATTCATGGATCGCACCGCCATAGCCTAGAGCAGATCGTAGGGCGCTATCGATTCTGACTTTTTCAGACTTGTCAGTTTTATATTCACTCCATGCAGAAGAGACCAACGTCACGTTGTTGTTGATAACAATACTTGAAGTAATAAAGACAAGTGCGGAGAGTACAAAACCACAAGTGAAAAATAATCCGATAGAACTGAGCTTGATATGTTTGAAGAGGGAGTTACTCGAATGACTCATGATTATAAACTGCCTTGTACCCTAGAATTTTTAATAAATGAAATAAAACCGGATGGTTTTTATGGTGAAGGCGTACATTGCGTTAAGTTGATGGTTATTTCAATGCCGGAACTTACCTATTTACTCAAAAAGGGGAGGGGATAAGGTTATCTTAAAATACCTAGTGGTTTACGTTGTTATTCATAAGGATGGGTGTATAAACTGCTTTAAAGATAACCAGTTTATATAAGGCTGGTTATCTCATTAAACAGATATGCTGTTAATTAAGGTAATCGAGGCGCGACGATAATGTCTATATTTTTTGCTTCGATGGCACTGCGCTGTTCGTCAGTAATATCCGCATCGGTAATTAAAGTACTGATGTTATCCCATGCTAATTCTAGGTTGGGCATTTTACGGCTGATCTTGTCTGATTCGACCATCACAACGACTTCTCTAGATACTTCAGCCATCACACGGCTGAGGCCTATAAGTTCATTAAATGTTGTGGTTCCTCGTTCTAAATCGACACCATCGGCACCGATAAATAACTGATCAAAGTCATATGAACGAAGTACCTGTTCTGCAATTTGGCCTTGGAATGACTCTGAATGTGGGTCCCATGTACCGCCTGTCATTAATAATGTCGGTTCATTTTCCAATCCGTTCAATGCATTCGCTACTTGTAGTGAGTTTGTCATGGTGATTAACCCCCGCTTATTAGCAAGCTGCTCAATTAAACTGGCCGTGGTTGTGCCGCTATCAATAATGATACGATTATGATCGCGAATACGTAGCGCCGCCGCAATGGCAATTTCAGTTTTACACTGGGACACTTTATCGGTTTCAATTTCAGGTAACAGTTCTTTAGGAAGCGGAACTGCACCGCCATAACGGCGTAACAATAGACCATTTTGCTCTAAGGCTGTGAGATCCTTACGGATGGTTACTTCTGATGTTTCAAAACGTTGGGCTAGTTCATCAACGCTGAGTTTGCCTTGTTCTTCAAGTAATTTAATGATGGTATGGCGACGTTGTTGAGTATTGCGTTTTGACATAATTGAATGAGTTCTTGTTAGTTCTTTATTTAAAATAAGAGTGTAGCAATATAATGAATTAACGTCAGCAGTAATCTAAATTAACTCGCAGGAAAGTATAAATTACCGCGTTGTATTAAGTTAAATTTGTTAAATTGTTCAGGTGCAATATCATTGCAATTAATCGCTTTAGCAATGGTAATATTATCCTGACCACAGTGGCGTAATAGTGGCTGTTTTTTTAGCGGTTCAAGTGAATTAAAGTCGACTACGAGGGGCTTTTTAAGGCTGTTCATAATACTCATCAGTACTTGTGCTTGGTTGCTCTCATAGTTGACGACAGTACCAATCGGATATATGCCCATTATTTTAATAAACTGTTCAAGATACGTTTTGTTGTAATGTTTGTTTGCGGCTTTAAACAGTAATCCAATCGCGAGATGAGGTGAATAACGGTGTTGAGGCAAATTAGCATTACACATCTCATTATAGCGTGTGGTGATCGCGATAAGTTGAGCATATTTAGACATTTTGTCTTGTTTGATACCACGTGGGAAACCGCTGCCATCAAATTTTTCATTACTCTGTAAAATGCTATGAATGACGATATCTGCAAGGGCATCGATGTTTTGTAGTTTCTGTGATGCGTAAGCCGGGTGCTGTTTAAAATAATTAATTTCGGGTTTCGTCAATTCTGATTTTTTATTACGAATTGAAGCGGGCACCCATAACATACCGTATTGGCTAAGCAGCGCGGTTTGCGTCACGATCGCAATATCTTGTGCGCTAAAGGATAATGTCTGCGCTAAGCGTGTACTTAATACAGCGATATTCATTGCATTTTGATAAAGCGGATCACCAGGTAATTCTTCATTGCATAACACAAAGCTATAATCATGTTGTTGTTCAGCGGCTATTGTTAGCTCACCTGAAAGCACTTCTAATTGTGATATTGCTTGCTGGGGTTGTAAGCTAAGTTTACTGTAAATATCTTTTAGTATCGTAATCTTATTTTGGTATTTTGAGCGAGCTTGACGGATCTGTTTCCACCATACTTGTTGTTGTAATAACTGTGTTCTTTGCTCTTCAGCGTGTTTTAGCAGCGTTTTTTGTTCTGCTTTTGTTACAGCTACAGAGAGATCATTATCTGCAGGTGTTATCTGCTGTACTGGTGCGGATGATGTCAGTTCCACTTTACTGCGAGATAGATCAACAGAAATCGTTGCGAAGCCAAGGTGCTGTAATATTTTTAATTGCTTCGCATCCTTAATTATAAATGAATTAAGGATAAATGGATGGGATGTCCAACCAATGGGAAGATTAATATAATGACCGACTTTAAGGTCTTTAATCGTTAATGAGACATTTGCCATTTCTAATCCTTGACTACCTTCCTAAGAATAACAACCTAATTGTTTATTGTGGCATTGTAAATACGAATAAATAATTATAGGGAATATATTGATTGTTATCAAAATTAAATATAGAGAATAGACATAGATCAAATTTTTAGATGTCGTTTATTTTATTCACCATTATGCACTAAGTATAAAATAAAATTATTCGACGGTAATTAACATAATAAACAATGTTGAATAGCGAATAATGATAAAAACATGCAGTAACTTGACCTTTATGAGAGGTTTTTGTCCGATTGACTATGCCTTACTAACCCTTGTAGATAAATTTTATTTGCTTTATTTGCTTTATTTG